>Ga0310695_10009121_pt1 | contig 15066 bp, 11 predicted proteins | sample RumenRJG_04DNA_FD_203882 | JGI IMG/M metagenome (GOLD analysis project Ga0310695, IMG submission 203882) | Bovine rumen microbial communities from Lethbridge, Alberta, Canada - RJG_04 (v2) (version 2) | ecosystem: Host-associated > Mammals > Digestive system > Stomach > Rumen | place: Canada... | reverse complement strand
GCTTACCAAATACACCGATACCATGAGCCTCGTCGACCATGATAGAGCAGTTGTACTTGTGCTTGAGCTCAACGATTGCTGGCAGATTAGCCAGGTCGCCCTCCATAGAGAACACGCCGTCGACCACAATGAGCTTAACAGCCTCCTGTGGCAACTTCTGCAGTACGCGCTCCAGGTCGGCCATGTCGTTGTGCTTGTAGTGCAACTGACGGGCAAAAGCCAGACGACGACCATCAACGATAGATGCGTGGTCGCGATCGTCGCAGATCACGTAGTCGTCCTTGCTAAGCAGTGCGGGGATGACACCCTGATTAACTGAGAAACCTGTAGAGAGACAAAGACAGTCGTCCTTGCCGATAAACTTTGAAATCTCTTTTTCCAACTTAACGTGCAGGTCGAGCGTTCCGTTGAGGAAGCGGCTACCGGCACAACCTGAACCATACTTGTCGAGTGCAGCCTTAGCAGCATCGATAATACGCTGGTCGCCAGTAAGACCTGTATAGGCATTTGAGCCGAACATCAGCACCTTGTGGCCACCCATCTCAACTTCCGTTCCCTGCTTTCCCTCAATCTCGCGGAAATAGGGATATACGTCAGCCTCCATAAACTTCTGCGGCTCACGATAATGCTTAAATCTTTCTTGTAACTGTCCCATTCCTATTAGGTATAGTCTTTTTATTTTTAAATTTCAGGGTGCAAAGATACACATTTTTTGATAAAACGTGCAAGAAAATCATAAATAATGATTGTTTTTTCCTAATTTCTTGTTTTTTTGCGGTATTTATTCGCCTAAAAATCGTAAATTTGCACACGATTATGACGGAAAAGAGAAAAATTACATTCATCCTGAACCCGAAATCGGGTACCACTTCGAAGGCTGAGGTACCCGCCCTGATAGAACAAATTCTGGATAAAGATCTGTTCAGCACCGAAATATGCTTTACCGAATATCGCGGGCATGCTGCCGAGATAGCAAAGGCTAAAGCCAAGGAGGGTGTAGACATAGTTGTGGCCGTGGGTGGCGACGGCACTGTGAACGAGGTGGCCCGATCGCTGGTACACACCGACACGGCGCTGGCCATAGTGCCATGTGGCAGTGGCAACGGACTGGCACGACACCTGTGCCTGCCGATGGACATAAAGAAGGCCATCACGATAATAAACAGTTGCAAGATAGAGTCGTTTGACTATGGTGTGATAAACGGTATGCCATTTTTCTGCACATGCGGCATGGGATTCGATGCGTTTATATCGCTAAAGTTTGCCGAGGCGGGCAAACGCGGACCTATCACCTACGTGGAGACCGTGCTGAAGGAGGGACTGAAGTACAAGCCTGAGACCTACGAGGTAACCGACGACACAGGAGCCCGCAAGTACAAGGCATACCTGATAGCATGTGCCAATGCATCGCAGTATGGCAACAATGCGTATATAGCCCCAGGCGCTACGATGAAGGACGGCGAGATGGACGTGATTGTAATGGAGCCGTTTACAGCTCTGGATGCTCCACAGATAGCTGCCGACCTGTTTATGAAGACGCTGGGCAACAACTCGAAGATAAAGACTTTCCGCACCAAAAATCTACACATCACGCGCAAACAGCCTGGAGCCATACACTATGATGGCGACCCGATAATGACCGACGCCGAGATAGACGTACATATGGAGCCGCAGGGCATAAAGATTCTGGTGAATCCTAATGCGAGCGAGGATGCGGGACAGCCCAACCCTGTGCTGAACGCATTCAGCGACTTCTTTAATAATATAAATAATGTACGCGAGGACATAGAACGACAGGGGCACAGGATTCAGGTGATAAATAAAGTTTTGCTGAGGAAGCTTACGAAGCTATAATTATATGGCCTACGGATTTTACGGATTATACTGATTTATGCAGGAGATCGTTGTTTATCTGATACTTTTAGGAGCCGTGGGGTATGCCGCTTGGTGGGTGTATGAGCGGCTACGGAAGAGTGACGATCCGTGCGAAGGATGCACCGGATGCCAGCTAAAAGAGCTGAAAGAGAGGACAAAAGAGTGCGAGAAAAGGAAAAAATCGTGTTGTTGCACGAAAAAGTAGAAAAAAAATTTGGTAGTCTCGAAAAAACTCACTACCTTTGCACCCGCGTTTGAGAAAGCGCAATCGGTTTTTGGAAAATTGGTGCCTTGGATGAGTGGCTTAGTCAACGGTCTGCAAAACCGTCTACGGCGGTTCGAATCCGCCAGGCACCTCACGAAAAAACCTCCCAAATCGGGAGGCTTTTTTGTTTTATACCAATCTTGCTTATTCTTCCGGATCGAAGATGTCGCCCATCTCGGCTATCTCGTCCTCATCGAACCAGCGCGACAGCTTGCTCTTGGCCTGCTCTACGATATCGGGGTCGATACCAGTCCACACCTTCTTGAGCACATACAGCAGTACGGCCAGGTCGTCGGTAAGTCCGGCGATGGGGATAGCATCGGGGATAACGTCGAGCGGACTGATCATATAGCCCAGAGCACCAATGATGATAGCCTTATCGGTCTTGCTCACCTTGTCGCTCTGCAGAGTGTAGTACAGTATAAGCGCCGCATAGACTAGTTTAGCACCTGCACGCTTGGCTATGCGTGCAATCTTCTCAGTAAATTCCGACTGCGAAAACTTGTTCGCGTAACTCATAAAATCGGGTAATTCCATAATCTCTCTCCTTTTTGGTTAAGTTATTTATTTATTCTTATTATTCTTATTCCAGTGTGCGACGGATGCTTCTGCAGATACTGATACATGGTCATGGGTTCGATGACCACCTTGTGATGCAGTTGCGATGCGTTGAGCAGATGCAGACCGTCCTTGCGCCAGAGGGCAAAACCCAGGTGGGCGATGTCGAGTCCGGGCTTGTTGCAGGTGATGGCGATGATGTCGCCATCCTTGATCACCGTGCGAAGCAGTTTGTGATTGGCCACAGCCTTCTTGGGAATATAGCGATACTTGGCACCCGACACCTGGCGCTCCATCTTAGCGATGGTGCTTACGAACTCAGGATGCTCGCGGAGCGACTGATAGCTCTGCGGATGGGTGCTCATATAGCTTACACGGACATTCTGCACGGCTGTGAAGGGTGGATTGGGTTGCTGAATCTCGGTGACCACACCAGCACGGGTGTTATCGGTGATCCACTCGGTGAAATAGTGCAGGCGCGACGTGTAGCCATTGATGATGCCACCACGATAGCGCAGGTCGGTAAGTATATGCTTATAGGCAAACCACGAGTACTGGCCGTATTGGGCACAGAGTGTGAGCGCTGTAACGGTCTCAACCAGTGTGGTACAGTCTAGCTGACGGGTGTTTATAACCAGTCGCTCGTGCTTGTCGCCCTCGAGTGTGCTGGCCACGTAAGGTATGCCGATGAACTTCTGAGCGAAGTGCAATGGCAGACAGGTGTTGGCAGGCAGGTGCTTGGCCTCGGCCAGCAGTCGACAGATGGTGACGCTGTCAGAAGATTGTGCCCTGACATCATCGCTCCATCGTGCAGCACTTGCGCTTACACACATGGCTATACCTATTATAATATATATGATACGTTTCATTATGCTCTGTTTTTACGATACTTCTTTTTCAACACAAAATTGTAGCCTATATAGGCATTGAACGAGCCAAAGATATTGCTGGCCACGAATCGCGACGTGCGATAGTTGTTGGTGCGCAGGATGGCACTACAGCCGGCATACCAGCGGGTGTTGTTGTAAACCAGTCCGAAACGACCTATACCGTCGAGGTGGACCTTATCAAAAGTAAAACCGGTCTTATCGTCGGCCATCTCGCCGTAGCTCGTCTTATAGCACAGACCCACCTGTGCGCTGGCGCAGAACAGCCAGTTCTTGGCAAACACCCAGTTGTAGGCATAGCCACCCGACAGCATAAAGTCGCGATACTTGATGTCGCTGAACATCATGCCGCTATCAAGCTTAAGTTCCTGACCTTCGGGCATGCGCTCGCGCAGTGTCTGTTCCAGCTTGTCGTAGTTCATGTCGAGGGTATTGTCGGTATATCCCAAGCCTGCCATCCACGAACCGCAACTTATCTTCTGACAAGTGCTCTGACTGAATGCCGCAGGGTACGAGAATCGGCCGTGATTAAAGATGTAATAGGCGTTGAAGCCCGTGATGCCCACGTTGACACCAGCGAAGGGAACACCCTCGAACAGTGCTCCGTCGATGCCATAGCCCAGACGTGCATCGCGAATCTTATAGTCGTCGCCAGTACGGCGATAGAACAGGTCGATGCCCACCTGCGATGAATAGATGCTGAGGTCGAACTCCTTGCGCAGGCCGTTCTGACTGAAGCCTATGTTCTTGATATCGAACGTGTAGCCCAGGAAGAACCATCGCCAACCGAAGTAAGGACCTATCTTGGTGAGTCCGTCGGGGGCCAGGCGCACGCTCTGGCCATTGCTGCTAAGCACAAAACTCTCGAAGGTGCGGGTAATCTGGCCCATCACAGTAAACTCGTAGTGCTGGGGCTCGATGTAGTCATCGTCGGTGCGGTCGAACCCGCGAACGGTGCGACGGATAAGGCCAAAATCTTCTTCGGCACGGGATATAGAATCGAGCGCAAGCGTGTCGAGTGGCTCGGCAGCACTGGCGCCAAGACACATCAGCAACGATAGCAGTAACACTTGCACTCTACTCATACACACGGGTTTAAAGTTTGCCCAGAATGCGGTCCATAACCCAGTTTACAGGGGTGGCCGACACGCTGGTACACTCGCACACGCCCAGTCCCTGCAGGTGTTCTATCACATTCTTGATGATAGGATATTGCACGTAAGGGGGATTGGGCACTGTGATGCATTCCTCGCCCTGGGTGGTCTGCAGGCGGATGGGAGTATAGTCGAACACAGAGAAGCTTACCTGACCCTCGGTGCCGATAATCTCGATACAGTCTTCGCGGGCACTCTCGTGGGCCACGTAGCACCACGAACCACTGCCAGGCAGACCGTTTTCAAACTGGAAACATGCACTCACTGAGTCCTCGGCCTTGTAGAGTCCGCCACGATTGCTACATATGCCGCGAGCCTCGAGGATAACTCCAAAGAGGTCTTGCAGAATGTCGAGCTGATGCGGAGCCATATCGTAGAAGTAGCCACCTCCAGCTATCTCGGGTTGCAGTCGCCAGGGCAGTGGCTCGTGATTGGCGATAGCATCGAGGTCGGCTTGTCGCGGTGGTTCGGTATATCGAATCTGTACATTGATAATCTTACCTATCTGTCCACTGTTTACTATGTCGCGAACCTTCTGGAAATAAGGCAGATAGCGGCGATAGTAGGCACAGAAACAGGGCACGCCGGTCTGCTCGCTGATGCGATTGATACGGGCGCAGTCCTCGTAGCTTGCGGCCAGAGGTTTCTCTACATAAACAGGTTTGCCGGCCTTCATGGCCATGATGGCATAAGTGGCATGGCTTGATGGTGGTGTGGCCACATATACGGCATTCACATCAGGATCGTCTATCATCTCCTGTGCATCGGTATACCACTTGGCTATACCGTGCTCTACGGCATAAGTGCGAGCATGCTTCTCAGTGCGGCTCATCACAGCCACTACACTAGAGCCTTCAACATCGCTGAATGCGGGTCCGCTCTTCTTCTCGGTTACCTCGCCACAGCCTATAAAACCCCACCTTAATAATTTCATAAACTAAAAATTTGCTGCAAAGATAAAAAAAATCCGTGTAATCCGTGTAATCGATAACAAAAAAATGGTATCTTTGCACGCGAAAATAAGATATTTGCGATGGAAAAGGATAAAAAAGAGATAGAAATCAAGGTGCGTAGCAGTCAGGCTTGCATACGCGAGGGCTACCAGCTGTATAGCGCCAACTTCCGCAAGATATTCCGTGCCACATGGTGGTCGGCACTGGTGTTTGCCCTGATAACAGCAGTGGCTCAGGCCCTGCCTGTACTGGTTTCCCCCACCCTGCTGTTGCCAGCCATGGTGCTGGGCGTGGTGGCCGTTATAGCATGGATAGTAGCTGCCAAGTGGCGACTTCGCAAGCGACAGATGCTTAAGCCCGTCGCCGTGCGTAGCGGTTCGTGGTTTCGCCATCTGGGCAAACTCACACTGGTATCGCTGGTGTGCCTGTTTATCGTAGCCATACTGGCCCTGCTCACATCGCTGCCAGCAGTAATTCTGATCACAGCCAACTGGCAGTCGCAGATAGGTATGCTCAACGGCGATGCATCGGGCATGCCCGACACAGTGAAATGGATGAGTCTGGGTGCATTTGCGATAGCAGGATTCATCCAGGCCTACGTGTGGCTTACAATGGTTCTGCCGCTATATCTGGCCAAGATATCGATAAGCGTGCAGGACAAGGAGAAAGAGGACTTCAATAAAAAGACTATATGAAAAAAATTCTATTCATCGACCGCGACGGAACACTGATCGAAGAGCCTGCCGACGAGCAGATTGACAGCTTCGAGAAACTTAAGTTTGTTAAGGGTGTATTCCGCAACCTGGCCTTTATCCGCGAAAAACTAGACTTCGAGTTTGTGATGGTTAGCAATCAGGACGGACTGGGCACCGATAGTTTCCCAGAGGATACATTCTGGCCTGTACACAACTTCATACTGCAGACTCTTGAGGGCGAAGGCATAACATTCGACGAGATACTGATAGACCCTCACTTCCCTGAGGACAATGCCCCCACCCGCAAGCCTAACACGGGATTGGTGGAGAAATACATCAACAATCCCGAGTACGACATAGCCAACTCGTACGTCATCGGCGATCGCGAAACCGATCGTCAGTTTGCTAAGAACATCGGATGTAAGTCGCTGATACTGAGCGACGAGGGCATCACATGGGCAAAGATAGCCGAACTGCTGTTTGCAGGCGAGCGCACGGCCGAGGTGAAGCGTACCACCAAGGAGACCGACATCTGGGTGAAGGTTAACCTCGACGGATCGGGCAAGTGCGACATCAGCACTGGTCTGGGATTCTTCGACCACATGCTTGAGCAGATAGGCAAGCACGGAATGATAGACCTGACCGTTCACACCAAGGGCGATCTGGAGGTAGACGAGCACCACACCATCGAGGATACAGCCATAGCTCTGGGCGAGTGCATACTGCAGGCCCTGGGCGACAAGCGTGGCATAGAGCGCTACGGATACTGCCTGCCTATGGACGATTGTCTGTGTTCGGCATGTCTGGATTTCGGTGGTCGCCCCTGGCTGGTTTGGGATGCCGAGTTCCATCGCGAGAAGATAGGCGAAATGCCTACCGAGATGTTCCTGCACTTCTTTAAGAGCTTGAGCGATGCTGCCCGCATGAACCTTAACATCAAGGCCGAGGGACAGAACGAGCACCACAAGATAGAGGGCATATTCAAGGCCCTGGCGCGAGCACTGAAAATGGCAGTCCGTCGCGACATCTATCACTACGAACTACCATCCACCAAAGGTATGCTATAAAGAAAATCCCCAGCCGTACAGGTTGGGGACTTTTTTTTACTTGCGGGCGCCTTCTGTCTCGGCACGCTTGGCGCGATAGTAGCGATCTACAAAGTCCACCTGCTCACGGTTTGGGCGCATTATGAGCGATGCACCGTTAGAGAACTGCATGGTGGTAGGCTTCTGATCGTCGAACGATGGCCAGTAAGGCAGACCCTTGCCGTTAGGATTGCATGTCTTGGCAAAGTTTACCCAGTACTGCTGGATAATCTCGGCTACAGCAGCCTCGGTGGGGTACTTCTGTGGCTGATCCAGGAACATACCGTTAAGATACATTATATCATCGGCATGAGCCACACCCTTGCGACGAGGATCGCGAGAGAAACTCATCTCTGATGGCTGAGCCAGATAGGCTGCATAGGCAGGACTCTTGCCGGTCTTGGCCTGCAGACTAACCCAAGCGTAAGATGGCCATGCAAATCCCATATCGCGGAATGCATCGCCGAATCCGTGCCAAGCCTCATCGTCGGTGCTGCCAGGATAGTACTTAAGTGCCTCGCTGGCCCAATCGCCAAATATTCCATCGACGGTCTTCTTATAGTCTTCGGCCTTGATATTGCCCGGGGCAAAGAGTGCACCCTCGTCGCTGTTGGTCATCACGATCACGGGCACATCGTTATACTCGCCACGCTCGTACAGGCGATACTGGTCGTCGCAGATCACGTATCCGTCAACACATGGCCAGAAGCCAGCAAAACCTACGTTGCCATCGCACAGCTGCATGGCGTCCATCTTGCGCAGCTGCTTCAGGTTCTTTTTCTTCAGATGCTTCTGAAATGCCAATCCCTGACTCTCGGCACCCTTCTGCGATGCGTCGAGCCCCAGCGAACGGGGCTTGTCGCTCCATGGGGCAAACGATCCGCCACTATGGCTGATGCAGGCACGGAACAAGCCCTTGGCCAGTGGCGATGCACACAGAATGCTACAGCTGATGGCACCAGCACTCTCGCCGAAGATGGTAACCTTAGATGGGTCGCCACCAAACTGGGCGATGTTGCGCTGAACCCACTGCAGGGCGAAAATCTGGTCCAGTATACCGTAGTTGCCCGAGTGTCCGTCCTTGCTCTCCTTGGTAAGTTCGGGGTGAGCCATAAAGCCCAGAGCACCAGTGCGATACTCTATGCTAACTATTACTACACCACGCTGAGCCAAGCGCTTCCACAGGTCGCCGCCATACCACTCGGTCTGAAATCCACCACCGTGTATCCATACCATCACGGGCAGTTTGTCGTTGATGCTCTTAGCTGGTGTGGCGATGCCCAGATACAGGCAGTCCTCGCTCATCTGGTCGGCCGTGCGACCAGGACGTGTGGGCTGTGGGGGCAGTGGTCCGAACTCGTCGCACACACGTACACCCTCCCAAGCCTTAGCTGGTTGAGGGTCGCGCCATCGCAGATCGCCCACTGGAGGTGCAGCATATGGTATGGCCTTATACACAGCCAGCCCTTCATCCACTACGCCTTGAACGTCGCCTGTTTCTACGTGGGTTTTCAGAATCTGCGCCTGAGCGCTTACTGAGGCCGCAAACACCAGTGCGGCCAGAATCAATGTCTTGATAATTGGTTTCATAAATAATGGTTTATTGTTTTTTAGGGGTTGTACATTCGTTTACCAGATATACGATACTCATGTATGGTATGCCCGAATTTGTCTCCAGTCCGATTTCGCAGGTACGACTGTTACTGTAGCCCACCTCTATGCCGTTGGCCTCTATCTGTGGGCGAAGCTTTCGCAGACCGTAGCTGTTCAGTTCGGGGAATGTGAATCCTCTGTCGCCGGCAAATCCGCAACAGCCCACACCCTCAGGCAGGAATACATTCTTAGAGCACAGCTTGGCCAGCTCTATCATATCCTTGTCTACACCCATCTGGCGTGTAGAACACGTAAGGTGCAGGGCTATGTGGCGATCGATAGGATGGAAATCCAGTCGTGGCACCAAGAACTTCATTATGAACTCTGCTGGTTCATACAAATCCATTCTGTGCATCACCTTTTTCATACGGTGCAGACACGGGCTCTGGGCGCAGAGCACGGGATACTTGCCCTCCTCGCTGGCCTTCCACAGTGCGGCCTCCAGCTCGGCACTCTTGCGGTCGGCTATGTCGAGCATACCTTTACTCTCCCAAATCTGTCCGCAACACATACGTTCCATACCCTCTGGGAATATTACCTCGTAGCCAGCCTTGGCCATCAGTTGGATTACCTCGTCCACCAGGTCGTGTATCTTTCCGCCATGCTTTGATTGTCCCATGGTCTGGTTGATACAGCTGGGGAAGTAGACCACCTTTAGTTCTGAGTGCTGTTCCTCCTTGTGCGGAATGCTCTTCTCGATGATAAACTGCGTAAGGTCGCTCTTCTTGGGTTGGCGATGCTTCTTAGGCATAGCGGTGGTCCATAGCGGCATGCCCATCTTGTTCATGCCTCGACAGATGCTCGTCATCAGCGTTGGGCCCAGGGTGATGTGTGCGGCATGAGCCACATCCAACACCACTCGCAGTCCGCTCTTGATGCCCGCCATATGGTTGGCGGCAAACTCGCCAAGCTTATATCCAGTAGGACTCTCGTTCATGTCCATCTGACGTATCAGGTGGGTCAGCTCGCCCGTGTTAATCTTCATCGGGCACGATGTAGAGCATAGTCCGTCCGTGGCGCAAGTCTGGTCGCCATAATACTTGTATTGTTTCTTCAGAGTGGCTAGTCGCTCCGGGTCGGCACCGGTCTTGGTCAGGTAGCGTATCTCGCGCTGAACGGCGATACGCATACGGCTGCTAAGTGTGAGTCCGCACGACATACAGTTAACCTCGCAGAATCCGCACTCTATACACTTGTTGGCTCGCTTCACCTGTTCGATGGTCTCATGGGCTGTCGAAAGCGTTGGGTCCATCAGATAGTGTCCACCATCAGGCACACTGTCGAAGTCGAAATCCAGCACAGGTAGTGGCTTCAGGCACTTGATGAAGCAGTCGGGATCGTCGTTGAATATCACGCCCTTGTTCAGCAAGCCTTCGGGGTCGAAAATCTTCTTGAGCTCGCACATTATCTCGTAGGCCTTGTCGCCCCACTCGTACTTCACAAATGGCGCCATGTTGCGACCTGTGCCGTGCTCGGCCTTCAGGCTTCCGTCGTAGCCCTCAACCACCAGCTTAGCCACATCGCGCATCATCTCGGCATAGCGTGCCACCTCGTGCTCATCGGCAAAGCTCTGGTTCAGTATGAAGTGGTAGTTGCCCTCGAATGCGTGACCATATATACAAGCGTCGTCGTAGCCATGATCGGCTATCAGCTTCTGCAGCTTCACCGTGGCCTCAGGCAGACTTTCTATCGGGAATGCCACATCCTCGATAAGGCACGATGTGCCCACCGGACGCGTACCTCCTACCGATGGGAATATGCCGCTTCGGATAGCCCAGTACTTGCCATACACAGCAGGATCCTCGGTAAACTCAGCTGGGATATACAGTCGGAACTGGCCCAGGCACTCCTTTATCTTCTCTATCTTCTCCAGCAGTTGCTCGTGGGTTATGCCCTTGGTCTCTGTGAGTATCGCTGTCAGGTTGTGATAGTCGCCGGGCTCCACACCTTCTATCTTGCCTGCATCCACGTCCTGCTTGTACTGCAGATATACAGGATCGTCGACCGACGAAAGCGACTTGTAGTCGAGCATCTCGGCACTCTTCACCACCAGATTCTCGGCGCTGTAGTCCAGGTCTTCCTCGCCGGCCTTCATCTTCTTCATGGCCACCACAGCCTCGCAACTCTCCTTCATCGTCATGAAGTAAACCATCGCCGAAGCCTTGTACGGATAGTCCTTCAGCGTCTTCATCGTTACCTCCGAGAGGAATGCCAGCGTGCCCTCGCTGCCTACCATCGAGTGGGCGATGATGTCAAACGGATCGTCGTAGGCCACCAGTGGGCGAAGGTTCAATCCCGTTACGTTCTTTATCGAGTATTTCTTTGCGATACGTGCGGCCAACTCCTCGTCGGCTCGCACCTTGTCGCGCAGCATCTCTATGTGCTGTAGAAATACCGGGTGAGTCTTGCGGAACTCCTCGCGACTCTGCTCGTCGCCAGTGTCCAGAATGGTTCCGTCAGTCAGTATGATACGGGCCGATATGAGCATGCGGTCGCTGTTGGCATGCACACCACAGTTCATGCCCGATGCATTGTTCACCACGATACCACCCACCATGGCCGAACCTATCGATGCTGGATCGGGAGGGAACACACGGCCGTAGGGCTTCAGTATCTGATTTACACGGCCACCCACTATGCCGGGCTGCAACTTGATAGTCTCCTGATTCTCGCCCAGTTCGTATTTCTCCCAGTGCTTGCCAGCCACTATCAGCACAGAGTCGGTACAACTCTGTCCGCTAAGCGATGTGCCCGCTGCACGGAATGTGTAGGGTAGCTTGAACTTGTCGCACAACTGCACTATCTTTGCTATCTCCTCCTCGCCATCGCTACGGACGACTACCTTAGGAATCTGGCGGTAAAAACTGGCATCGGTACCCCAACCCAGGGTGCGTAGCTCATCGGTATAGACACGCTCTGCTGGCAATATCTGCCGCAATTCTGAAAGAAATTGACTCATCATAGGGCGCTAGTTTTTAGTTATACTTATCGATTTTGCGAGCAAATATACAAAAAAATCTGATATCCACGAACAATTTTAGAATTTTTTCGTATCTTTGGCCCGATAAAAACCTATCGTGGTGATGAACAATCGACTATTACCCATACTAACCATGTGGTTTTGCGCAATAGCATGCTCAGCGCAAAGCTTCGATCTGAAGAAGCAGCACGACAGCCTGTACTACCTTAACGGCTGGCGACTGCCCTACCCCGTATATCAGTATCAGACGGGCGATGTGGATGGCGACGGACGCACCGATGCCATCGTGGGGGTAATCAAGTCTACACGATTCTATCCCGAAAAGGCCCGACGCATCTTCATTTTCAAGGATGTAAACGGCAAGGCCCGTCCGCTGTGGCTGGGCTCAAAGCTTGGCGGAGTACTCGAGGACTTCCGCTATGTAGATGGTCGCATACGTGCCATCGAGCAGGCCGGCGACGACCGATACGTGGTGGCCGACTACCGCTGGGGCGGGTTCGGCATGACCTTCGACCACTATATTATTAAAGGTGTAAATCATGAAACAGCAATAAAAACCTTTTGCCAATGAAAAGTAAATTAATCATGATGGCATGCATGGCGGGCCTGATGGCAGCATGCAGCCAGAAACAGAATGTGGTAATGCCGGTATCTACTATCGATGCCGAGAAACTGGGCGACAGCATCGACTATGACATGGATGTGAGTGGCCTTAACCTCAGCGACGTGCGACTGCTGCGCAATGCTCCTGCTGCACAGCGCGGCTATCCGTTTAAGGACTCTTATCTGCGAGGCATCTACTGCACCACCACCTGGTACGACTCACTGATGTGGGCACTCGACGAGAAGGTAGAGGCCGTGGTGGAATGCAAGGAGGACGAAGATTGGCGCGATGCCTACATGCGCACCATCGACGAGAAGAAACTGATAACCTACACCGACCAGGAGCTGGCGTTTATGAAGCGACTCAAGGCTCGCGAGGAGGAACTGCAGAAGCAGAATTTCGAAGTTGCAGAAGGACTTCGGGTAAACATGGCTAATCTACTGAATCCCAAACAATTAAAGGAGTTTGATTCAACTCTTTGTCAAAAGCTTGGCGAAGAGGGATTTGCCATCGTGCCCAGCAGCCACAAGCAGATATTCCACGTCTACGAGCAGAACGACTACCACGCCTTCCCCAGCTTCGTAACTACCGACCTGTATCTGCAGCTCTACCACCTCTACATCGACTGCATGCTGCGCGAGGTCGAGGAGTATCAGTTGCTGCCACTCATGACCGAGTTCTCGCGCGACATGAAGGACGCCATGCTGGCATTCCTCCACAATGCGCCACGCGATAGCGAGGCCAACCGCATAGCTGGTCGAAACATCCAGTTCTTCGATGTGGCCCTGCATCTGTTTAACGGTCAGCCCGTGGCCGATGCAGCCTTGAACGGCACCGTGGTTCGCGAGATCAACAAATGTCTGAATGCATCCAACTGTCCCAGCGAGATGTTGATGGACTATATGGGCGACGTATCGTTCCCCTACAGCCTGTTCCGCGCCCGTGGCCACTACACCCGCAGCGACGCCCTGAAGCGCTACTTCCGTGGCATGATGTGGCTACAGACAGCCCCTATGGGTCTGCGACACGAAACCGAAGTGAAGCAGGCCGTACAGATGGCTTTCGCCATGAAGCTGTTTAAGAAGAATCGCCAGAAGTACGACAAGCTCAACGACCTTATCACCCTGCTCATGGGCAAGTCAGACGACCTGAGCTTGCTACAGGTGATGGACGAGGTAGAGAAGACCGGCATGGGCATGGACGATCTGCTGAACGACGACAAGGCCATCAAGGCCCTTACCAAGCGACTCAACGATATCGGCGACAAGCTTACTCGCATACGCCCCAAGTTCGAGAAGACCAGCCACAACAAGATATGTGTGATGCCTCAGCGCTACCAGCCCGATGCCGAGGTGCTGCAGGAGATGGTGGATTACAAGAACTTCCCGCCCCAGCGCGCCACACCTAAGGGTGTAGACGTGATGGCCGCCATGGGCGTAGCTGCCGCCGAACAGATACTTAAGGACGAGAAATCCAAGTGGCAACCCCTGCTGCCCACACTCGAAAAGATGAAGAAACGCATGGGCGAGATAGATTGGCGCGAAACCGTTTGCACCCAGTGGATGCAGACACTCACAGAGATGTGTGCTGCCAATGCCGGTGCCGATGCCAAGTCGGCCCCCTACTTCATGCAGAACCCCGAGTGGGGCAAGAAAGATCTGAATGCCGCTCTGGCATCGTGGGCCGAACTTAAGCACGACGCCATCCTCTACGCCAAGCAGCCTATGGGTGCCGAGTGTGGTGGTGGCCCTGAGTTGCCCGAGCCCGTAGTGAAGGGATATGTAGAGCCCAACGTTAAGTTCTGGAAGAAGGCCATCCTGCTGCTCGACAACACTGCCAAGCTGCTCAGAGACCAGGGCATGATGACCGAGAAGGTAGAGAGTGCCACCGAGCGAATGAAGGATGAGGTTACATTCCTGCTCCGCGCCAGCGAGAAGGAGCTGGCCGGCAAGGAACTGGCCGACGAGGAGTACGACCACATCAACTATATCGGCGCCACCTTCGAGAACATCTCGCTCGAACTGCTCCGCATGCCCGATCAGAATCTGTACAGCTGGACCGACGTAGAGGGTGCCGACAGCAAGGTGGCCATCGTGGCCGACGTCTACACAGCCAATGCCGACAACAACGACGCCAAGTCGATACTGTTCGAGGCCGTGGGCGATGCCGACGAGATATACGTAGTGGTTGAGATAGGCGGATACCTGTACCTGACACGTGGCGGAGTGCTTAGCTATCGCGAGTTTATCCAGCCCATCGACCAGCCCCGACTCACCGACGAGGAGTGGCAGGAAGAGCTTAAGAAGAATGCCCGCAAGGGTGTGCCCGACTGGATGAAGAGCATCCTGGTGCCACTC
>Ga0310695_10009120_pt1 | contig 15067 bp, 12 predicted proteins | sample RumenRJG_04DNA_FD_203882 | JGI IMG/M metagenome (GOLD analysis project Ga0310695, IMG submission 203882) | Bovine rumen microbial communities from Lethbridge, Alberta, Canada - RJG_04 (v2) (version 2) | ecosystem: Host-associated > Mammals > Digestive system > Stomach > Rumen | place: Canada... | reverse complement strand
GGCGGCGCGATAACGAATACGCTCACGTTCGCCTCTTACGCGGTTGCGACGAATCCCGCGCCCGGCGGATTGATCGACCTTGCGGGGCACTCGCTTGTGCTTGGAAGCAACGAAGCGTCCGTTTCCGTGACGGACACGGCCGGCGGCGGCGAGCTCGTTTTCGACGGTGCAACGCTCAATGGCGGCGTTGTGGCGGGCGGTGCGGCGAAAGTCGTTTTGAAGGGGAATTGCGCGTCTGGCGCGGGAGCATTTGCGATGGGCGCCGGCACGACGCTTTCGCTGCCGCAGGTCGGCATAGTTTCGCTTGGCGGCAACTTGACGCTTGCAAGCGGAGCGAAGCTCGCTTTCAAACTTGATCACGGCAGCGAAACGACGCTTTCGCTTGCCTCCGCGCCGAATCTTCCCGACAGCGGTACTGTCGTGGTGGAATTTGAGGTGGGCTCGGCCTTTGCGCCAGACAAGACGTACACGCTCATATCGGGCGGGAATTTCCAGACTTCCGACAAGGGCAAATTCGCGCTTCCGCAAGGTGACAGGGGTAAACTTGACGTGGATGCATCCGGCAACCTCGTCTATATCGCGCCGAAGTATTTCCTTATCAAAGTGAGATAGTCGCTATCGGTTGGCAGTTAGCGGTTTGCGGTTAGCAGTTAGCGGGTGGCGCCTGGCGCGCCACGACAACTCGGATTGGCTGCTGCGCTGCACCCCTGTAGCCACCGCTTCGCGGCTCTCCTTCGGCTCGGGGGATACGGTTATTGGTTGCTGAGACACTTCCAACGCATTAAAAACGATTCAGGGGCCCCAAAGGGGATGAATCGGCTTTTAATGCGTTGGCCGTAAAATATTTCATTTTGCCTATTGACAAACATATGGTGAATATGAGATAATATGCGCACTTTTTTCGATGGGGATATAGCTCAGTTGGTAGAGCGTCTCAATGGCATTGAGAAGGTCAGGGGTTCGACTCCCCTTATCTCCACCAGATTCCATTGTCCATCTGGTTCGGGCTGAAACAACCGACTGCCCGACCTGCGAGGACGCAAAAAAAGAAAGAAGGCGATATGCCTAAGATGAAAACAAAAAAGTGCGCGGTGAAGCGCATGAAAACGTCGGCCAAAGGCAAGGTCATGCGCTCGCAGGGCGGCAAGGCCCACCTCAACGGCTATAAACCCCGCGCACGCAAGCGCAACCTTCGCGGCACCACCGTGACGGATCAGTCGGTGACGAAGACCTTGAGGCGCATGCTTCAGGACTAACAAGAGGAGAGAAGAGAAATGCGTGTTACCAATGCACCCGCCTCCCGCAAGCGCCGCCGCAGCCGTCTCGAGCTCGCGAAAGGCTTTTACGGAGCCCGTTCCAAACTTTTCCGCACGGCCACGGAGGCCGTCGACCGCGCGATGCGTCTGGCCACAGAGCACCGCAAGCTCAAAAAGCGCGATTTCCGCAAACTCTGGATCGCCCGTATCAACGCGGCGTCCCGCGCAGAGGGAATCAGCTATTCCAGGCTCGTCGCAGGCCTTATCAAAGCTGGCGTCACGCTCAACCGCAAGATGCTCAGCGAAATAGCGATTCAGGACCCCGCAGGGTTCAAGACGATCGTCGAGATCGCCAAGAACGCCTGACCGGCGGGTCTGACATATCGGCAAGCCCGCCCGTGGAAACGATAGTTTTGAACGGCTGGGCCGCAAGCGAGAGCGCGTGGGAGTTGTGCAGATTCCCGCGCGCTCGCGTTTTCGGATACCTCGAAGAACTCGACGGCCTGCCCGAACGCCATATCCTGGCATCGGACGGATGCGTCCTCGTGGGGTGGTCTATGGGCGGCAGTTTCGCGCTTTCCATGGCAGCCCGGCATCCGGAGAAAGTCAAAGGGCTCGTCCTTCTGGCGGCGACTCCGCGCATGATGCGCGACGATGGCTGGGCCGGCATGTCGCCGCGCCGGCTCGCCGCGCTCGAGACCGGGCTCACGCTTACGCGTGGCGAGGGCTTTTTCGGCCTCCCCGAAGGATGGCCTCGCGTCTACCGGATGGACACGCCTGAAAATCTGCATCGCGGCATTGAATATCTTGAAAAGACCGATCTGCGCGCCGATCTCGAAAAACTGGCCGCATCAGGACGTTTCAACGCGGATGTCGCCGTCTTTCACAGCGAAAAGGACGGAATTGTCAGACCGGAGAACGCCGCGTATCTGAAAAAGATCTTTCCGGCGGCGCGCGTCGAGATCGTGCCGGGAGCAGAACATGCGCTTCCTGTCGTCATACATGAAAAAATCGACGCCGCAGTCGGCAATATATGCTATAATATCCGCTTATGAACAAAATCATATCAAAAAGGCGCCTTTCCGAGAATGTTTTCCGGATGGATATCGAAGCTCCTCTCGTTGCTGAAGAACGCAAGGCCGGCCAGTTCATCATAATAATGGTGGACGGCGACATGGGCGAGAGGGTCCCGCTCACGATAGCGGACGCAGACGCCTCCAGAGGCACCATCACCATCATTTTCCAGACGGTCGGCGCCACTACGATGAAACTTTCAAAGCTCGAGCCGGGTTCGTCCGTCGCGGCGGTTCTCGGGCCGCTCGGCCGGCCCACCGAAATCCGCGGCGAAAACGGCGAGAAGCCCGGCCGCGTTGTCTGCGTCGGCGGCGGCATAGGCGTGGCCCCCATGCATCCGATCGCGCAGGCTCTCAAGGCTGCGGGCAACGATGTCACGATAATAATGGGCGCGCGGACCGAGGGGCTTTTCGTCATGAAGGAGGAGATGCGCGCGATCGCGGGCGACAAGCTCATCCTCATCACCGATGACGGTTCGTCCGGGCGCAAAGGTCTCGTGACGGAGCCGCTGAAGGAACTTTGCGAGGCGAAAGCCGTCGACGAGGTGATAACGATCGGCCCGCCTGTGATGATGAAGTTCTGCGCCCTTACGACGAAGCCTTACGGCGTCAAGACGGTGGCTTCGCTCAATACGATCATGATCGACGGAACCGGCATGTGCGGTGGATGCCGCGTGACGGTGGGCGGCGAGACGAAGTTCGTCTGCGTCGACGGGCCCGAGTTCGATGCGCACCAGGTCGACTGGGATCTCATGATGAAGCGCATGGGCGCGTTCAAGGCGCAGGAGGCGGCGGCGAGAGACCACGTCTGCCGCTCGGGCATATTCAACTGATTTTCCGGGGAAACGAAATGGACGCTAAAGAAAAAATGGCCATACCGTGCGAACCGATGAGGGAACAGCCCGCGTCGGTGCGCGCGCACAACATGGAAGAAGTCGCGCTCGGCTACACCGCCGAGGCCGCGAAGAGAGAGGCTTCGCGCTGTCTCCAGTGCCCGGGGAAGCCGTGCATGAAGGGATGTCCCGTTTCGATCGACATTCCGGGATTCCTCGCCAAGGCCGCGGAGGGCGATTTCGACGCGGCGGTCAAGATCGTGAAGAAAACTTCGCTCCTGCCCGCCGTGTGCGGACGCGTGTGCCCGCAGGAGAAGCAGTGCCAGAAATTCTGCACGATGGGCAAGCTTCTCAAGGATGTAGACAAGGCCGTGGCCATCGGGCGCGTCGAGCGTTTTGTCGCCGATTTCGAGAGGGAGAAGGGCGTCGGCGCTCCGGCCGAGAAGGCGCCGGCGACCGGCAGGAAGGTGGCGGTGATCGGTTCCGGCCCCGCCTCCATAACGTGCGCGGCCGATTGCGCGCGCGCAGGGCACGACGTCACCATGTTCGAGGCTTTCCACAAGGCCGGCGGCGTTCTCGTGTACGGCATTCCCGAGTTCCGCCTGCCCAAGAAGATCGTCCAGGCGGAGATCGACTCTCTAAAACGGCTCGGCGTCAAAATCGAGACGAATTTCGTCGTGGGCCGCACGCGAAAGCTCAAAGATCTCATGGATAAGGACGGATTCGACGCCGTTTTCGTAGGCACGGGCGCGGGGCTCCCGAAGTTCATGGGCATCGAGGGCGAGAATCTCAACGGCGTGTTTTCGGCAAACGAATATCTTACGCGCGCCAATCTCATGAAGGCGTATGACGAAGGCCGCGCCGACACGCCTTACTGGCACGGAAAGCGCGTCGCCGTCCTCGGCGGGGGAAACGTCGCCATGGATGCAAGCCGCATGGCGCTCAGGCTCGGCGCCGAGAAAGTCTATCTCGTCTACCGCAGAAGCGAAGCGGAGATGCCGGCGAGGAAAGAAGAGGTGCATCACGCCAAAGAAGAAGGCGTCGAGTTCCACATGCTCGAAAACGCCAAGCGCATCCTCGGCGACGAGAAGGGGTTCGTAAACGGCCTCGAATGTCTCAGGTACGAGCTCGGCGAGCCTGACGCGTCGGGGCGCAGGTCGCCCGTGCCGGTGAAGGGCAGCGAGTTCGTGCTCGACGTCGACACCGTCATAGTGGCGGTCGGCAACGCATCCAATCCGCTCATTCCGTCCACGACCGTGGGCCTCGAAACGAACGCCCGCGGCAACATAGTCGTGAACCCCGAAACGAACATGACGTCGATACCCGGCGTTTTCGCGGGCGGCGACATAGTTCTCGGCGCGGCGACGGTGATTCTCGCGATGGGCGAAGGCCGCAAGGCGGCGCGCGGAATCAACGCATATCTCGCATAAGGAGCGCGGAGCGGGATGGCCGAGGTGATGGGCATAATCAATCTGACGCCCGATTCTTTTTCGGACGGAGGAGCCGTGCGTACAGCCGAAGCCGCGCTCGCGAAGGCGCTCGAAATGGAGCGCGACGGAGCGTCATACATCGACATCGGCGGAGAGTCCACGAGGCCTGAAGCCGCCGAGGTCGATCCTGCCGTGGAATGGGAGCGCATCGGCGGGGCTGTCGCGCTCGTCGCCTCGTCTCTCTCGTCGGCGCGCGTCTCGGTGGACACCCGCCATCCCGAAACGGCCGCGAAAGCCGTCGCGGCGGGCGCGAAGATGATCAACTGCGTTTCGGCCGGAGCCGTTCCGGAAATGTGCCGCGTCATCGCGGAATCGGGGCGGAGCGACGTCGAGCTCGTCATCCCGGCGGATGCCGGCGAGGATGTCTTCGCGGAGGCTGCGCGGCTTCTCGGAGAGGACATGATCGTCGCCGATCCGATGATCGGTTTCGGCGACGGTTCGCCGGAAGACGACGCCGCGAGGCTTTTCTCCGTTTCCGGCCTTGCCGGGAAGCGCCGCGTCCTCGTCGGCGCGAGCAGAAAGAGGTTCGTCCGCTATCTCATGGACGAAAGCGACCCGCTGAAGACGCTTCCCGGCAACATCGCGCTCGCCCGCTTCGCCGTGCGCAAAGGCGCCTCGATAGTGCGGGTGCACGACGTGAAAGAAACGGTTGCGGCGCTCGATGCCGGCACTGACGGATTCTCGGTGAGGAGAGCCGCGCTCGGCGACGCGGAGAAGATATTCGCGCTCATCCATCTCAACAGCGACATGCTCGTGCCGCGCTCGCTCGGAAACATAGTCGAGAACATCGACCGCTTTCTCGTGGCGACGGCGGGGCGCGACGTCATCGGATGCGCAGCGTACCAGATCCATCCGGAAATCGGCGATCCTCTCGCGGCGGCGGTGGAGATACAGTCTCTCGCCGTGCGCGCCCCGTACAGGCGCAAAGGCGTCGGCCGTGCGCTCGTCGAGAAGACGCTCGCGGCCTTGAAGGCGTTTTCGCCGAAGGAGGCGATAGTGCTCACGTTCGCGCCCGAATTCTTCGGCGCTCTCGGATTCGCGGAAATACCGAAGACGAAAGTCATGCACAAGCTCTACACGGGGTGCATAAACTGCACGAAGCACACAAATCCTTTCACTTGTCCCGAAATCGCGATGGTGCGTAGAATATATGACGAAAAACCCTGTTCTTAAAAATTACGGCGCCGATGTATTTTCGGAAAAGGCCATAAGAAAACACATGCCCGCGGCGACGGCCGACAAGCTCGTCGCGACGATGCGCGGCGGAGAGCCGCTCGATCCTTCGATCGCCGACGAAGTGGCGCGTGGAATGAAGGAATGGGCCGTCGCGGCGGGCGCCACGCATTTCACCCACTGGTTCCAGCCGCTGACCGGCGGCACGGCCGAAAAACACGAGGCCTTTATAGAGCCCGTAGGACCGGCCGAGGCGATGCTCGGTTTTTCGGGCCGCAATCTCATCGGCGGAGAAACAGACGCTTCGTCGTTTCCTTCCGGCGGGCTGAGATCGACTTTCGAGGCGCGAGGCTACACGGCGTGGGATCCTACAAGCCCGGCGTTCATAAAACGCCACGAGAACGGCGCCACGCTCTGCATCCCCACAGTCTTCTGCGCGTACACCGGCGCGGCTCTCGACACGAAAACGCCGCTTCTCAGATCGGTGCAGGCGGTGACCAGAGCCACCGAGCGGCTCATGAAGATGTTCGGCCGCCCCAAGGCGCACGTTTCCGTCACTCTCGGCGCGGAGCAGGAATATTTTCTTGTCGACCGCTCCTACTACATGAAGCGCCCGGATCTTCTCCAGACGGGGCGCACGGTGTTCGGCGCGGCTCCGGCGAAGCACCAGCAGCTCGACGACCACTACTACGGGGCGATACGCCCGCGCATTCTCAAATTCATGACCGAGGTGGAAGAGCGTCTCTGGAGGCTCGGCATCCCGGCGAAGACGCGCCACAACGAAGTCGCCCCCGCGCAGTTCGAACTCGCGCCGATGTTCGAGGACATCAATCTCGCCGTCGACCACAACATGCTTATAATGGAGATTCTGCGCCAGACGGCCGAGGCGAACGGGCTGGTGTGCCTTCTCCACGAAAAGCCTTTCGAAGGAGTGAACGGCTCCGGCAAGCACTGCAACTGGTCGATAGCGTACGGCGGCAAAAATCTCCTTTCTCCCGGCGTCAGCCCGCGCGACAACGCCATATTCCTCACGTTCCTCATCGCGATAATCCGCGCCGTGGATCTCCACGCCGATCTTCTGAGGATGTCCACGGCCGGCGCCGGCAACGACCACCGTCTCGGCGGAAACGAGGCGCCGCCCGCGATAATCTCGATCTTTCTCGGTGACGAGCTCTCGGCCGTGATGAAAGAGATCGAGACCGGCAGCGCGGCGAAGAAGGCGGGGCGCACGGCGATGAAGATCGGCGTCGACACTCTGCCGCCGATTCCGAGAGACACGACCGACAGAAACCGAACCTCGCCGTTCGCGTTCACCGGAAACAAGTTCGAGTTCCGCGCCCCGGGTTCGTCGCAGAACTGCTCGGCGAGCCAGACGGTGCTCAATACGATCGTGGCGGAGTCGATCGACGCGATATGCGACAAGCTCGAAGCCGCCGGAGGCGATTTCAACACGGAGCTCCAGAAACTCCTGCAGCGTCTCGTGAAGAAGCATTCGAGGATACTTTTCTCCGGCGACGGATACGCTTCCGGCTGGCCGGACGAAGCCGCGAAGAGAGGGCTCCCAAACCTGCCGTCGACGCTCGAGGCGATCGCCCCCATGACGGAGCCCGGCAACATGGCGCTTTTCGAAAAGTACGGAGTCTATTCGAAAGGAGAGTCGGAGAGCCGCCGCGAAATCGCCGCGGAAGACTACACGAGCCGCATCGTCATCGAAGGGAAGGTCGCGCTCGAGATAGCGCGTTCGATGATAAGGCCCGTCGTCGCCGACGAGTTCAGCCGCCTCGCGACAGCGATCGGGCAGGCGCGGAAGGACGGGCTCAAGGTCGGGCTGCGCGGCCTCAACGCGCTTTCGCTCAAACTCGGCGCGGGGCTCGACGATCTGCATGTCAAGTGCGAGCATGTCGAGAAAGCGGTGGAGAAAGGCGAGCCGTCGGGGATAATCGCGGCCATGGACGATCTGCGCCGCACCGTGGACAGGCTCGAACTTCTCGTCGACGACGGCCGCTGGCCTCTGCCGAAATACCGCGAGATGCTTTTCGTCTACTGACGCGGGGTTTGGCAGAATGTCGCCGTTTTCCCTCAAGTCGCCGTTCAAGCCGACGGGAGACCAGCCAGAGGCGGTCGCGAAGATCGTCGGCGCTCTTGAGCGCGGCGAGAAGAAAGCCGTCCTGCAGGGCGTCACGGGAAGCGGCAAGACGTTCACCCTCGCCAACATCATCGCGCGGTGGGGCAGGCCGACGCTCGTTCTTTCGCACAACAAGACGCTTGCCGCGCAGCTCTATTCCGAGCTAAAGGAGTTTTTCCCCGACAACGCCGTCGAATATTTCATTTCCTACTACGATTACTACCAGCCCGAGGCGTACATTCCGCAGACCGACACGTATATCGAAAAGGACGCGGCCGTCAACGAAGAGATAGAACGCTACCGTCTCGCGGCGACGAACGCGCTCATCGCAAGACGCGACGTGATAGTCGTTGCCTCCGTCTCGTGCATATACGGGCTCGGAGAGTCCGACGAATACCGCGATCTCGCCGTGGGTTTCAAGAAGGGCGAACACGTTTCGCGCTCCGCGCTCGCGGCCCGTCTCGTCGAAGCGCAGTACGCGAGAAACGACTGCGATTTCGCGCCGGGGACGTTCCGCATGAGAGGAGACGTGCTCGACATTTTCCCCGCCTACGAGACGAAGGCTCTGCGCGTGATGTTCTTCGGCGACGAGATCGACATGATAAGAAATCTCGATCCCGTCACCGGCAAAGCGTCGGGCGACATCCCCGCGGCCGTCGTGACGCCAGCCAAGCAGTTCGTCATGGGCAAGGACAGGTTCGAGGCGGCTTTCGCGAGGATACGCGCCGAACTCGACGAGAGGCTTGCTTATTTCGAGTCTAAAGGAAAGCTTCTCGAAGCGCAGCGGCTCAGGGAGCGCACCGAATACGACATCGAGATGATGCGCACCCTCGGCTACTGCAACGGCATAGAGAATTATTCCCGCCCGCTTTCCGGGAGAGCGCCCGGTTCCGCGCCGGAGTGTCTTCTCGACTACTTCCCCGACGATTTTCTCACGGTCATAGACGAAAGCCATGCGTCGCTGCCGCAGCTCAGGGCGATGTACAACGGCGACAGGGCGAGAAAACAGAAGCTTGTCGATTTCGGTTTCAGGCTGCCGAGCGCGAGAGACAACCGGCCCCTCACGTTCGACGAATTCTCCGCCAAAACGCACGAGACCGTCTACTGTTCCGCGACGCCGGGAGATTTCGAGTATGCCTGCTCGACCACGGTGGCCGAGCAGGTGATACGCCCCACGGGGCTTCTGGATCCGGAAGTCGAGATACGCCCGCTCGAAGGCCAGATAGACGATCTCATCGAAGAGATCCGCAAAGTCGCCGCCGCGGGCGACCGCGTTCTCGTCACGACGCTGACGAAAAGAAGCGCGGAGGATCTCGCCGACTATCTGCGCAAGGTGGGCGTGCGCGTCGAATATCTCCACAGCGACATAAGCGCGATCGACAGGGTCGAAACTCTCGCCCGGCTTCGCAAAGGCGAATTCGACGCGCTCGTGGGCATAAACCTCCTGCGCGAAGGGCTCGACCTTCCCGAAGTGGCGCTTGTCGCGATACTCGACGCCGACAAGGAAGGCTTTCTGCGTTCGACGACTTCGCTTCTTCAGACGGCCGGCCGCGCGGCGCGCCACGAAAAAGGGCGCGTCATCCTCTATGCAGACAGAAAGACGGACGCGATAAGGGATTTCGCGAGAATAACAGAATCGCACCGCAGAAAGCAGATCGCATGGAACGAGGCGCACGGAATCGTCCCGAAGAGCGTCAGGCGCAAAGTCAACGAAACGCGCTATCTTTTCAGCGCGGCCAAAAACGAAAAGCTCAAAGCCCCTCCCGGAGAGATCGGAATCGAAGAGATGAAACGCGAAATGCTCGAGGCGGCAGAGAATCTCGAATTCGAAAAAGCCGCATACCTGCGCGATCTCATCAAGGCGGAGCAGGCAAAAAAACACAAATTGTTTCGCAAACCCCTTGAAAAATCGCGCAATTCTTGATATAGTATCGTCAAAGTCGCGAGGGGATGGTCTCCAAGTGACACAACAAGGATCAAGAAAATGGCTAAGAAAGAACTCGTTCCCACAACCAAGAGTGGTATCCTCGCCGCTCTCGCCGAAGCCGGCGAGATCAGCAAGAAGCAGGCTCAGGCCGTCTATGAGCGTCTCCTCGACCTCGCGGTCAAGGGCGCGAAGCAGGAAGAGAAGGGCTATATGCTCCCCGGCTTCGGCAAGGTGAAGAAGGTGCAGCGTCCTGCTCGCATCGGCCGCAACCCCGCCACCGGCGAACAGATCAAGATCAAGGCCAAGAAGGTCGTCAAGCTTGTCGCTTGCAAGGCTCTCAAGGACGCCATCCTCGGCTAAACGTTTGCGGATTGAAATTCCAAACGGAAACGCGGGTCTCTGAGGCCCGCGTTTTTTTCACGCCCCGGCTTCCGGGGCACCGTTTTTTTTGCAAACACAAAACAAAGAAAATTTGATATAATATCAAACAACTGTGTAAACCGCGCCAAATGAACGGCGCAATCTCTAAGGAGCAAGAAAGACATGGCCAAGACGCCTAAATTCGCCAACGCGAAAGTGTTCGCGTGGGTTGACAAGTGGAACAAGGTGTGCACGCCCGACAAGATCGTGGTCGTGACGGGCACGAAGAAAGAGCACCTCGCCATATGCGAGATGATGGTCAAGAACGGCCAGTTCATCAAACTCGACCAGAAGAAGCGCCCCGAGTGCTATCTCGCCCGCTCCCACGAGAGCGACGTCGCGCGCGTCGAAGGCCGCACGTTCATCTGCTCGAAGCGCGAGATCGACGCGGGCCCGACGAACCACTGGATGGATCCCGAGGTCATGAAGAAGCTCATGCTCAAGAGCTACAAGGGCTGCATGAAGGGCCGCACGATGTACGTCATCCCGTTCGCCATGGGCCCGATCGGCAACCCGATCACCCAGTACGGCATCGAGATAACCGACTCGCCCTACGTCGTCGTCAACATGAACATCATGACGAGAACGGGCGATGCCGTGATGAAGCATCTCGGCAAGGACGGAGATTTCATCCCCTGCATCCATTCCGTGGGCGCGCCTCTCAAGAAAGGCCAGAAGGATGTCGCCTGGCCCTGCGCCAAGAAGATCGAAGACAAGTTCATCACGCAGTTCCCCGAAGACCGCGAAATCTGGTCGTTCGGTTCGGGCTACGGCGGCAACGCCCTCCTCGGCAAGAAGTGCTTTGCGCTCCGCATCGCTTCCAAACTCGCGAAGGATCAGGGCTGGATGGCCGAGCACATGCTCATCCTTACGCTCACGAGCCCCGAGAAGAAGCAGTATCACGTGACGGCGGCGTTCCCGTCCGCCTGCGGCAAGACGAACCTTGCCATGATGCAGCCCAAACTCCCCGGCTGGAAGCTCCAGACGATCGGCGACGACATCGCGTGGCTCAAGCCCGGCGAAGACGGCCGTCTATACGCGATCAACCCCGAGAACGGCTTCTTCGGCGTCGCGCCCGGCACTTCGATGGACTCGAACCCGAACGCGCTCAAGAGCTGCAAGAAGGGCACCATCTTCACGAACGTCGTTCTCACGCCCGATGGCGACATCTGGTGGGAGGACATGGGCGTCAAGGCTCCGAAGGAAGGCATCGACTGGAAGGGCAACCCCTGCTACGTCTGCGCCGACGATCCCTACCGCATGGGTCCGAAGCCGGGCATGACGAAGAAGGAAATCAAGGAGTCGGGCTATGTCGCCGCGCACAAGAACAGCCGCTTCACCGCTCCCGCCGAAAACTGCCCCGTCCTTGACAAGGCCGGCTTCAACGGGCTTTACAACAAGAAGCCCACGGGCGTGCCGATCGACGCGATTCTCTTCGGAGGCCGCCGTCCTTCCACGATTCCGCTCGTCAACGAGGCGAAGAGCTGGACGCACGGCGTGTTCATGGGCTCGGCCGCGGGCTCCGAAGTGACGGCCGCCGTCATTTCCGACCAGATCGGCCAGGTCCGCCGCGATCCGATGGCGATGCTTCCGTTCTTCGGCTACAACGTCGCCGACTACTTCCAGCACTGGCTTGAGATGGAGCGCACTTCCGCCGACGCGACGAAGCTGCCGAAGATCTACTTCGTCAACTGGTTCCGCAAGGGCGAAGACGGCCGCTTCATGTGGCCCGGCTTCGGCGACAACAGCCGCGTCCTCAAGTGGATCTGCCAGCGCATCGAGGGCCAGGTCGAGGCCAACGAGACGGCGATCGGCAACATCCCCTTCGCGAAGGATATTGATCTCACGAACAACGACGAGAAGGCGAAGTTCCACGTCGTCAAGGCCGACCTCGAAGAGATCCTCAAGGTCGACGTCGAAGGCTGGAAGAAGGAGATCGCCACTGTCGGCGCTTCCTACGACGAGTACGACGCCAAGGCGTCAAAAGACACGACGGTGAGGTCCAAGACGGCCCGCCGCGTGCCGAAGGCTCTTCGCCAGGTCCTCGCGGACGTGTCGGCCGCGCTCGCCAAATAAAGCAAATGCCTGAGCGGCTTCTCGACGATGCTGTTCGAAAAATTCAGGCAAATGCGCGACGAGAGAGGCGGCGATGCCGCCTTTCTCGTCGCTTCGGGAGACCGCTCGGTCCCGATCACGTGGCGGCAGTTCACCGATGACATCGCCACGATTTCCTGGATAATCAAGCATCATGCGCCGGGTGCGACGATCGCTCTTCTCGGGGAAAATTCCTGCGAGTGGATGGTCGTTCACGCGGCGTGTCTTTTTTCAGGCGCGGTAGCGCTGCCCGTCGACGCCAATCTGAGCGCGGTGGAGATAGCCGACAGGCTCCGGTTCGCGGGGGCCAGCGTGCTTATACATTCTTCGCTTTACCGCGATAAAGCCCGCGAGATTTCCGCACTTATGCCGGCTCTCGCCACGGGCGGATTCGGAACGAGAAAAACCGACGCGTTCATTTTTGCGGCGAGGAAGGCCATATCGCTTTCTCGCAGAACGATCTGGGACGGCCCCGCGCCGGATATGGACCGCACCGCTTCGATCGTGTTCACGAGCGGCACCACGGCGAGGCCCAAGGGCGTGGAAATTTCTCTGCGGGCCATAGAAACTTTTGTGGAATCGACGCAGGCGGCGCTGCCGATGCAGCCCGGGATGCGTTCGCTGATGCTTCTGCCGCTGTATCATATTTTCGGTATAGCCGCCACCTATACGATGCTCGCATCCGGCGTCGCGCTCGGGGTGTGCCCGGATTTCCGCCGCGTCTATGCGGCGTTCGAGCGGTTCAGGGTCAATTTCGCTTTTCTCGTGCCGGCGGTCGCCGACATTCTGGCCGCAAAGATCGCGCATTCCGGGAAAAGCGCCGAAGAAGCGTTCGGCTGGCCCATAGACTGGATTTTGACCGGAGGGGCTCCGCTTCAGCGCCGGACGTATGAAAAGCTCAACGCCCTCGGCGTGAAAACGATATGCGGCTACGGGCTTACGGAGACGGCCGCCTGCTGTTCGATGTCGTTTTCATCCGACGAGCCCAGGGTTTGCAGCGCAGGCAAGGTGTCGACGGCTCCCGGGGTGGAGCTTAAAGTCTCGGACGGAGGAGAGATCCTCGTTAGAGGCCCGTGCCTGATGAAAGGATATTTCAAGGATCCCGAGGCCACGGCGAAGGTGATGGACGGCGACGGCTGGTTCCACACCGGAGATACCGGGACGATCGATCGGGACGGATATGTCTGGCTCAAGGGGAGATTGTCGAGGACGATCGTCATGTCTTCCGGCAAGAAGGTCGCGCCCGAGGAGCTTGAAGAAAAAATCTCGGCGCTTCCCGGAGTGATAGAGGTCGTGGTTTCCGGCGACGGAGAAACGCGCGAGATACTCGCCGAAGTCTATGCTTCGGTTCCGGACGAATCGGTGCGACGCGCCGTGGCCGCGCTGAACAAGATTCTCCCCGTGTACAAGAGAGTGACAAAAGTGGTCGTGCGCAGGGAACCGTTCCCGCGCACGGCATCCGGCAAGATTTCCCTGGCTCGCCGCTGATTCCCGCTCCTTTCCGGCCGAACACGGCGTCTCTCCGCCTCGCCCAGGCGGAAAGGCAGACGCAATGCAGCATCATCCGCAGAAGAGGCGAAAAACATGTGGAAGACGGGCGGCACGGGTGAAAACAGAAGAACCTGAAAGGCTTTCAGAGATGGAAAGAAGGACGGAAAAAAAGAAACCGGCAGGGCGGACGGCGGCCGGAGAAACGCCGGACGGATGCTGGGCGGGAGAAGGCTCCGGGACGGTGATTCTCGCCAACGGAGCTTTTCCGAGGAAAGGCGGCCTGCCGAGACGTCTGCTTGAGTCTGCCGCGAGGGTGGTCTGCTGCGACGGCGCGGCGGACGCATACAGGAAACATACGGGCAAGGAGCCGTTCGCCGTCGTGGGAGATCTCGATTCCGTCAAGGGGAGCTTTGCCAATACGGTCGAAATCCCGTCGCAGGAAACGAACGATCTCGAAAAAGCCGCCAGATGGTGCCGCGACAACGGTCTCGGAACGCCTGTCGTAGTGGGGGCTTTCGGCAAACGCGAAGATCATTCCATAGGAAATGTTTTCAAGGCTCTCGATCTCGGCCTTGAAATCGTGTCTGAATGCGGCAGGTTCGTTCCGGTCGAGGGGACAAGACGCATAAGAACATGGAAAGGCGCGCCGGTTTCGGTGTTTGCGCCCGATCCGGAGACGCGCATGTCGTCGTCCGGGCTCGAATGGCCGCTCGACGGCGTCAGATTCAGAAACATCCATTGCGCCGTTCTGAACCGCGCCACGTCTGACGAAGCGGTTTTTTCGGCAAACAGGCGCGTTTCGGTCTTCATCGGCATTGAAAAAAGACGGTCAATAGTGTAAAATACGCAAAACGCATTACTGCAAGGAGATGCTATGAACAAATATCTGGATAAATTCATGGAGACCTTCCCGTTCGAAGGTTTGACATACGACGACGTCACGCTTGTCACGCAATACGCCGATTTCCTGCCCGACGAAGCATCGCTCGAAACAAAACTTACAAGCCGCATCAAGATGAAAATCCCGTTCATGTCTGCGGCGATGGATACGGTCACCGAAGCACCCATGGCGATAGCGATGGCTCTCGCGGGCGGCATAGGCGTGATCCACAAGAATCTCGAGGAGGACGATCAGGCGGCCGAAGTCCGCAAGGTGAAGAACTATCTCAACGGGCTCATCTCCTC
>Ga0310695_10009119_pt1 | contig 15069 bp, 22 predicted proteins | sample RumenRJG_04DNA_FD_203882 | JGI IMG/M metagenome (GOLD analysis project Ga0310695, IMG submission 203882) | Bovine rumen microbial communities from Lethbridge, Alberta, Canada - RJG_04 (v2) (version 2) | ecosystem: Host-associated > Mammals > Digestive system > Stomach > Rumen | place: Canada... | reverse complement strand
ATGGCAAGCAGTTTGTAGCATACAATGGTATGCCTAATGCTGCGCACTCCATTGTCTTTATGAATGACTTGCAGAAGTTGAACTCAGTCTTCTATATAGGCGCTACTACAGCTTGAAGCTGCAATGTGTTGAACTTGAACGCATAGTCTAGAAGCATGACAGATGACTAGACTTCAATGAGCTTCTTGTTTGCCAAGTCTTGGAGCTTTGGATGGCAATACCCAAACATCACCCATTGGAAGTCCTTGACAGTGCTTCTGATCATGTCTATCAAGTCATCCAAGTCGTCATCTATATGGCGTATCTTAGACTTGTCTACTACTTGCCCATGCTCATTGACCCATTCTTCTTCATTCTTGATGTTTTTGCGTCTACGGCATACTAGGCCTTCATCGTCTTCATAGACGTCATCTACATTGAAATGCGACAATGATGAGACTATGCCAATCCTAGGCTTGCTCTTGTACTTCTTGAACTGCTCTACCTTCTTCTTTGGATCATATTTGTCGCCAAACCACCATTTAGGGAGAAGATTTGGGACAGCGATGATGTTCTCAAGCTTGACGCCATAATGCTCATGGTAGAACTTTTTGATGTAGTCTGTGGTGACAGTCACAAAGTCTGCAGCATTGAGCATCTGCTTGATGTTGTTCTAGATCCGCTCGCCTTCAAAAGCTTTCCGGCCTTTGTTGAACTTCGGGATGCATTTGTCAGACATATTGTCGTCTATCTCATATATCAGCCATCCACAGACTCCATCCATCAAAGGCTTGAAGTAGTTGCAGAACAAGTTGACTTGCTAGTCTGATATCCACCGCTGGCATGTTATAGATGTCATGCCCTAGTAATAGTTCTTGTCCAAGATAGGCTGCATTGTAGTAGTGACATTCAGATTCAAGTCTCTGCCAAGAGAGTTCATCATGTCAGCTTGGAAAATGCGGCGCCATATGCCTGTTCCAGACGTATCACTCAAATATACTATGTTTTTGAATTCCTATGCCATGATTGAAATATTGTATTACAAGAAATATAATACAATTCTAGTCAAATGTCATAGATTTCTGAATATGAATGGATATGATGTTTGTTTTCAAGATTGCTCTTCATCTTCTTCAAGATCTTCTGCTTTATCTTGGCAAGCTCTTTGCTAGTGATGTTGTAGCGGCGGTATATGAGCTTAGTGCTTTCATTGTTGTAGAAGAAGTCAATGAAAATCTGCTTTTCCTTTTCAGTCACATCATCTTCTTTGTCCAAGTCTGAATAGAGGTCTGCGCAGAGCTTTGTCTAGTCTGACATGCTGATTATCTAGTTTCCGGTCTTAGTGCTGTCCAAAGATGGATCCATGAACTAGTTTATGCAGTCAGTCAGCTCTTTAGGCTATGAGTCACTGCTCTTATGCGCATTGAACTTGACAGGAGTGTTCAAAGATATTGACTTTGAAGTGATCTTTGAGCTACGGCTATATGAGTTCTCCAAAATCTTCTTCTTTATCCACGGCGTAGCGAAAGTTATGAACTTTATCTTCCGGTCAATGTTGAACCTATCTGCTGCTATTGCAAGGCCAAGCATTCCATCCTAGACTATGTTGTCAAAGTCAGTAGTGATGGACTTGTAGTTCTTGGCTATGTTGAACACCAGCCGTATGTTATGCATGAACAGAAGCCGCTTCAGCTCTGGAAGATTGTCTCTATGCTGTTCTATCAGCTCTCGCTCTGCAGTCTTGCTGAGAGGCTAGTACTGCTCAGCAGTGTTCTTAAGCTCAGATATGAGCTTTGTAGTGTTGATGTTGTTCTATATTATGCTTGTGATCATATTTGCCTTTCCGTCATGCGCCAAAGACGCCATTTGCATTGGTCATCTCCAGCACAAAGCTAGGTATGTCATGTGGATAGTCTTCATATTCAGCAAATGCATTGTCATGCTTGAATGACTTGACATACTACAGCTAGTAGTTCTTTATCACATCTGCTGATTTTCTGAAGTTTGGGTTTATATGCTTTGCAGGCAAGTCTATCCTGTCTATGCCTGCAAAGGGGAAGTCAACATCCAAGATGGCATATTCTATCCAGTCATAGAATTTGCCCTGTTTATGAGGCTTTCCATGCCTAGAATTATACTCATCTAGAAGCAATGAAAGATATTCTTTCAGATAGTTGAAGTTCTCATGGCATCTTCTGCACCATCTAGATTCTACGCTATTGTACAGCTAGAATCCAGGCTTGGACTTGAATGGCCATGACTTGAAGTAGAGCGCCATTGTCTCATCAGCATGCTCATCGCTGAACATGATCTTATGCATTCCCTTGCTTCGTATCCCCACTAGATAGAGATATGCAGCAAGAAGAGCATTGACAGTGCTCTTTATAGTGCTGTCTAGATAGCTGTTTGCTAGATATTGCGCAGATTGACGCAAGTCTTCAGACAAAAACCATATTCTGACTATGTATTTGCTCTATTTCATGCCTTTGCAGCTTTTGCAGTCTATATCTTCTATTGCAGCATCAAATTGACTTTTTTTAGTTTTCCTTTGATGCCATCTAGAGACTTCTTGTCTCTCTAGTATGGAGAGCTGATGTCAAGCTTTATCCATGGCCGGTTTATTATCTGCACGCCATTCATGCTCTAGTCAAAGATGAAGAATGACGTCATCCGCTCTAAGATGAATGCATATATCCTGCTGTCATATGTTGGCAGCTAGTCAAGAGTCTTTGCCTCATTCTTCACATGCTAGGCAGCGATCTAGATGCATGGCTCAATGAATGACGCATACTTCTAGAATATGTCTTTTGGCATTATGAAGATGTTTGCGTCATAATGTATGTTCTGCATCAAGAAGATGCAGAACTTCTTCTTGAAGTCATTGTCCATCTAGTCAGCTAAGTCATGGTAGTATGCATTGAAGGTGTTGATGTCATGGAATACGCTGAATGTAGATGCATTCCCCATTAGCGCATTCACTTTTCTATAGCATATGATGGAGCTAGGCTTCAAGTCTTCTGGCTTGAAGACTAGATGCCTTCTATACTATGCAGTGCCAATATAGTCATATTTTTCAAAGATCTATGGATTCTTCACCATCCACCATATCATAGTCATCTCATTGAGATACTTGTTGTACATCGACAAGCTGTCTTCGAATCCATCATCTGAATGCTCAATGGCGTCAGTCTAGAATCCACCACATTTGACTGGCATGTATGGCGGATGCTTGAACACTTCTGAGATTGGAGCTTCAAATGAAAAGCATACTGGGATTGCTACATTCTATAGATTTTCCATACAACATCTCTTATTACATTACCATGAATATCTATTGATAGCTTTCAGCATAGCCGCAGCCAGCAGCAAACCCATTCATCCGGTCAGCAGTTGAATATGCAAAATGGGAGCGGATGTCATTCTTGTCAATTGGTATAATGCCAGCTACAGCATATTTTGCAATGGCATTTATCTTGTCTACATGGTACTATGATATGTCCATGAACATGTTAGGCTAGTAAGAGCCGCCAAGCTAGCCAAATGTCTGCACATTGCTTGGCAATGCAGTGAAGAACAATGCTGAAACGGGCGAAGACTCGCCATTCACTCTGCATTGCAATAGCACTTCATTTGACACTAGCCTATGCTCAAAATGGTTGTCATATGGCGAATGTGTGAACACCCAGTCGGGCTTTGTCTACTCCATGCACTAGCTAAGCTTTTCTTTGACTATGCTAGCGTCTAGCTGCAAGTCATGCAATGGGCATGTCATAGCCTTATTGATGAATGATGTATTTGCCGTCCATGCAGCTTTTCTAGCCTTGACATCAGGCTCGCCTTTGCGCCCTTCTCCACAAAATGTCAGCAAATTGACAGAATGCTATGATGAAAGCCGTCTCATTGCGCCATAAGACATGAATGTCTCATCATCCATGTGCGCATATACAAACAATATGTTCATTTCCCAAGTCTTCTCTATATTACATCTAGTATTATATCATTTTCTAGAAGATTTAAACTATCTAAGTCGTTTTTGCAGTCTTCAAGCCGGACCTATAGCCCTGGATCATTGTAGTCTACATTGCATATGGCTTTCTTGCCATGCATGAAGCATTCAGTGAGAAGCCTAGGGCTGCAGTCGAACTTCCGCCCAACTGGAGTGTAGATGTAGACGTCAAACTAGTTGAAGAAGTCTTTGACTGGCGCTACAGTCTATGTTATCCCAGGCAAGCCGTCATATTCTGGCTTCTTGTATGGGACTACTAGAATGCTGCTGTCACATCTAGACTCTTCATGGCATTGCAAGACGACTTCTGGCTATACAAGCCTGCATGCATATGTCATGTACATCATGCCTCTGTTCAAATGCATTGGCTTATGCTTGATGTAGTGCTTGAATGGCAGCTTCTTCACATAGTCTATAGACTCAAAGAACTTCAGCTTGCCATTGTACACTCGATAGTCCATTAGATATGTTATGTTCTTGTTCCATTTCACTTCATGGAATCCATCATATTCACATAGAAATCCGATAAGCTTTGTGGTAGAGAATACTAGCTTGTAGTACTCTAGAGACTTTATGTTGCCATCTGCCAATATGACTACAGTGTTTTTTCCAAATGACACTATCTATAGGTCTTTTCTTTGAAGATGCTCTTCGTCTACTAGCATGATGTCATTGGTAGCATCATCAAATGGATCTACGTATTTTGACTCCCATGCTGTCTTGAGCTGCTCTATGCTCAAGCCGCCGAACAATAGAATCCCAGTCTTGAAATAGTCTCTAAGGAAGAGATAGTAGTCAAAGCATTCAAATAAATGGCCAGTTATCTCTTTTATTGGAGAATAAGTCAATATGACTTCATACTATGGATTGACATTTATCATCTATAGAAGCAATATGGATTATGGCATAGAATGCTCTTCTGCTAAAGAGCATTCTAGAAGCTTGATTTGTCCTTTATGTCTCCGATTGACGGCAAAGCTGTGTTGAACATGCATCTCATGATCTTTCCATCCCCATTGACATATATGTAGTTCTTGCATATTGTGCATATTCTATGAGGCTTTCTGGCATTTTTGAAGATTTCAGCTTGCATTCTAGCATTGCTGTCTATGCTAGCTAGAGCTGAGAGCTCTTTTTCTCCATATGTCTAGTCCTCCAATAGACAGTATTCTACATCAATTTCTGGGAAATTACACTTTGCCTTCTTGAATCCATCATAGTCTCTTGCAGTCGCTAGCATTCTATTTATCTTCAACTGCTTCATTCTCTTATAGAACTCTCTTGCTATAGCCTAGCTTTCATGATATGTTGGGCAGATAGACATTCTAGGCAGCTATGCTATCTCTTCATATAAAGACAGCTCTGCGCTTAGATTAGTCAATAGCTTGACTTCAATGCCATCTATATTAGAAGCTTTCCTGCAGAAGTCTAGAAGGCCTGGATGCAATGTAGGCTCACCACCATTCAAGACCACTAGGATGTTTTTGAAATTGCTGCTCTCTGAAATGAACTTGATGAAATGCAGCAAAGCATCAAAGTCAATGTTGAACAATGGCATCTCTTCAAATGTCTTGTCTTTTCTATTTTCACAATAGCTGCATGAATAGTTGCAGCATGGCGTCACTTCTACTTCTATAGTGAATGACTCTCTGTCTATCTCTTGCAGCATTATGCTAGCACTTCCATGAGCTAGTCAAGCTCTTCTTGAGATGATGGCATGCCAAATCTAGCCATATGATGGCCATCTACGGTGAACATCTTGTATGGAGGCAGCCTCTTGTACAAGTCTATCTCATGCAAGCTGAAGGTCAAGAAGTTCCTGCATATCTATGCAGTCTAGAATCTATCTCTTGAATTCTCAAGATGGGCTTTGAGCATGTTGAAGTACTTGTCGTCTTCATCGCTTCTAGCTGGATATTCAATGCTCTTCATGAACTCATATGCTCCAGAATTCAAGAAGTTCTCTCTTTGCAGCCAGATCATTTCTGACAAGCTTGCATTGAACATTGCAAATCCAAGCCGTAGGCCGCATCCATACAGTTTGTCAAAAGAGCCTATGATGATGAGGTTTCCATGCTTTTCAAAGGGATATGAAGCCATCACCGTCTTGATCTAGTCTATAGTCAAGTATGAGACGTCTAGAATGCAATATCTGCATTTTGGCAAGACATTAGGCATGCATGTCTGCATTTTGAACAGATTGTTGAACTCATATGTAGTGTATACAATGTCACAGTCTTCATTGAATGGCTCTTCAACTATGCCATCGCTCGAATATCTGAATGGATATCTGAATGGGCATGCGTCAAACTAGGCGCAGAACACATCAACTAGCCCCCAAGTTGGAATGCTCCAATGGATGGACTTTGGCTTCAATGCGCATAGCACATTCTTCATTGCATTCTCTGCGCCATTTGCCAATATGAACTAGCTCATTGGGATGTCAAGCCACTTTGAGAACTTCTAGTACATATAGCGCATGTCAGGGTATTGCCTAAAGTCTACATCTAGCTTCAAGCTTCCAGATGGCTCATTGGCAGTGGAAATCCCAGGCTTAGGCTAGTATGGATTATCTCTCTTCATTGCTTCTCCTATTTATATAAAAATCTACAAATTTCTCTCCAGCAAGCATTCCATTGATGTCGCAGTCTTGGCATAATGAAAGATTCTGCCTATGCCCAGGCTATAGCATCAGCTCTCTGCCTTTGCTGGCATTCAGGCAGAAATACTCGTCAATTGGCGTCTCAAACAATGAGAATGGAGTCTTTGACTTCTTTGCCCAGTCAGCTTCACATTGCATGTAATGCCCATCAATGTCCACCATGAGCTTGTAGAATGGATAATAGCACATTGTCTCAAGCTTTGACTATGGCTTTGACAAGCATCCACCTCTATTGTACAAGTTCATCTACGGGTTTCTAGGGTCATGGTTTCTGAATATTGCATTTGACTCCTTGAACTTCTCTTTGAATGCATCTATCTTGCTCCAGTCATGCACTGACACTTTGATCTAGCAGATTGGCGACAAACGAGCTATCTAAGCTTTAGATAGAAGCGTGCCATTAGTGACTAGCACTACCTTGAAGTTCTTCAGCATTTCTACTATGTTCTCTAGAGCTGGATGCATAGCTGGCTCTCCATGCCCAGCTATGCAAATATATCCAGAATAGCTGATTCTTGAAAGCTAGCTGGCAAGCTCATGCACTATGTCAATTGACATATATGGCTTGCCGCTTTGCGCTAGCTTCAGTGAATATGGGCAAAAGCTGCATTCTAGATTGCATAAGCTGCAGATGTTCAGCTCTATGATTCTAAGACAGTCAATCTGCTTGATGGGCTCTATGCATTCAAGCTATTGCTTCCATTTGCCAAAAATGTCATTGTTCTCCATCTATCTTATAATACAACTTTAGAGCTCATATTAAAGACTATGTATTCAATGCCATTAGTCTTAGCATTGATGAAAGCATCTTCATGCGCTAGAAGCTTTTTACTAGTCAATATCTTCTCCAAGCTGAAGCAGTTTTCAAATGATGAGTCTCCACAATATGACAAGCAAGGAGCTTTGACTTCAGCAAGCTAGTAGTCATTCATGAATGTTGTGGCAGGCAGTCTTTCAAGAGCAGGCAATGACGCCTGCTTTAGAGAATAGCAGTCTGAAAACACGCTCTCTTCAATTGAGCTAGCTCTAGGTGGAATGCTGATTGACTCCAGACTATAGCACTTTGTGAAGCATGCTTTCCCAATATGCTGCAGAGACTATGGCAATTTGACGTCTTTAAGCTTGTAGCATGAGCTGAATGCCATGTCTCCAATGCTCAACAGGCTATTTGAGAACTGTATTCTTTCAAGATTATGGCATCTATGGAAAGCATAGTCTTCAATCTTCTTGACATCTGGCCCAAATTCTAGAGATGAAATGCCATAGTCATTCTCATAAGCGCACCGGCATACCACTTCATCATTCAAATATGCATGGCGATAGTCATTGCATTCTACAATTGGGTCTTTCCCCGCATTCTCCATGAATCTCTAGATGCAATATCTCTAGAGGTCTTCATCATGTAGTCTCTTGAACTCATGCTAGCATCTAGCATATGCATTGTCTGACATCACAGCTGCAGACACTTCATAGCATTCATAGAACACGTCTTCGCCAAATTCAATCTAGCTCATGTCTTCTGGAATGTCTTCTAGCGCATGGCAGTATTCAAATGCTCTTGACTTCATTGACGACAGCCAGCTTGAAAACTGCACATGCTTAAGGCTATGACAGCCGCAGAAGCAGTTCTAGCCAATCTCATATATGCCTCTAATGTCTATCTATGGAAGAGAAATGCAGCCATCAAAAGTGTTGTTGTGCAAGACATGGCAGCTTTGAGGCATTTTGACATAGCTAAGGCTAGGGCAATTTTCAAAACAGCTATGGCCAATGTAGCATACATTGTCTGGCAGAGAGATTGAAGCCAAGTCTCGGCAATTTCCAAATGCATAGCATCCTATTCGCTTCAAGCTTCTAGGCAAGCAGACTTTTTTCAAGTCTATGAACTCCTAGAAAGCGCCATCTCCAATCTAAGCGTCTCCATCAATGCAGACAGACAAGCATCCATCTGCTTCAATGCCATGATGCCTATTGAGATGGCTGAGCATGCTGCATCTAGCGTCTTCTATGCATTTAATGCTGTCTGGATATATGCATGACAACTTCAGCATGTCAGCCTCTTGACACAATGTCTTGCAAAGTCAAATGCCTATGCTAGAAATAGACGCCATCTATCATGCTAGAGTCTAAGCATAATGTCTTCTCAGAAGGATAAGCTCTAGACTCATCTATATAGTCGAATATGCCTTCTTCAAAGAAATACCAGTCATTATTGTGCATGATCTTGTCTTTGAAGAACTGCTTGTATTCACTGCTCTATGACAAGCCCATGGCAGTCTTGAAGAATCCAGACTTTGCAAAGTTGATGGTGAAGAATGTATTATGGCATGTCTTGACATTATGCCATCTATGCATGAACTCAGGAGAATTGCTCTTCAAGCAGTCTTCTGAATATCTAGCAAGCACTACTTTCTGGCAAAACCATTCTCTGGGCAGCTCTTTGACTGCATACAAGTCTAAGTCTACATGGATGATGTAGTCATGCACTGCATCCTCCTCTAGCATCATCTATGAATGCACTGTATTCATGAACTTCTGCTATGGCTTGTACTTCATCTTCTTGATCTCTACGCCAAAGCTTTCTAGATTGCTGTATGTGGTTCTATGCAAGTCCACATCCTCATCTATCATTCCATAGATGTGTATGTCTTTCAGCCATCCAGCGTTCTTGCGCCATGAAAGAACGCATTTTATGGCTTCTTGCTCATAATATCTATTGTCAAACCCAGACCCTTCAGCGGGGATCTTCTTGTTCTAGTCTAAGTCTATAGCTAAGCAAATGTCCATTGCAGATACTTACCTCAATCCTAGAATGTTGATGATGTCGTCATCTTTCTTCAAGTCAAGGCTCTAGAGCCTTTTCTTGCAGTCATCCAGCCTAGTCTGCAAGCCAATGTCGAAATATGGCACATCTACAACTGCTCTTTTGCTGAACATGAAGCATTCAGTGAGAAGCCTAGGGCTGCAGTCGAACTTCCGCCCAACTGGAGTGTAGATGTAGACGTCAAACTTTGACATCATGTCTTCCAATGGGACTATCTCTTGCTGAAAGCATTCTATGCCATCAAGCTAGCTGTCATGCTTCTATGCCAAGACTATGCTCTTGATGCATCCAGACATCTTATGCCATTTTAGCATGTCTTCAACGTCTATTCTACGGCATGAGTTGTTGACATAGATCAAGCCAATGTTCTAGTCTTCTCTTGCTTTTGGCCGCTTGTAGAACCTAAAAGGCATCTTTTTCACATAGTCTATGCTTTTGAACTCTACGCCTTCGCCATATATCCGATAGTCTTGGAGAAACACCATGCCTTTGTATCGTGGCGCCATGATGTAGTCATTCTCTAGATCAGACGCAAACCCGAAAAGCTTCTTTGAGCTGAAGAATATGTTGTAGTCCTCCAATGTTATGCAGTCTCCATCCACTATCAATATGGGGATGTCTCTGACAGCTATTAGATTAGTCTTGCCTGGGTCAACAGCCACTCGCATGACATCTTGCTTTATGCTGCTCCATTCTGCATTGTACTTGCCTTCAAACAGCTTCTGCAGGTCTACATCTGGAAAATTGAAGAGCAGAATGCATGCATTAAGGCCATTCTCCTTGAACAGCAGATAATAGTCAAAGCATTCAAACAAATGGCCCGACACTTCATCTATTGGAGATGAAGTCAAGACTATGTCATATTTCTTGTCTATCGTCGTCATCGTCTTCTGCCTCTGAATAGCTTGTCTAGAAAGCATTCAGGCGTCCTAATGCCTTTTGATGTGCTTTGCCAATTGCCATCACAGTAATGCTCTATGTAGAAGTCTCCATCTAGAGACTTCTCTCCGGGCTTTAAGCTCATGTCAAAGAACTTCTTCTTGTTCATGATGAACTTCAAGCTGCACCACCAGTTGTCAGTGGTCTATAGAAGCCTGAAAGCGCTAGCGTCATTGTTGTGCAATATCTTGCTAGAGCCATTGCACCCAATGAAGTAGTTGTCGCATATCACATGGCTAGTAGTCCCAATTCTATGGTGCTTTGCGACAGTGAAGCATTTTTTCTGCAGAAGCTAGTCGTCAAATGGCTTCATGGGAAATGCGTCGCAGTCAAGATATATGCCGCCAATTTCATTCACTAGCTATAGCCTGAATATGTCTCCAAGTATCTATATGAAGCGTATGTCATTCCCATAGAACACTTTCTGCCCATCTACTATCACTCTATACAGCTAGTCATGGTATTTTGGCTCATCATTCAAGATTGCATGGATTGACTCATGGAGAAGTTTGTCTTCAATGCTCTAGACATGGCCATTGCATATGCTTTCAAGCTAGTCCATTGAATATCTGATGAAGCAGACTTCAAAGCTGGGATTCATCTTCTTGAATGCGTCTATGGCGTATTGCGCATATGATGGAGCTTTTCCGCCAAGCCATATGAAGAACAGCCGCTTTGGGATCTCAGCACATGAATGATTGTCTAATGTCTGTGTCATTGAAGAACCTCAGCATCTCTTCATTGCATTCATAGCAGTATGGGCATTCTTTGCTGAAGATTGGCGTATAGTCAAGCCCGCCATCTTCAAGCTGGAACTCATAGCCATTGTCATAGATCCTGCAAAAGTTGCATGGATATAGATTGCATCTATTGTCCATGCAGATCTGTCTTTTGTTGAACATATAGCAGCTCACTGGCAAGTCTTTAGACCTTAGCTGAAGACGCTTTATCTTGTACTTTGCAGCATTCTCAGCTAGAGAGCATATCCCATCCTCTCTCTTCTCATGTGGATGCAGCCGCTCAAAGATTGGATTTGTGTTGCATATGTAATGCCTTGAAAAATGCTGCTGTAGAAACACTGACACATCTTCATCAGCTTCAGACCTATTGTACTAGAACCGTATGTACTAGCCGCAGTCATTGCCATGTTGAGAAGCCATTTTGAACACAGCAGCATTCTCTAGAATCTAGCTTAGCTATGAGCCAACTCTATATCTAGAATGCAGCTCCTATGTCATGCCGCAGATGGTGAACACCACTATTGAATTCTAGCTGAAATGCCCAGCAAGCTCAGCCCAATACTCATGATCATGCGTGCTGCCATTGGTGAACATCTGCAGGAATATCTCTGGCCGCCCTTTGAAGTAGTCTAGCAAGTCAAAAAGCTGTGGATGCAGAGTCGGCTCAGAAGCATCTCCAGCGATGGTGACCTAGTCCAAATTTGGAAAATGTTCTATAGTCTTTATGGCCTAGGCAATGTCTATGAAATGCTTGTCTTTGAATGCGTCTTTAAGCTGTTCAATCCGAGACAAGCATAATGGGCAGTCTAGATTGCATACATTAGATGTCTCAATGTCCATCTCAATGATCTAGCTTTTGTCAAGAGTAGTCATCTAAACACCTTCTTCTTGTACAAGTCAAACAAGCATGGGCAATGGTCTCTTTTGCAGAATATCGGCTTTGTAGGCGGATTGAACTATGAGATGTCTTGCTTGTTTATGTCAAACAAGACAGTGTTGTCATTCTCATCGCATGGATGCATCTTGCCGTCAAAATACAAGAACAAGAAGTCTAGGCCTGCATTGCATAGCCAATGCCTGAAGTCTGTGTTCTTGGGGTCTTTGAAGAAGAAGTTGTCATTGACATACTCTTGTGTCCCATCATTGAATTTCAAAAGAGTAGTGGGCGTCTTAGCCCTTTTAGACCTCGCCATGAACTGCTCAAACTCCTCTTTTGAATATCTATGGCCTTTGTAGTTCTCATTCTCATCTAAGATGGAGAACTCAAGCTCTTTCATCTATGGGAAGTTCTCTGAGAACCAGTCGAACATCTCTATGCATTGCTGTGTATTGCCATGCTCGTACATGACAGACAATGTCAGGTTCTCTGCTATTTCTTTTGCAGTGAACAGCTTGAACTTCTCTTTATATGCATCTGCTCCTCCACAATAATGCCATGAAAGCAGCAAATGCGCTTTATATGCGATCAATGCCTTGTAATATCCAATTGGCTATGAGAAGTTGGAGTAGACAGTAGTGAAGATGTTGCTATGCTTGCTCAGCTTCTAGCAGAAGTCTAGAAGGCCTGGATGCAATGTAGTCTCGCCGCCGATCAAATCAAGATGGAGGAACTTCTTGCCCATCTTCTTGAAGATGGCTTCAGTGATGAACTAGTAGACTTTGTCCAAGTCCAAGTCTACTCCAGTCCGTGGGAAATGGTTGTAGCAGTACCTGCAGTTGTAGTTGCATTTGTCTGTGATGAACACAAGAAACCTGAAGCTGCCTTTCTCTGCATAGAAAGGCTCATTGTACATCTCAACCATCTATTTAGATGTATCTTGCATATTCATCTTCTCTCACCAAGTCTAATGTGCTGCAGTGTATGCCTCCACCAAAAAGCTCGCCATTGTCTAGCTCTATAGGCACAACCATGAAATGCTCTTTCTCCAATGCTCGGATGACATTGACTGCTCGCTTATTTACTAGCACAGTCTGCTCATCAATGCTCAGCACATTCAAGTCCATGCCTCTTGAGCTTGCCAGCTATATCTCGACGTCTGTCAGCCCCTTTGCGTCAAAGCCTTTATTGCTGTCATCTGGCACTATGAACTTGCACTTCTAGATCTAGCTTGGCAGCTGCTTGAACTGCTCATTGGTGACAGTTGGGCTTAAAAGGAATACGCTCGGCCTCAAAGACGCTATCGCTCCATCAATATGGTTGTCGCACCATTTCACTGCATGGAAGTCGCTCTCTGGATAGAATGACTTGACCCATTCAAGCCCCAGCCAATGGTTGAATGTAGACACATTCACAATGACGTCTTTGCCAATCCTAAGGAACTATGCTGCATCTATGGCCATCTCATATCTAGCGTCTACATGCTAGAAGTCACGGTCTTCTCTCCAGTCTTCCAAGTCCATCGCCATCTCAGACAAAGTAGTCAATGGCGCTTTTATCCACTAGCTTCCCTTTGACTTCTCCTTGAATATCTTAGACAGCAGCATGTCTTCAAAATACCGGTTTCTGATGAAGCATGGCGTCTCTATGATCTTGTCTTTGTACACTAGAGTCAAGTCTCTGACATTGCTTGCTGGGCTAGCCTCGCTCTTGAAGAATGGCGTCTATATCTGCTTCATCTGCTTCAATGGCTCAGGCCGGTAGACTTCTATGCCTAGGCTTTCAAGCGTCTTGGCAAGGCCATCTAGCTGCTCAATCCTCTTCTAAAGGATGTCTTCATTGATCTTGTACTCTGAAATGGCGCTATTGTACAGGCCTTGGCCTAGAGCTTCTTTGTAGAAGTACTTGAATGTCAGGTCTATAGACCGCTTTGGCAGCTATAGCTCATCTCCAACAATGACCTCTTTGAGCTTTCCAAAAGATGTGTTTGAGTTGACCATTATCTTCTTCTATTGCCCATCTTTGCATGCCCTTTGAAGTCTGGATGCTTCTTCTTCCAATTGATGAACTTCTGCATTTCAGCAGACTCCAAGATCTTATCTTTTGTATTGTACAAGTCTCTAAGCTCAGATTCAGAGAACAACGCATGAATCTAGTCATGGCAGCTTCTGCATATCTTCAGAATGTTGCCTTTGTCATTTTTCAGCTCTTTGTACTTGTTCTTGCATTTAAGGCGTGGAATGAGATGATGGTCTGAAATGTCATCAGTGTTGCATCCACAAAGCTCACATGTTTCCATGATTAGAATATATGCATTTACCTTAACTGCTTGTTTTTAAAGGATCTTTAAAATGGGCATCTATGTATTCTTTGCTCAATGACTAATGGATGAAGCCAAGTTCAGATTTATTCCAATCCTGGTTTAAATCTTTATCAATTGAATACTAGCAGAAAAGAATGTCTTTTGCAAGATATACATTTTTTCCATATCCTACTAGTCCAGCAGTCAAGTCTTCTGATATGACATCTATGAAGTGGTCATAGTTCTTCTAGAATACAATGTAGCTTTGCATGCCATATGTCTTAGTTGGAATGACAAACTTGCCAAAATCAGCTTTAATGCCAAATGTCCTGCAATTTCCAAGTATGAAAATGTCAATATCATTTGGAATGTCTTTAAGCAGGTCTTCAAACTTAGTCTTGACATCAATGCATCCAATAGCATCATCTTCAAATATGCAGACAAATGGCAATGACATTGCTCTTGCCATAGAGACAATCATCAAATGAGTTGCCATGCAAGATGTCTAAGTCTTTATAATATTTATACATTGTGCATTTTCATTAAACCATTTGTTTTTAGCCAACTAAAGTCCTTCAACATGTTTTGGAAGTCCTGGAAGATTAATTTTCCAATTATCATAGAAAAATTTAAGTCTTTTTGAATTTATGCTAATTACAAAACTATTTTTAATGACATTTTCCAACTTTAATTGAGTTCTATTTTTAAGCATATATTCTATATTGTCTGCAAATGCTTTA
>Ga0310695_10009118_pt1 | contig 15069 bp, 12 predicted proteins | sample RumenRJG_04DNA_FD_203882 | JGI IMG/M metagenome (GOLD analysis project Ga0310695, IMG submission 203882) | Bovine rumen microbial communities from Lethbridge, Alberta, Canada - RJG_04 (v2) (version 2) | ecosystem: Host-associated > Mammals > Digestive system > Stomach > Rumen | place: Canada... | reverse complement strand
AGTCTCTTGGCAATTCCAACAATGCTGCCATATCTTTTGCATATACAACTATGTTCTTATTCTTTAACAAATAATCAAAGATAAGTTGTTCTCTCGGAATAAGAGGTTTTTTGAAAGTAACGTTAATTTCAACTGTTTCAACAGTTTCAGCAACTTCCTGTTTTGCGGGTTTTACTTCTTCAACAGGCTTTTTAACCTCTTTAACTTCTTTTTGAACAGGTTTAACAGTTTCTTTAACCGTTTCTTTCTTCACAGGTTTTTCTTCAACTACCGTATTTTTAACAACTTCTTTTACGAGAGTTTCCTTTTTAACCTTTGTGGCTTCTTTCTTTTCAATCGGTTTTAATGCAATGGTTTGTATTTTTTCACTTTGTATTCTGTATTCTGAAGTATCGGAAATACTGTTAAGTGAACTTGCCATCACTTTATCAATCATATCATTTGTATGTTTCTCGCCTTGAATTACTTTTCCTAATCTTGCGGCATATTCTTCCAATGTAATACGTTCCAATGAACTTCTCCATTGACGAACTTCTTCTTTTGTAAGGTATTCAGGCATTCCAAATTCTCCTTGACTGTTTTTAAAATTTTTTATTTTTTGCGAAATTGAATCAAAAAATTCAATTAATTATCTAACCATATTTAAATTAGCATAAATTTCTTTGAAAATCACAAAATATTTAGTAAAGTAAATTTTTTTTTTCAACTTTTACAAATGCAAAAAAACACTTTACAATATTTTTTTTCAGTATTTTTTTTAATTTCATTTTCTTAATAAAGAGTATATATAGGTGTTTTAAAAATTTTTAATATAAAAAAGACACATATTCTGTTTTATAAACAAAATATGTGCATAAAATCTCAAAAATTTTCTATTACCATTACCACATTGTTTGTTTAGAAATTATATTTTGGTTAAATTCATATAATTTTGCAGGTCTTTTAGAAGATGACTTCGTGTATTCATCTGTTTCGTGAAGAAAATCTCCCGCAAGAATCTTTTTTCTGAAATTTCTTTTATCTAAATTTTTATTCAAAATCAATTCATATGTTTTTTGAAGTTCCGTAAGAGTAAATTTTTCGCCCAAAAGTCTGTAAGATATCGGGAAGTAAGCGAGTCTTTCACGGGTTCTTTTTAATGAATATTCAATAATCTTCTTGTGGTCGAATGCTGTTTCGGGCAAGTTATAAACATTGTGCCAATTAACCGTTTCCGTCATTTCTTCCGCAAAGACATGCTCAACGTCTTCCGCTCTTACAAGTGCAAAATAAGCACACGTGATAACTCTGGCATTAGGATATCTCAAAGGATCACCGAAAGTATATAACTGTTCGAGATAAATATCTTCAACATCGGTTTTTTCTTTCAAAATTCTCAAAGCCGCTTCATCGAGATTTTCGGACAATCTGATAAATCCGCCCGGAATAGCCCATTTACCCTTAAATGGTTCTTTTTGTCTTTTTATCAAAAGGACTTGAAGTTTATTATCTTTTATTGTGAAAACAACAACGTCAATCGTAAGTTCATGAGTCTTTATTTCGTTTAACATTTCCTATATTCTGACCCCTGAATTATATTGCCTGATTTAAGAGATAAAGAGTAAGAACTTCTCTTTTTTCCTGTTCGGCAAGTTTTGACTTGTTTTCCTTATGAGTTGTTAAAATATCTGATACCGTCGAATCGGGATTATTCTTATATTTGCTGTAATCACTCATACAAGTTGCAACAAATCTTCTTGTTTCTCCAAAAGGAGGTACTCCGCCATATTTTTTAACGTTTCCCGGACCGGCATTATACGCCGCTAATGCGAGAGTATCAGAATTAAACATTTTTTTCATTTTTTTATAATAAGCGATACCACATTTAATGTTATCTCTGTAATTGTAAGGGTTGTAGCCCATTCTCTTTGCGGTTGAGGGCATTAATTGGAATACACCGACAGCACCCATGTAACTTCTTTTGTTTTGGCAGAAACCTGATTCTTTCTTTGCAATCGCAAGAACAATTTCAGGTTCTACACCCATTTCAACCGCACATTTTACAATATAGTTTTTAATTTGAGTAATACTTGCTTCCTGATGACTTGCAAAAGCGGGCATAGATGTTACCGTAAAGATTAAAAATATTACTAAACTCAGTATTGAATATTTTATCTTCATGTATTTCCCTCTTAAATTAACAATATTATATAAATAATAATTGTATCTTTAACACTTTTAGTTATCATACCTCAAAAAAGATAAAAATCAAATCGGTATTCTTGGCATGATTTTCAAATAGTCTTTAAAACTGTTTAATGACTATGTTTTCGAAAATGTTAAAATTTGTTTTGCTATACATATAGATTAGGTATATAATTATATTTAATGACTGAGAGGTAAAAGTAAATGAACATTAAAGAATTAAGAAAAGAAAACAAATTAATAGATTTATTTTGCACGTTAGCGGAAATTCCTTCTCCATCAATGGGAGAAGATAATGTTGCAACGGAAATAATTTCGACATTGTTGGCAGGCGGAGCAGAAGTAAAAAGAGATGCTTATTCAAATGTTATTGCGAGAATTCCGGCAACAGACCCAACTAAAAAGCCTATTGCATTTAGCGCACACATGGACGTTGTCGGTGATGATTCTCCGATAAACATTGTTTTAACAAATGACGAAATTATTGAAACGGACAAGAAAAGAACGTTAGGTGCAGACGATAAGGCAGGTATTGCAACGGCGATATCTGTTGCGTGCAAAATTGCAAAAGATAAAAATTTAAAACACGGCGGTCTTGAACTTATCTTCACCAGAGATGAAGAAAGCGGAATGAGCGGCGTAAAACACGTTAATATGTCTGAAATCGAATCCGAATACATTTTGGTGCTTGATTCGGACAGTTTTGGTGAAGTTATGATTGCAGGCGCAGGTTATACGAATGTTCTTGTTGAAGTTGAAGGCTTTAAAGGCGGGCATTCGGGGAACGATATAGGCGACGAAACAAGAGTTAACGCAGCAAAATTGCTTGCAGACGTTATTGCAGCACTTCCTCAAGGTGTTTACAAAAAGAATGAAGAAGGTGTCGTTACCTCAATAAATTTGGGTGTTATTTTAGGCGGCGGAGTCGATTTTCCTCTCCAAAAGATGTGCAAACAAGATTTGAAGAACGGCGAACATTTTGACTATCTTATGCAAAATGCGGTTACAAACGTAATTAACAAAAAAGGTGCGGCAATATATTCTTTGAGAAGTTCTGATTCAAAAGCGGAAGCGGAATTGCTCTCTGAAATGCAAAAAATTGTCGATAAATTTAATAAACAATACGAAGGTCTTGCCACAGTAAAATTAACTTCAACTGTTAAAACAAAAATGTTTGAAAAAAACAGCGATTCGACAATTCCCGATATCGCAAAAGAAATCGGCAAAAAATGTAATTTTGAAGTAAAAGTTGCATCTTTCCACGCAGGTGCGGAAACACATATTTATGCAAACGAAAAAAATAAATTCGGAAAAACATTTAAACCCTACCTTTTAGGCGTTGCAGATATTAAAAACATGCACTCGCCCGACGAACAAATGGATTATAAATCATTAATTAAAGGGGAAGAATTTATTCACAATATTTTCCTTGAATTTAATAAATAATAAAGAAAATAAGATTTTTAAAAACGGGACTTGGACAGAAAAATTCAAGTCCCGTTTTTGTTTATTGAGGTTTTTATTTTATATTCAAAAATGCTTAATTATGCGGAAATTTTTGCAGAAAAAATAAGAATTTTTGAAGATTTTTAAACAAATTATAAAAATTTAAAAAAAAATAGTGGATAAATAAATTTGTTTGGTGTATTCTTAATTCATCATCTGCCCCGGTGGCGGAATGGTAGACGCGTCGGACTTAAAATCCGATTGGGGTCAAACTCAGTGCCGGTTCAAGTCCGGCCCGGGGCAAATCTTTAGCCGCTCTTCGAGCGGCTTTTTATTTTGTATATTTATTTTTATTCTTCAAAAATATTTTTTATAATTATCTTTTTTCTTGCAAAATGGTATTTACTCTATATAATTTAATAACAAATAGTGTTTAAAGGTAAGAAAAAAAGGAGAATGTGTTATGCAAGAAATGGAAAAACAATTTCATATCCGTTGTGTTGAAGGCGATGTAGGTCGTTATGTTTTGCTCCCCGGCGATCCCGGAAGATGCGAATCTATCGCAAAACTTTTTGACAACCCCCATCACGTTACACAAAACAGAGAATACAACATCTACACAGGTACTCTTCTCGGTGAAAAAGTAAGCGTTTGCTCAACAGGTATCGGCGGACCTTCCGCATCTATCGCAATGGAAGAACTTCACAACATCGGTGCTGATACTTTCATTCGTGTAGGTACTTGCGGCGGTATTAATTTAGACGTTCAATCAGGCGACATCGTTGTTGCAACAGGTGCTATCAGATTTGAACATACTTCAATGGAATATGCTCCAATCGAATATCCTGCAGTAGCAAACATTGATATTACTCTCGCTTTAAGACAAGCCGCTCAAGCAATGGGCAAAACAACTCACACAGGTGTTGTTCAATGTAAAGACGCTTTCTACGGTCAACACAGCCCCGCAAAAATGCCTGTTTCTTATGAACTTCTTCAAAAATGGGAAGCTTGGAAAAGATTAGGTGTTCTCGCATCTGAAATGGAATCGGCTGCATTATTCGTTGTTGCTGATGCCCTCAAATGCCGTTGCGGTTCTTGTTTCCACGTAATTTGGAACCAAGAAAGAGAAGCAGCAGGTCTTGACCAAAAAATGAGCGAAGATACTTCCGCTGCAGTAAAAGTAGGTGTTGAAGCATTAAAACTTATCATCGCTCAAGATAAAGCAAGCAAATAGTTTTATAAAAACAAATTTCTTAAAGAGTATCTTAATTGATACTCTTTTTTTTATGAATTTTGACTTTGTTTTTTGTGTTATAATTAACCCGAAATGATGGCAAATGACAATTATAAAAAGAGTTTAAACAATTTAAAAGTCGGACAGGACGCAATTATTCTTTCCATAAAAGGAAAAGATAAGGCTTTGCGTTCACACATTCTTGATATGGGTTTAACCCCGGGAGTTGAAGTAACTCTTGTCAAAACCGCCCCTCTCGGCGACCCTCTCGAAATAAGACTGAGAGGTTATGAACTGACCCTAAGAAAATCCGATGCCGCAAACATTATAGTGACAAATGTTCATGATGCGCATAAATTTTTGAGAAAAAACCTTGAATATAAAGTAACCGAACACTCAAAAAAAGGTGAAATAGATTCGATTTCAAAAAAAGACAGGGAAAAATTCGCAAAAAAAACAACTTTAAAACTCGCCCTCGTAGGAAATCAAAACTGCGGAAAAACAACTCTTTTTAACCAATTAACGGGTTCTCACCAAAGAGTAGGAAATTTTCCCGGGGTAACTGTTGACCGAACCGACGGTATAATAAAAGGCGATAAAAATTCCGTAATAACCGATTTACCGGGAATTTATTCTCTTTCTCCCTACACAAGCGAAGAAATTGTTACACGAAACTTCATTTTAAACGAAAAACCCGACGGAATAATTAATATCATCGATGCTACAAACATTGAAAGAAACCTTCTTCTGACAATGCAATTGATAGAACTCGATATTCCTATGGTAATTGCTCTGAATATGATGGATGAAGTTTCAAATAACGGTTGGAGTATTGATATTAACGGACTCGAACACGTTTTGGGCGTTCCCGTCATTCCTATTTCGGCATCAAACAACCAAGGAATAGAAGAATTAATCGAACACGCAATAAATGTATCAAAATACTGCGAAAAACCCGAAAAAAGAGATTTTTGCATTTATGATGACGAAGGCAAAGAAGGTGCTGTTCATAGGTGTATTCACTCAATAATTCACCTTATTGAAGACCACGCTAAAAATTGCGGGGTTGCAACCCGTTTTGCCGCATCAAAAATTACCGAAGGCGATAATTCAATGTTGGATTATCTTCAATTGGAGAAAAACGAAAAAGAAACCTGCAAAAAAATCATAGCCCAAATGGAAGAAGAAAGCGGAATGGATAGAACCGCCGCTATGGCTGATATGAGATTTTCTTTTATCGAGGAAATTTGTCTTGAAAATGTTTCAAAGTCATCTGAAGCCTCAGGATATACTTTTTCCGCAAAAATCGATAAAATTCTGACGGGAAAATTTACCGCAATTCCTGCATTTTTGCTTATTATGGCATTCATATTCTTTATAACCTTCGGACCTGTCGGAGTTTTCATGTCCGATGTTATGAACTTTGGAATTGATTTCTTTACAGAATATACAAACAATGCTTTAACAAATTACAGGTTAAACCCTATTGTACAATCGCTCATAATAGACGGTGTATTTGCAGGTGTCGGAAGTGTTTTGAGTTTTCTTCCCATTATCGTAATTTTGTTCTTCTTCTTGTCAATTCTTGAAGATAGCGGATATATGGCAAGAGTAGCATTTGTAATGGATAAACTTCTCAGAAAAATCGGTCTTTCGGGAAGAAGTTTTGTTCCCATGCTCATAGGTTTCGGCTGCTCGGTTCCCGCAATAATGGCAACAAGAACTCTTCCTTCCGAACGGGACAGGAAAATGACAATATTTTTGACACCTTTTATGAGTTGTTCCGCAAAACTCCCAATTTACGGTTTATTTACGGCTGCATTCTTTAAAGAATATCAGGTCGCCGTTATTTTAGGGCTATACCTGATAGGAATTATCGTCGGAATAATTCTTTCATATATTTTGAAATATACCTTTTTCAGAGGCGAAGCCGTTCCTTTTGTAATGGAATTGCCGAATTACAGAATGCCGAGCGCCTTAAATGTTTTGAGATTAATATATATGAAAGCAAAAAGTTTCATAACAAAAGCATTTACAATTATTTTCTGGGCGGCAATCGTTATTTGGTTTTTACAAACCTTCGATATAAGATTGAATTTGGTATCCGACTCTGCGGAAAGTTTACTTGCAATACTTGGAAATCTTCTTGTTCCGTTGTTTGAACCTCTGGGTATAGACGATTGGAGAATTTCAACAGCATTCATAACGGGATTTATGGCAAAAGAAAGCGTTGTAAGTACATTAACCGTACTTTTAGGCGGTGACACGGGCAAATTACCTCTTTTATTTACCAACTTAACCGCATTTGTATTTCTTGTATTCTCGCTTTTATACACCCCTTGCGTTGCGACCATTGCGACAGTAAGAAGAGAACTCGGAAAGAGATACGCTTGTCTTGTTATACTTCTTCAATGCTCTATTGCTTGGATTGTGGCATACATTGTTTACCAACTCGGAACATTATTCCATTAATATAAAGACAAATTTTCCAATATTCGTATTTTTCTAAGAAATTATTTTTTCTATTTCTTTGACATTTTTGACACAATACTGACATTCAATATCACAAATTGTTGAACATTTATGTGCGTTTTCTATAAAATGTTCCATCTGAGGTAAATATGGCATAATTTCAGTTAATTTTACATTGTTTTTAATAGGTACAGCCGCATAAAAAATATCGTTAAAGAAATCTTGCACTGTAAGATTTTCATAGCCATTTTCAATAGCCATTAAATAATTTCTTAAAAAATCAATTGTGTCTATATTCGCTCTCATAGGAACACTAAAGAATTTAAATGTATTAATTCCTATTGACTGATAATACGGAAGCCACCATGGATATACAACGTTAGATTTTAAAAAGTATGTAAGATGTCCGATTTTTTCTTTTAGACCAATACAATCCCAGACGGCAAAGAAAGAGGATGGATGACATATTCTTGCCGGACAACCATGAATACAAGGTTCATTGACCATAATCTCAATATTAACTTTAGGAAATTTTTTCTTTAAATTTTTAAAGAAAACTAAATTTCTATTATCGTCTATAGCGGTATTAATAGATTTTATTTGAGGATATGTATTTATTAAATTTATATATTGAGAAACATTGTGAAATTCAAAAGATGTTGAAGCAGATAATGCAATTTGAGGTCTTTGTTCCGAAATAAGATTAATTAATTGTTGGTTTGCTATTTTTAATTCATCACAACCTATTTCTTCAAGTTTATCAATTAATCTGAATAATCTATCGGAATATTTGAAAAAAACATCCATGGAAAATGGTTTAGGGGAATTTAAAACATAAACAAATTTATAGCCTTGCTGTTTTGCATATTTTACATACTGGGCAAAATCTTCAAATGTTTTTATATTATTATTTTCTCCTTTTGGACCTTGAAAATTTTCTTCAAATTCAGAAAATAAAGGTCTCGGAATATTATTATAGAAAGTTTTAATTTGAGATTTTTTCAGTTGAGAATTTAATTTTGAAATTTCATCTATCAAATCATATCTAAAAGGCATTGGCGCATATATTTCATATGGTTTTGTCTGCTTCGGAATTAATAAATTATTACTTAATTCATTTTCTTTTTTGCAGCCGCTTGTACCAATCATTGCTGCACAAGCCGCAAAAATCCCCGATTTAATTAATGTTCTTCTTTTCATATTTCTCTCAACAAATTTTTAATACACTTTATTATAACAAAATTTTGGTAATTTTTCATTATAAGAATAAAATATATAAAGATATTTTATTGTATCTATTCGTCTTTGTATTCAGAAAATTCTTTTGCCGTTTGCTCCCATTCTTCTCTGTTAATAAAAAGAGCATGATTCCAAAATTTTTCTATTGCGTATGTTTCTCGTTCATCTTTTTGAAGAATATGAACGACAACATCTCCGTAATCCAATAAATTCCAACGATTTTTCAAATCTTTTTCTTCTCCGATAGGAATTCTGTTAAACCATTTTTTAATTCTGTCACGAACATATTCCGTTAAGGCTTTAACTTGAGTAGAGGTATCAGCGGAACATATAACAAAATAATCTGCAAGCATGGATACCTGTGCTATGTTTAATATTGAAATATCTTTTCCCAATTTATCGTCAAGCACTCCTGCTACGGCACAAGCAGTTTTGTATGAAGGTATTTCTTGCATAAATAATTCCTCTTTCTATTTTTAACATTTTAATTTTAACACGAAATTATTTATGATTCCCCATACTAAGGTATTAAATAAGTTTAAAAAAGCAAAAAAAAAGATGATTGCTCATCTTGTTTGTAAGTAAGAAATGTAAGAAATGTAAGAAAATAAATCTTTTTTATGCGTAGAGATTTCTAAGCTTCTTCGCAGTTTCGGGAGCAGGTTGTTGTTGCTTTTGTTCATCTTGTCTTTGGTACAACAATGATCCTGAACCTTTTTTATCTTTTGAAATATTATTTGTTCCCGGAAGTTCACTTGCAGAGAATATGGACTTTAAAGACTCTGTAGTTGCAGCTTGAAAAGCATTTTCACTTACATGGATTTTACCGTCAACTTGTCTTTGGATATTTGAAGATGATTGAACTTCAGCCATTTTTCTGGTTGGTGCATAAATGTTATTCATTGCTATTGCTGAAAAATTAATCATTTCTTATCACATATTCCTTACATATTCATAGTTCGGCAAATTTTGAAAAAACTTTAGGAACATGTATTGTGTTGTTACAAAAGTTAACGTTTTGAAAAAATTTTTAAATCATGATGGAATAAATAATAATTGGCATTTGGACACTTTTAAAACTCATACTTTTGCATGAAGTTTTGTAAAGTCATTTAAGGTTTAAATGTAGTATGCCGAAAATTATAATGAGAGAATTCCACGAGGACAAAGCATGACAATGGAAGACGAAAAGAGAGAAGAAAGCGTATCATTATTTTCACAAAGTGAAGAATTTATGAACGACGATTCGTTAGAAGAAATATTTGCACTAAATTTAGGTGATTTTTTATCGGAAAGTTTAATATCAGAAGATTTTGCACAGAAAATAAGCCAAAAAGAAACCGAAAAGGGTGAAGGACTTAAAAAGCAGTTATCTGAATTGATATCTATTTATTCAAAGGATAAAACTCTTACAATACTCGGTTTTAACAGTAAAGAAGATTATATTATTTACAGTTCTATTGCAAAAACAATAAAAGAGATGTCAGGTGTTGATGCTTGCCATATATACCTTACAAAGAACAATGCGGGCGGATTTACAGATTCAGAACACGACTTAATTCTTGTCGGAACATCTGTTCCTATTGAAGGTGATTTATATTCAAAGAACATAGGTTTTAAGGAAACTGATAAATCTGTTGTATCAAGAGCCTTTTCCGAACAAAAGATTATTGAACTCGGGGAATACGATATCCAGCCTGAAGATATTTCAATAAAAGAACTAAAAGAAGACAATGTTCAATATTGCCTTGCAATTCCGATGAAAAACGCTTTTGAAAGCGTCGGTGTAATCGTAATGCAAAACTATACAAATAAAGTTCTTGATGACGAATTTGCAAAATTATGTGAAATTACTGCAGGTTTGTTCGCTACTTCTATGGCATTTCAAAAAGCCTCAGAAGAAGCAGAACTTCTTATAAATGATGAAGACGCACAAGTTACCGATTTGCAACATATGAGAGCCGAAATCACGGCTTTAATAGGTGACCTTGGAGATGAACAACAAGCTTTTGTAGAAAACCTTGCTAAAGCAGTTGATGCAAGAAGTCATTTTAGAGCTAATTACTCTCGTTCAGTTGCGGAATTGTCTTCAGAAATTTGCACGGCACTCGGACTTAACGAAAAAACTAAAGATTTGGTTTACTATGCAACTTTATTGAGAAATATCGGAAAGATCACTCTACCTGTTGAAATTTTCAACAAAAAAGGTGACCTTACAAAAGAAGAATGGGCAAAATTATATAACCACCCGAACATCGGCGTAAATCTCTTAATGAGTATTAACTTTATGGCTGAAGTTATTCCTTATATCCATTACCACAAGGAATTGTGGAACGGAACGGGAAGAGAAGGTTTGGCAGGTCAAAGTATTCCTCTCGGTTCAAGAATTATCGCCGTTGCTGATGCTTATTGCGCTTTAACTGCGGAAAGAACTTACCGTAAAGCAATGCCTGTTGAACAGGCGCTTGAAATTATGAAAAAAGAAGCCTCTGTAAAATGGGATCCGATGTTAGTCGATACTCTGATTGAACTAAGACAACCAAAATAATTACTTTGTTTAACGGATAAAAAATAACTTTGAAAAGAATATACTTTCCTTAAGAAATGTTAACGAGGAATTGTATATGGCAAGAAAGACGAATACAAAGTTAAACGATTATTCTGTTAATACTAATTTAAAAATCGCAGAATTACCAACAAAGAAGGCTGATTTAAGAGTTGCAACGAAACCAAAAATTAAGCCTTATAATGATATTGATTTAAACAAATGGAAAGAATATTCTCATATTAAGACCGATACTTTATGGTTATTCCCATCTCGTGATAAATCAGGCAGACACTCAAACGAATATCACGGAAACTACATTCCGCAGCTTGCTCAACAATTTTTTGAACGTTTTACTAAGAAAAGAGACGTTGTTTTAGATTTATTTTTAGGATCGGGAACTTCTGCCATTGAAGCTGTCAATATGGGCAGAAGATGTATTGGAGTTGAATTAAAAGAAGATTTGGCAAATCATGTTGCGGAAAAATTCACTCAAAAAGAACTTGTAACAGATGTAAATATTATATCTGGCGACTCCGGTGCAAAAGAAACCGTTGATAAAGTTAAAGCAAGATTAGATATTATGGGCGAAAAACAAGCTCAATTCTTAGTTCTTCATCCGCCTTATTACAACATGATAAAATTTTCCGATAAAAAAGATGATTTATCTAACTGCACTTCTGTTGAAGAATTTTACGATATGTTTGAAAATGTTGCGAAAAACGGCTATAAACTTCTTGAAGATAAACGTTTTGCAGCACTTATAATTGCAGATGAATACATTGACGGAAAATGCGAATTACTTTCATACGGTTGCGAACAAAGAATGGAAAAACTCGGCTTTTTCTTAAAAGGTGTTATCGTTAAAGATATTCAAGGTAATGAACGTGCAAAAGGTAAAACCGCAAATCTTTGGAGATACAGAGCGTTGTTCGGCGGATTTTACATTTTCCAACACGAATATATCTTTATTTTTGAAAAAGATGAAAAAAGGCTAAAAAAATTAAAAAGTAAGCAAAAATTGAAAAAATAAAATAAAAATGGTAGAATTTGGATAATGAAAACTTCATTATCCAAATTTTTAATATCTCTGGTTGTTTTTTCAACGATTGCATCACCTGTTTTTGCAGGTGTTGAATATGATGCGGGAATGAATGCGTACAGCAAAGGTCAGTACGATTTTGCAAAAACACTGTTTCTAAAGGCTATACAAGTCAATTCGGGAGACGTTAACGCAAGATACATGTACGCACAAGTTCTTGTGAAACAAAAGCAATATGCACAAGCAAAAGCACAATATAAAGCAATTATTGATTCGTCACCCTCTTCTAAAGCGGCTGCTTTGTCAAAGCAAGGCATAAAACTTATTGATGATTATCAAAACAAAAGCAAAATTGCTTCTTCAGAAAAGCCACAAGAAACTCAAGCGGAAACATCAAAAACAAAATTACCGCCACCATCATCAGAACCTGATTATTTAAAAAATGCTTACAGGGGCGGAAAACTTTATACCAGACCGAAAGGCACAACAAGAATATACCTTAAGCCGAATTCACCATATAACAATCTTGCGAGAAGTGCTTTCAGCGAATGGCAAAGTGCTATGGGCTCTGCGGTTATGTTTACATACAGTGCAAACCCCCAAGACGCTGCAATAAATTTATCTTTTCAAGAAAGAATTACATCTCCGGGTGCCGAAAAAGGCGGCGTGACAGAGCCTACTTTTGAAGGAACTTCAATTGTAAAAAGCAAAATTGTAATTTGTACAACTACCGATAAAGGAGAAAAGTTACCTGAAAAAGTAATTTATCATACTCTTTTGCATGAAATAGGTCACGCTATCGGTATTATGGGACACAGCACAGACCCTAACGATATAATGTACACAGGAACTTCAGTTTTCTTGCCTCATTTATCTCAAAGAGATATAAATACCGCAAGGGCTTTGTATAATACATACAATAAAAAACCCGACGGAGAATCCGTTAAAAAAGCAAAAGTCGATGAACTTAAAGATATCGGAAAAAGAATTTCTAATGATCCGAGCAGTTATATTGACTTGGGTGACGAATACATGTCATCTAATGAATATGAAAAAGCAATTGAACAGTATAAAAAAGCAGAATTATTAGCCCCCGGAAAAGATTTATATTATAGAATTGTTAAAGCATACCGTTCAATTAATGATACCGATAATGAAATTGTTTATCTTAAAAAAATATTGCAAGTTGATAAATCGGATAAATCGGCATTTAATAACATTGTTTATTATTATGCAAAACAAAGAAGATACAAAGAGGTCCAAAATCTTATAAAAACTTTTATAAGCGATAATCCCGAAAGAGCAAAAGATTCTGATATTGTAAAACTTCAAAGGAAGTTTTCTGACGCAAACATAAGAAGAATGGAAAGAGAAGACAAATTTAGAAGATAATTTGGATTAATTAACAATGAAAAATTATTGTAAAAATTTAAATAATAATATTACATTTCATCATAAAGGAATCACTTTTTGTACTTCTTTATGGACAAAAGAAGAATCTTATATTTTATATGATTCAAAATGTATAGAAAATTTCATTGAAAAGCGGAACTATTGGCTAAAAGAAATGGAAGCCGGAGAAAACATAGATTATTGCAAAAATTGTATGTATTTAAAAGAAATAGATGATAGCGTACAAATTAACAATAAAATTACACATATAGATATATATCATTGGATTAACTGTAATTGTGCCTGTTATTATTGCACAAACCGATATGATTCAAAATTAAGAATTACCAAAGAAAAAGTTAATGGTCAAATCAGTATTTTAAAGTGTTTAAAGAAATTAAAAAAATTAAATTTACTTGATGACAATTTATCTTTAAGTACTCACGGAGGAGAGCCAACTATATTAAAAGAATTTGGAGATATAATAAAATTTGCGTTAAAAAACAAATATCCGATGACTCTTCTATCTAACGGTATATTATATGAAAAAAACATACCCAAAATCTTAGGAAGATTACCTGAAAGTTATTTGACTATTTCTTTAGATTCAGGTACCAGAGAAACATACAAAAAAATAAAACGAGTCGATAAATTCGATGATGTAGTAAATAATGTAAAAAGATACATCAAAGAAATAGGAGAAGAATTTTCGTTTCACTTAATAATGAAATATATCATTTTAAAAGATATGAATGATAATAAAGAAGAAATAGATAAATGGATTGATGTCTGTACTTCTATAGGAGTAAGAAATTTTTTTCCATCAATTGAATTCATTGATGGTGTTAACCACCCCGAAAGAAATACAATAACTCCTAAAATTGTTGAACTATATAATTATATAAAAAAAAGAGTAAAAGAAATAAACCCTAATTTTATGTTATCTCAATATGATTTTGTTGAGGAAAGAATTTTAAAATTTCAAACTTATGGAATACGTCAAAATAATTTATGCGAAAATTCTTGGGGAACATCTAAAATAATTGCTGAAGGAAAAGGATATATGATAAAAATCATTACTATAAATCCTCACCAAGAATTCAATATACAAAATCAAGACAATGTTAGAAAATATTGGTTAGTATTTAAGGGAATTGCAAATGTTGTAAAAAATGATAAAGAAATAACATTGCAAGAAAGTGATATCATCGACAGTAGCGGACAAGAAACTTCAACTATTCAAAATCATGAAGAAACTGCTTTAATAATAATGGAAGTGGTAAAAGATAATATTTTTGAATAAAGTTTGATTAAACAAACATAAGAAGAATGGAAAGAGAAGACAAATTTAGAAGATAATAAAAAACGGGCCCCGTAGGAATCCCGTTTGTGCAAAATTCGGTTGAATTTTGCGTAAGCTACATTTATATTTTAACTCTTTTTTTACCCGATTTCAATATATTGAATTAATAAAAAATTATTTATTTCTTTTTACAAACTGAATATCATAACCAA
>Ga0310695_10009117_pt1 | contig 15070 bp, 10 predicted proteins | sample RumenRJG_04DNA_FD_203882 | JGI IMG/M metagenome (GOLD analysis project Ga0310695, IMG submission 203882) | Bovine rumen microbial communities from Lethbridge, Alberta, Canada - RJG_04 (v2) (version 2) | ecosystem: Host-associated > Mammals > Digestive system > Stomach > Rumen | place: Canada... | reverse complement strand
CGCCTGAAGGCGTAGCCGTCGATGACGGGGAGAAGCGAGGACTGGCTGAAGATGTCGACGGCGTCCGCGTCCGCGAACGCCTTCACCGCGCACGGGGCGGAGCCGCTGGACGGCGCGCCCTCGCCGGCGTCCGCGTTGAGCTTCTCGCATCCGTTCTGCACCACGTCGCCCTTCGGACACCCGCACTCGGACGTCGGAGGCCTGCACTCCGGCGGCGGATTGCGCAGCGCCGCGGGGGACGCATCGGCAAACAGCGGCGACGCCGCGAGCGCGGCGCACAGGAAGATGGAAACTATGAGGCTCTTGTCTTTCATTGACTTGCTCCATTATAGCATATTTCGGACGTCTAGCGTGTGCCGGACCTTTCGTTGATGCGTCTGATCGCCGTACCGGCCGCGGATGCGCGGCGACTATCGCATTTTATGAAATGTGATAGCCGCGGAATGTCTGAAGAGTCGCCGAGAAGCCCGATGGAGCCGATGGCGACGATGTCAAGCGCCGCATTGCGGCGGGGCGCGGCAAGCGCTCCGCGGAGAACCGGCAGAGCCTCGCCGTAGCCGCGCTCGCCCGCGAGCTGTATCGCCGCGATGCGGGCGGCCGTGTTGGCGTCTGCGGCGCACAGGGCGAGCGTGAGGCGTTTCAGCTCTTCCAGCTGCTGCGGAGTGGCGCGCCTGTCGGCCGCAAGGGAATACAGCGCCGTTCCGGCGTAGGGCATGCTCTTCCGGCGGGCGGCCTTGACGAGCACGCCATGGACGCGGGCGCGCAGGGCGCCGTCCCCGATTCCGCCCTGCATCGCGCCGAGGTGCTGGATGCAGTAGTCAAGGACGGCGGGCGGATGCGCGCCGCCATCGAACATCGCAATCAGCGTCTCGGCGAGACCTTCCACGGGCGTCTCCTGCCTGCGCAGAAGATTCATCACGTCGTTCTTCAGCGCGGCGACGCGCTCCACGCGCATGGCGTCATTTGTCGATGCAAGATAAGCCATCAGCGCGGCGGCATCCTCCTTTGTGAGACTGCGACTCCGCACGATCGACCGCAGCGCGTCGTTGCGCGCCTCGTAGCGGCCGGCATTCGCGCCGTTGCCGCAGACTGCGGCAACGGCACCGGATGCCACCTCCACAGCGGACGGCGACGCCGAAAAGCCACTCCCTGTGATTGGCTTTACGATCGCCCTGCCTGAACTGGAGATCTTGATCGGCGGAGGCGATTCCGGTTCTTTTCCTCTGCGCAGAAGCAATGTCATCGCCGCAATGCACAGCAATGCGGCCATGGCGAATGAAGCCGTCAATGTCCTAGACTGAATGCCGTTGTTCATCTATTCGTCTCCATCAGAAAAACTAAACATCTTGAAATATCTGCTGTTTGTTTCTACCAAACAGAAGTACAGGTCCTAATTATCCCCCCTCTTCTGATTTGGCTCAAAACTTATCCAAAAATCTATTGTTATCTTATGTCCACTTTTCACGAAACGACGCTTATAGTTCACTATCGGCCATTTACCAGTATCTTTTGAGAATACATAACCAAGCATATAGGATTCGGACGGATAAATCTTCCACTCAAAGCAGGGATACATATGCGTAACCTTGAAATAGTTTCCAAAGAACGTACCGCTAAATCTCTCATCAACACTCCCCGAAATATGGCAATTATTTGATATGCATAATTGATTAAACTTATCATACTTTTTACCGTAGAATGCTGGACATCGCAGTATTTCTCCACTATAGTCTATCGCATTTGCATATTCATTTACAATGTAATAATAGTCTTTCATCAAGTTCCTAGCCAGTGTAATGTTCCTATAACATTGAACAATGAAAATACTTGCAACTATCATCACCGTAATCACAGTAAGAATCCATTTTCTCATAACTACTCCGTACAACAAAAAGGTCCACAAACTTCTAAATAACTAGATTCACCAAATTGATATGGTTCTCCACGCATAAGAGAAAAAGTCCCAAACCAAGCAATATTTAAATTGAAACCACTTTCAACAACTTCTATCCAAAATCGTTCTTTGATACAATGACGAACATGAGTTTTCAAACCCGATTTCGTAGGCAAGAGCTTAGACTCATCCCAGGCTTCTACAACAGCTCCCTTCCCCTTCCACTGCGACTGGAGTAGCGTAAAAGGAATCTTGAGTTCATAACCTTCGAATGTTTTCATCAGTGCCACTTGAAAGTTTTGAAAAAAATCCTTTTCCTTAGAGAAGTCAATCGGTGACATGTTGAGTTCAACTTGATCAATAGAAACCCATCCCGTAGGACATGGTAATTTATTTACAACATATGAAATATCACCAACCTTTCGAAAATCTTTGTAACCATATTTATAATTGATGTTCACTAATTCAAGTCCAAGTAAATCAATAAAGGACAGACCGTTATTTGGGCAAAATATATATCTACACGAGTCTTCTTTTAAAGGATCCATACTTAACCATCTGCCCACATCAGGTGCATAGTTTCGATAATTGTAATATATAAGCATAATCTCATCATCAGTGAACTCACTTGAAAATCGCCAACTATTTTGTTCTGTTCGTTCGCCGTTCACAGCTATCACAGATCCAAATGGCACATACTCATAATGTGCAACAATTAGGCCATTTGTAACGACAACCTCGCTCACATTCTTGTTGCCATCGTGAGTGTAATATGCGGCAGAAGCACCGTAGTACCACACAAGCGGACGAGTCGCAATCGGCTCAGTAGGATCCCAAATGAAAAGTTGTGAATTGGTGAAAGAGTGTTCGAAGTTGGCTATCTGCAGATATCCGTTGTAGACAAACCACTGGTTGTTCTTGGTGATACGTCGTCCCATACGGTCGAAGGACATTACGATGTTGGTTGCCGCGGACTGCGTGCCGCCTGTCCAGAGGACTGGCCTGTTCTCGCCATTGTACTGGACTGACCACACGCCCGTGGAGGTCTGGATCAGCGTCTGGTTGCCGTCGTCGTCGAACTGGGGGACGAATTCCTCGCGCAGAGCCGCAGAGTCGCAGAGGTTGGAGATTAGAGTGTACTGGTTTAAGCTGTTGGCGGTGTAGGTGCGGTTGGTGGTGAGGTCGGTGGATGTGATGCGGTTTCCGATGTCGTCGTACTGGTAGGCGTATTCGGCCGCAGGGGACTGCGGCCCTCCCGTCTTTGTGGCGGAGGTGAGCTCGTTGCGGACGTTGTAGCCGTAGGCGTCGGTGCGGGATTCCGACATCGCGGAGCCGGAGCGGGCGATCTCGATTCGCCGCCCCGCCGCGTCGTACGTGTAGTCGTACTGCGAGATGACTTCCGTCTCCGACGGCGAGGGCGCCGTCGCAACAACGGCGTTGCGCACCTGCAGGAGCTGGCCGTTGGCGTCGTATGCCCATGATGCCGTGAGGCCGTTGGGGTAGGCAAGAGAGGATTTGAGGTCACTGCCGGGGAGATAGGACCAGGTGAACGGAACGTTGGAGCCACTTGCAAGCATCGTGGCGATCCTGCCGGTGGCGGCGTCGTAGCCGATGGTGGTCTGCCTCTGCGGCGCGCTGGGGGCAGCGCGCCCTACCAGCGAATAGCCAGTCGTGCGGCCGTAGGCGTCCCAATGGCGCACTATCGTGTTCTCACCTGCGGCGCCGACTACGGTCTCGTTGGTCAGCGAGCCGTAGTCGTCGTAGCGGAAGGTCGTGACGCCCGCCGCGTCCACCGCGTTGGTCTGCCTGCCCATCGCGTCGTAGAAGAGCGTGACCGTCGGCGTGTCGTCGGAATAGACCGTGTTCGTCAGGCTGCCCCATCCGTCGTATGCGTAGTCGGTGACTATGCCGCGGGCCCAGATGCGCTGCGACAGTCTGCCGTCGAAGAGATAGAGGTTTCTATGGAATTGCGGTTTCACTGCGTGATATTGTACCAAATTCACCTGAGAAACGCCAGCGCGCGGGACGCGCCGCGGCGGAGTATCTCCGGCGAATCGGGAGAGGCGAGGATTCGCTCGAGCGCGGGACGGGCGGACTTCACGCGGCGCTCGCCGCAGAGCTGCACGGCCATCGCACGCGCGGCAGGCGTGGCGAACGCATCGCCTGCACACCCCGCGAGCATGGAATCAAGCCGGCGTGTGTCGATCTGTACATCGAACGCGGACATGTCGGCGAGAGCGCGGAACGCGGCGGCCGCGACGACCGTGCGCGTTTCGCCTGCGGCATCGAAGAGCGCGCCGCGAAGAGACATCGCCTCGGCCGACTTTGGATTGTACGCGCCGCGCCGGTTGAGGGCCTGCGCGTAGAGGCCGATGTTCTGCGCGGCGGGTTTCCCATATCTGACTCAGCCCGACAACGACGAATTCCGCACAAAAGTCTTGCCCACATTTCGGTCGGCAACAGAACATCGCCGCGCTGCCTACACTCGCGGCATAGAAAGGCAACCAACGAGGCAACCGCTAAAAGCATTGCAGCCATTACCCCGACATTACTATTGGCGGCATTGATCATACAGGATTATTATTCTATTCTAAATTCAGAAGTATTTCACTTTGGCTGTAAATACCTCCGCAACTTGCATGCAAAAATATCCGGCGCAGGTGAGACAACAAACTTTTCACTAGAATTTGCAGTCATTTGTTCTACAAACATCGCATTTCCCGCAAAACTCACCTTGACATTAGGAGCCAGCGAGAAGTCGGTGAACACCTGCTCTAGGACCTTGTAAACACACATGCACAACTCTCTTGGTTTTAATTCTTTTGGACGAAATCCGAACCTGTCATCATATTCTACCGATACGACAAGCCATCCCATTTCTCCAGACTCGGCAATGTCTATGGCCTTTTGGCAATCTTCGCCTAAAAAATCAGAGAATACCATAACGCCATCCACAGCCTTATCGTGTGAAACATATCCCGACTTCTGACGCGTCTTATAGGCAAAGTACGCAACAGGCCATGCTGACCTATGGCCTTCCATATCATATATGGCATCCATTAATCCTACCTTTGCGATGGCAAGATCGGCATCCAGATTTCGTATCTTTGCAAATGCGTCGCCAACATACTCCGTGCCATCATCTATTCCGTGGCAATGTCTAACATGAAAGCGCACATAATCCTGTGCGATTTTAGACAATTCTAGGAAATCCGAATTATTTACAACATCAGGAGAAAATATCCGTTTCTGCCAACAACATGACTCCCGCACACAAAGATTATACAAGGAGGTGACGTCTCCAAGCTGTGCGGCACGATAATGCCAAACATCACCAAGGCTGCCTTTATTCCGATAAATGCTGTAGTAACCAGCCAAGCGAGCAGCTGCACTCCGATCTCCATCATGCAATGCGGCTAATTCCATTCTCGACACGGAATCGGCTGGCAGATTAAATGAGTTAGACGGACAAACGGCTTCTCCCTGAGATGTCGTCACACAATCCACGACATCTCTAGTCCCCTCATCTGCTGAAATACATCCCAAGGAAATACATCTCAAAGTAACCACGCACCCAACCACCATTATGAATACTGCACATATACAATATGCTGTTATCATGACCCGCTTGGCCACGGGAGACCTTTCAGCCACGAGTTTAGAATCGCGCATACGAGACTTTCCCTTTGTTATGAGCATTCCTTTATCTGGACGAATTACTGCTCTTCGCCCGTCCTTCGCACAGCCAACCATCCTATCTGCATATCGTTTTTCCCTTGGCGTACCACGTCCACATACTCCCGCTTAGAACGATAGTTCATCTGAGAAAAATGTAATTAGAGCGATTAGGCATAAAGGATATCAACTCGCCAGGATCATCACGGTTTGGGGCTTCCGTGGCAGTCTCTCCAAAATATTCAACCCCCGTTGAACTGTACCATACAAATCGCGTGGGAGCGCGAACTTCAACTCCTAATAAATTTGCAAGTTGCTGAGGATATTGGCCATTCCCAACATTACATGAATCAAGTTGCACTGGCTGATGTCGATATCTAGGATTTCGTCTTATTTTTCTAGCCAGACTCCTAACTGGTATACTATAATATTTTCCATCAGATTTCTTGTAAAGAACGCCATCTTGGGCATTTCCATGCGCTCCTACTGAAAAAACACCCGCTGGATTGTGGCGATCTGCATAGTTGCTTATGGCGTCGTCACGAGAAAATAAATTCATATCGACAAGCCCATAAGGATCCCACAATAACAATGGAGTATTCCTCCACGCAGCGTACAAATTCATTCCCCCGCTCAACCCGATGGGATCCTTGGAGAGCCAGCGGCCGGTCTCCGAGTCGTACCACCTCATGCGGAAGTTTATGAGACCAATCGCGGCAGACCATTCGCGGCACTGGAAGCGATAGCGAATTGCGGCAAGCGCGGGGATAGAAACTTCCTCGTCCGTGGCATTGCCCCAGGCGTCGTACTGCCAGCGGGCGACTATGTTGTTCTGCGAATCGACATAGCCCCACACAGTGCCCTGCACGTCCGTGAGCGGGTAGTACGACTCGCCGCCGATCTTCACCGCAAGCAGCCTGTCGATCCCTTCGCCCCACACATACGACGCGAGCACGTTGCCCTCTCCGTCGATGTCGGCGACCACCTGCCAGCCGTCGTCGTACACGTGGCGCGTCGTGCCCTCGCGCGTCGTCGTCGCCGCGCGCCGCCCCAGCGCGTCGTACGCGTAGCCCTCCGCGAAAATGCCGTCGTCGTCGTACTGCGGCGTAAAACTGTAAGTCCGAAGTCCGAAGTCCGAAGTCGTTATCGCAGAATACTGATTCAGGCTGTTGGCGACGTAGGTGCGGTTGGTGCCTAGGTCAGTCGAGGTGATGCGGTTGCCGATGTCGTCGTACTGGTAGGCGTATTCGAGGGTGTCGGCCGACGGCGCGCTGGGGGCAGCGCGCCCTACCGTGCGGGTGGTCGCGACGCGCGCGCCGAGGCGGCATCTATGGAGATTCGGTTTCACTGCGCGATATTGTACCAAATTCACTTGAGAAGCGCCAGCGCGCGAGACGCGCTGCGGCGAAGTATCTCCGGCGAATCGGGAGAGGCGAGAATCCTCTCCAGCGCGGGGCGGGCGGAATTCACGCGGCGCTCGCCGCAGAGCTGCACGGCCATCGCACGCGCGGCAGGCGCGGCGGAATGATCGTCTGCACATCCCGCTAGCATGGAATCAAGGCGGCGGATGTCGATCTGCGGATTGAACGCCGCCATGTCGGCAAGCGCGCGGAACGCGGCGGCCGCGACGATCGTGCGCGTTTCGCCTGCTGCGTCGAAGAGCGCGTCGCGAAGAGACTTAGCCTCCGCCGATTTTGCATTGTACACGCCGCGCCGGTTGAGGGCCTGCGCGTAGAGGCCGATGTGCTGCACGGCGAAGTCGCGCGTAAGCAAGTCCTGCGACTTGTCTCGGCAGAGCGAAATCATCGTCTTGCCGTAGTCGGCGGGAATCTCCGGCTGGTTCAGAAGCGCGTCCATCAGCTGGTTCTTGTCGGATGCGGCACGGGCGCGCGCAGTCGCGGATTTCTCGTCCAACTGCGATGAAAGACTTGCGCGTACATCTTGCGAGACAACCCCTACCGCCATCTGCAATTTCTCAACCACCGCTGACAACGGCATTCTTGATTCAGGCACATCAACACCATTCAACACGCATCTGGCAGATATTTCGTCCTTGGCATGGTCTAAGCCCCAATCACGACTCGACGAATCTTGTACCAGACCATCCGCTAAATGTCGCTCAACCTTTTGCATGCCGATGACACTCTGCTTGCATTTGCAATGCAAAAACATAAGTGCAGCAAGTACAAAAAGGCCAACCATGGCAGCACGGATGTTATGTTTACCGTTCATTGATTATGACCCTTAAGGACATGTACATTTCATTGCCGACACCCAAAGCTCACTTCGCAAGGTGATCGATAAGAAATTGAAATTGGTACGTTTTCTAGACTCATTTCAGAAGGCAATGCGACTCTCACAAGTTTTCGGCTGTTCCAATCTATTACAATCGCCTCATGAGGCCTCTGGCTGTAGTTCAAATCTTGAATCCATGGAAAGTACACCGACTTTAGCACTGACGAGCATTGCCTGGGTTTTAGGTCCACAATACAGAGTTCAACGTTGTTGCCCACCAATGCAGGATGTACAACAGAAACCATATGTCGTGACATATTGCTGACACTGAAACTTTTCTTGGCAACATACATTCGATCAGGCTGGAGCGGAAATCCCTTTGGTTGATGGTCATAGATACGCCTTCCTCTTGAAGCGAGAGGATGTTCTTGCTCGGTTACAAACAAAAGGCTGTCTGCAAAAGTAAAAAGCCAGACGGTATTCCATTCATCACATCCAGCATAGACATGATGCATATCTGCTGGAGGCATGGAACAAGCATGACGGAACACGTTAATCCTATGACTTGATGCATCAACTATCACCAGACGTTCGATTGCCCAACCGAAAAGTGATGAAGATATTTTGCCAGGCAAAACCTCCTCCATGCTTTCTGCAATGACCACGCCATCATACGGGGTCTCATCCAAGGGACGGACAACATATATGGGTCCCTGGCTATCATTTTGCACCCTCAGCCGGCATGGCATATCACATGAAACACTGGAAAACAACAACATCGCCAACGTCATGTAGGCAGATATTCGCATCGACATTGTGTGGAGTAGAGCGTTCCGCCTCGGATTTTCCGGTGCGGAAGCCCCCTCTTCAAACCGTGCGTGCGGATTTCCCGCACACGGCTTCCCGTGTGAAACTGGTGTCATCGGTATCTCCTTCTTGTGAGGGCCACAAGCCCGAGTTTCTGTAGTTCTCCGTAGTAGGTCTCGGCGTATTTCAGCCGATAGCGCCGCTGTTCGCGCGGACTTGCGCCCACGCGCACCTGAGCGTCTCCGTCTCCACGACGAGCCTCTTGAGGTTGTAGAACCGAAACTTCGGTTCGCTCTTCGCCTTTACCGACAGTTTCTCCCTCATGAGCGCAAGGTGCGGATAGCCGACGAGATTCTGCCTTTCGGCAATCTCTCGGATTTCCTCTTCCGTATAGGACTTCGCAGTCAAGCGGCTTGCCCCCATTTGATTGAAACGTTTCCTTTTGCACGTAGAGGCCCTTCGCTCCACGGGCATTGCCCCGCTTCGACGCTACTATGGCCTCGTCCGACTTCTGCGGTCGCTTTCGTGCCACAGACTTCCCAAGTTCCCAATGCAACTTTCCAAACGCGCCGCCCCTCTATGCCCCGCCATGCTTTCTGCGCCGCAAATCGACTCCGACGCTTCTTTTTGGCCTCACACAGAATGACACACTGGCCGCATGGGGTTTTGGAGTTGACGAGACTTAACGGCAAGGGCTCGCTTGCGCTGCGGCTCGCCTGTTTGTAGGACAGGGCTTCGGCATTCGGGTCGCCCCTCGTGCCGCCTGTCTTCCTAACTGACTGTCGATTTCTTGCCAGTGCGAACTCCTTTCATTTCGCAAGTCGCTATCGAGCTTTACTTGGCGCACTATAACATCACTTCCACGGCCATGGTCTTGGAGGAAATGTCTGAGGGCCTTTTTCTAAGAAATTATGCGGGCCGTGCCAATCCCTATCCCACAGAACGCCTATCAAGCCTGAAATAATGTGCGCTGGAAAATATAATGGTCCGAGAACTTCGCCCTGGATGGTGTGCTGATGTTCATGTTCACCAATTGTACCCTCGGGGCATTTTCGCTCAGGCGCAATACCCGGTCCATATATGATAATGTTACCCATTGTTATTGCCCCAAACGGAACAAGACCGTTATTAAGAAACTGAACAGCATTCTTACCATTACTCATCTTCGGCTTAGTACCCAAGACTCCTCCTAGCCATGAACCCATAGTACCAACAAGCATGCCAGTCATCGTATTCGGCATATTCCACAACTGCCCCAAGAATGATGGTTCCAAGCCCATAACATCTGTAAACGATAGTGAGTTGTTTCCGCAGAACGCATAGAGATTCATTCCCCCGCTCAGGCCTATGGGATCCTTTGAGAGCCAGCGGCCGGTGACGGAATCGTACCAGCGCATGCGGAAGTTCGTCAGGCCAGTGGCGGCAGACCATTCGCGGCACTGGAAGCGATAGCGAATTGCGGCAAGCGCGGGAACGGACACTTCCTCGCCCATGACATTGCCCCAGGCGTCGTACTGCCAGCGGGCGACGATGTTGTTCTGCGAATCGACATAGCCCCACACGGTGCCCTGCACGTCGGTGAGCGGATAGTATGTCGCTTCGCCGAGCTTCACCGCAAGCAGCCTGTCGATCCCTTCGCCCCACACGTACGACACGAGCACGTTGCCCTGTCCGTCGATGTCGGCGACCACCTGCCAGTTGTCGTCGTACACGTGGCGAGTCGTCCCCTCGCGCGTCGTCGTGGCCGCGCGCCGCCCCAGCGCGTCGTATGCGTAGCCCTCCGCAAAAACGCCGTTCGTCGAGACCGACACGAGCTGGTACTGCCCGTTCCACACGAGGTCCAGCGTCGGACTGCCGTCGCGCACGATCTGCGTGACGTTGCCTGCGGCGTCGTACGAATAGACACCGCAGACGTCAACTAATTGCGGCGCGCTCGGCGAGCGCGCCCTACCATATGAGACGAGCCTATCGCCATCGCCGAGAGTGTAGATTACCGTCTCGCCGTTCTCCGTCTTCGTCATGCGGTTGCCCGCAGCGTCGTAAGTGTAGGTAACGCCGCCGTCGGACGCGAGGCGGTCCATGACGTCGTATGCGTAGGCTTTCTGGGACGACTGGGACGGATTGCCGAGAGTGTGGGTGCGCGAGACGATGCGTCCGGCCGCGTCGTATTCGTACGCGAAGCCGCCGAGCGCCGCTCCGCCAGTTATCCTCCATGCGATGTTCGTCACGCGGACCATCACGTCGTACGCGTACTCCGCCACGAGGCCGTTCGCGTTCGTGACCGACGAGAGCAGTCCGTTCCACTCGCAGTGGCCGAAGCCGAACGTCGCAGCGGGCGATTCCATTCCTGTCCATCGGTTCGCCGCGTCATGGGAATACTTCGTAGTTCCAGCGACCGACGTCATCGACGCCACGCCGCCGCCGTTTCGGCGCGAGTACTCCACCATCGTGCCGTCCGCGCCCCGCGACGCCATGAGCCAGCCCGTCGCCGCGTCGTATGCGTTCGACACGACGCCGACGGAGTTGGACGCGGAGACGAGCAGACCGTCGCCGTCGTGCGCGAAGGAAAGCGTCTCGTCGGGGAACGCAAGCGAGGCGAGGTTGCCGTCCGCGTCGTACCCATAGGCGACTTCCGAGCCGTCGAAGCGGGTCTCCGACGAGACGACGCCTCCCACCGCGTACGTGCGCGTCATCGCCTGCCCCTCCACGTTGGTCACCGCGACCACGCGCTCGTTCTCGTCGAGGACGTACGTCTCGGCCCTGCGTCCGAGAGGGTCGGTGATCGCGACCACGTTCAGCCTCTGGTCGTGCTCGACGCAGAAGAGCGCGTTCGTCACGCCGTCCACCACACGACCGGCGTGGACTGGAAGGCCCAGCACCCACCTGTACGCGTCCTCCCGCCCCAGCGCGTCCACGTGCCGCACGACGCGCCGCCCGTTGCCGTCGTACTCGAACGTCTCGGCCAGGCCGTCGAAGCGCGTCACGGCGAGCGGCCTCCCGCGCCAGTTCCTCGCGGCCGAGGCGGTGCGCGTCGTGCCCCCGGGCCCCGGCAGCGACAAGGAGCCGACGCGTCCCAGCGCGTCGTACGAGAGCGACAGCGGAGGAAGGCCGTCCACGGAGATTCCGGCGACGCGGCCCTCCGCGTCGTATGAGAAGCCGGCCTCGCCGCCGTCGGGCAGAACCGCCCGGACAGGACGCTCCGACTGGTCGAGGAGAATGCGCGTCACCGCGCGGGAGTCGTTCGTCCCCGCGCCGTGCACCACCACCTCGCTTCCGTTCGTCGTCCACTCCGCGACCCGGCCGGCGGGCGTCGCGACGCGGCGGGGAACTCCGCGCCTGTCGTCCCATTCGAGCTCGAAGAGGCGCGACGGAACGGCGCAGAAGGCGCTTCCGATGCGGACGGGCCTGTTCCTCGCGTCGTACGACGCCACGCGCGCGACGAAGGCGTCCGTAGAGGAGCAGGAAAGCCGCTCGGACGCGAGACGTCCCGCCGCGTCGTACGTCTTCGCCAGCGTCTCGCCGCCCGTCGTGCGCTCGATCTCGCGCAGCTCCGCGTCGCGCCTGAGAAGCGTGGTCGCCACGCCGCCGGCGTAGGGCCTCTCGACATGCGTCACGGCTCCGGAGAAGGAGAGGTCTGCGGCGAAGAGGCCGCCGGAGAGGCCCGTGCGCGCGCATCTCGCGAACGGCGAGTCGTCCGGGCGCACATACTCGAACTCGCCCTCCACGCCGTTCGCGTCCGTCTTGCCCGCGAGGACGGGACGGCGGGACGGCACGGGGCGCGGCGGCGGCATCCCGACAAGCCGCCTCGACCCGCGCGGCGGGAGGGACGCGAAGCCGGAAGGCGGCGCCTCGGCCCAGCGGTACAGGTTCGTCGATGCGCGCGGGCCGTCGTGGCGGACAACGGACATGAGGACGGGCTTCCCGCCACAGTCACCCGCCGAGTACTCGGCGAACACGGCGGCGTCCGGCGTCGAGACGCGCCGCAGAAGTCCGTCCGCGCCGTAGTCGAAGACGAGCGCCATCCCGCACGAGTGCGACGCGCGCAGCGCGGGACCGGACGGCGAGGCGCGCTCGACCGCGACCGTCGTGCCGTTCCACGTCCTCACGGCGGAGAGGAGGCCCGCCGAGTTGAACTCGTACGACAGGCCGCCCGGCGCGGTCACGGAGAATAGCCCGGCGGAGGAGAGGCGCAGCACGTGGCCGTCCGCGCTGAAGCTCTCGCCCCCTGCGGGCGGGGCGGGGAACACGATGGCCGCGTCGGAGGGGCCGCGCTCGCCGGCGACGTGGACGACCACCTTGCCGCCCGCGCGCTCCGCGCGCCACTCGTACGAGTGCGTCCAGCCGTACCCCAGCGGCCCCTCGTGCGCAGAGCCGCTCGAGTAGGCGCGGAACATCACGAGGTCGACGTCGGGGCATTCCACGCGCAGGTCCTCCGCCGTCTCGTACGCGTTGCCCGTAATCATCCCCACCGGGTCGCCGCACGTGGACTCCTTCTCGGACGTCTTGTCCTCCTCCACCGGCGCATTGGACTTGGAGACGGGGGCGACGCCACTTCCGTCGCCGAAGGCGATTGGCGCAAGCAGGGACAGAACGACGAAGAATGCAATGGACGGTCTCACTGCGCAAACTCCCTTCCGTCAAGGTACGCATGCAGAAACTGGCATGGATTGGACACTCCCTCGGGGACGAGGAACCTGTAGATGCAGTCTCCAGTCCCGTCGAAGTCGCCGAGCGTGAGAACCAGAGTTCCCGCTCCGTCCTCGAAGCATATTCCCGAGTTCCCGGTCATTCGGAGCTGAACGGACTGCGGCAGGTCAAAGGCTGAAATGCGGTTCTCGACGACGCGCGTTCCCGCATCAAGCCTGCGGAACTCGTGGTACACGCCGTCAAGCGTGTAGTGCACGGCGAACGGACGCAGCGCGGCGGCGGCCACAACCGAAGCGTCTGGATTGGGAATCTCCAGGGACAGCGCCTCCGGCCGCCCGGACTCCGGCACGGCGAGCGAAAGCACAATTCCGTCTGCCGCAATCTGCGCCGCAGCAGCGGAAGAATCCCTGTCGAAGACGACAGACATCTCCCGGAATCCCTCGCCCTGAATCCGGACTGAATTCGTCTTGCCACGCCATGCGGGGACCTCGTCCGCGAGTGAGCATCCCACCACCGTCACGACAAGCGAAGCCGTGGAGTCGCCGCACGTTCCCGACACGACATGGCCTCCGCACACGTCGAAGCGGAACGGAGTAGCAGAGCCATCAGCTGAAACCCCTATGCCGTCAACCGATATGCTTCCCGAACCTCCGCCGAGGGAGAGAAGCAGCGAATCCCCTCTCCTGACGACAATGTCTCCCTCCTGCATGACGTTGAACTCGGCCCAGCGCACGAGCATGCTCTCCGTCTTCATGCCGTTTTCATGGGCGATCTCCACGGAGGTGCCGGATTCTGGATAAAGCGGGACATCCGCAGACCAGCCATGATGCGGGAGCGGGCGCACTTGAACTCCGCCGGAAGCTGTGGAAACGACAGGAAGAAGAGGCGACACGCGGCGCCCCCGCAGGCAGCACGGAGAGACCTTGGACAGGACAACGTCCGTCCGCTCCGCAGATGCAAGGCCCATCCGCGAGTCCAGCCAGTCGGCGCGTCCGTTTCCGTCCACATCCGGTCCGCACGGTTCGCATACGGAGACAGGCCCCAGGGACAGAGCTGCGCCGTTCATGAAGTTCTGGAATTCGAGCGAGAAGGAATGGACGCCGGAACCGAGCCAGTGGGAAAGGAACACGGCATCCGACGCGGTCGGCTCGCCGCAGGCCGTGAAATGCACCGCTCCGGCGAACACGCCGTCAATGCGACATACCAGATCCGCGTCGCAGGGACCTGAGAACGTCACGGGGACCCGCAGCTGTCGGACGCCGGTCTGGGCCATGAAGAGGTCGTTTGTGTAGAACACCGTGCCCGCGCGTCCCAGAAGGACAACGGCGTTTCCGTCCTCCGCCCATTCGCCCCAGACCGCATCTGCCGCATCCGCACCGAATACGGCGTTTGTCGTCACGTTTCCGTCGAAGTCAACCACCGTCGGGCTGCTTGAATAGACGTGCCACTCGTCGCCGTCGGTCACCCCGTCGCCGTCGGTGTCGGCCGAGAGGGGGTTCGTGCCGAGGCGGAACTCCTCCAGGTTCGCGAGGCCGTCGCCGTCGGGGTCGGCGAGGGCGTCCGCGACGAACGGACGCGTTCCGCTCGAGACCTCCCACGCGTCGGGCATTCCGTCCGAGTCAGTGTCGGGGCTGCGGGGGTCTGTCCCCGCAAGGAATTCGGCGAGGTTGGAGAGTCCGTCCGCGTCCGCGTCGAGGGCCGCGTCCGAGGCGTCGGACGGATCGAAGCCGTGCGCCGTCTCCCACCAGTCAGGCATGCCGTCGCCGTCGGAATCAAGAAGCTGGCCGTGGAGAAGATAGCGCGCGGGGATTG
>Ga0310695_10009116_pt1 | contig 15070 bp, 6 predicted proteins | sample RumenRJG_04DNA_FD_203882 | JGI IMG/M metagenome (GOLD analysis project Ga0310695, IMG submission 203882) | Bovine rumen microbial communities from Lethbridge, Alberta, Canada - RJG_04 (v2) (version 2) | ecosystem: Host-associated > Mammals > Digestive system > Stomach > Rumen | place: Canada... | reverse complement strand
TCTCGCGGCCTGTGGTGGGGCTTACCCCGCGCAGGCCCTGGTCAACAAAGTCCCAGATGTATCCGCCCTGATAGTTGGGCAACCGGCGCGTGAGGTCCCAGTACTCCTTGAGGCCGCCCATCGAGTTGCCCATGGCGTGGGCATACTCGCACTGGATGAGCGGGCGCGGGTCGCCGCTGGCACAATAGCGCTCACAGTCGTCATAGTAGCAGTACATCGGGCAGTAGATGTCGCTCTTGCCCTCAAGCTCGGCGCGCTCATATTGCACGGGGCGCGTCGCGTCGTAGGTCTTGACCCAGTCGTAGGCCTTCTCGAAGTTTGGTCCATATCCACCCTCGTTGCCCAGCGACCACACGATAATCGACGGGTGGTTCTTGAACGTGATGACATTGGCCTGGTTGCGCTCGATATGCATCTGCAAGAAGTCGTCGCGCCGTGCCAGTGTCTTCTCGCCGTAGCCCATGCCATGGCTCTCGAGGTTGGCCTCGGCAGTGAGATAGAGGCCATACTCGTCGCACAGGTCATACCAGCGCGGGTCGTCGGGATAGTGGCTGGTGCGCACAGCATTGATATTGAGGTGCTTCATGATGGCGATGTCCTCAATCATCCGCTCGACCGAGACGATGTATCCGCCGTCGGGGTCCAGCTCATGGCGGTCGGCGCCCTTGATGAGGATGGGCTGGCCGTTGACCAGCAGCTGACCGCCCTTGATCTCGATGTGACGGAAGCCCACACGCTGGCGCACAGCCTCGACCACGCGGTCACCCTGTCGCAGGGTGATGAGCAGCGTGTAGAGGTAGGGTGTCTCGGCCGTCCAAGCATGCACATGAGGCACGATGGCCTGCAGTCCACGGGCCACCTCACGTCCCTGGGCATCGAGCAGGCGAGCATCGATGGTACCCTTGCCCGAGTGGTCGACCTTGACATCAAGCATGCCGTTGCCGTCGACCCAGTCCTGGCCCACGGTGATGTCGGTAATGTGTGCCTTGGGGCGCGCATACAGGTAGACCTCGCGGGCGATGCCTGTCAGCCGCCAGAAGTCCTGGTCCTCGAGATAGGTGCCGTCGCACCACCGCATCACGCGCATGGCGATGAGGTTGCGGCCGGGCTTGACATAGCGGGTGATGTCAAACTCGGCAGCCACCTTCGAGTCCTCGCTGTAGCCCACCTCGCGGCCGTTGACCCACACCGTGAGGTTGCTCGTGGCCGAGCCCACGTGCAAATAGACTTGCTGCCCCTTCCAGTCGGCGGGCAGGTCGATGGTGCGGCGGTAGGAGCCGGTGTAGTTGCCGATGGTGGGGATGCGCGGCGGGTCGCTGTCGAAGGTCGTGGCCCAGGCATAGCCGATGTTCTTGTAGATGGGGTCGCCATAGCCATTGAGTTCAAACAGGCCGGGGACCGGAAAGTCTACCCAGGCCGAGTCGTCAAAGCGGGGCGTGAAGAAGTCGCCCGGTGCCTGGTCGATGCTGCTGGCGAAGTGGAAGCGCCACTTCCCCTCAAGGCTCAGGTATCGCGACGAGGCGGCCTTGTTGCCGCCCAGAGCCAGCGATTCGGTCTCAAAGGCAAAGAAGTGGGCGCGCCGCGCCTCGCGATTCACTTGGTTCACACTGGGGTCTTGCCACCGCTCGGCGGCAACGATGGGCATAACCATCACGGCCCCGACCAGCATGGTGGCCAGGGCACTAATCATTCGGTTCATAGGCTTGTAGCGAAGGTTGAACGTACTATTGCATGAAAGACATTGTGATGAAGTTCAACACCAGTCCTACCACAAAGCCTGCGATGCCGGCATACAGGTAGGGCTTGCTGTCCTCGACCTTGTCCTTCTGCACAAAAAAGAGAATCAGTCCCAGTATGGGGATGAGAAAAGAGCCACCAATGCCCCAGCAACCTGCTTTCTCCTTGGGTTGATGTTGATTGGGAATGTAAGGATACTGCTGATTGGGATTCTGGCCCGGTCCTGAAAATTCTGCCATGGTTGCGTGATGTTTGAGGTGAATAAAAGTTCGTATTGTTAAAGCGCAAAGTTACAAACAATCTGTCATTCTGTAAAGAGAAAACACGATAAAAATGACAAAAATCGACTAAAAAATAATTTTACAGCGAATGTTGCGTTAAAAATGGCCAAACTGTTGTCAGAACGAATAAATTCAGATAACTTTGCACGCTTATAAATCTCTAAAGTAGCAAGGCCCTGGAGTAAGGCAGTAAAGCTAAAGCCGTTACTCTGGATGCTGATAAGATCTAGACTTTAGATGAATATTTCTAGTTGTTAGACGTGGCAAAATTCGAAACTCGCAACCTGTAACTACTGAAAGCAATGAATTATCTCGCCGAGCTTTATCACTCGCTCGTGACCCGTAGCCGACGGCGGCTGGTGCTGATTGCCGCCCTGCTGCTATTGGCTATCGTTGGCATCGAGTATGTCTACACCCGCTATATCTTAGATAAGCAGCTCGAGCGTCTGGCCGAGAACGAAATCACCTTCAAGGCTGTGCTCATCAAGAGCATGCTCAACTCGCACGAGAAGACCGTCCATGACTATGAGTGGGATGTGCTGCGCAACCTACACAACCCCGACTCGGTGGGCAACACCGCCTATTGGATGGTCAAGAATCATCCCTATCTGGTGGGTGGCGGCATGTGCTTCAAGCCCAACTTCTACCCCAGCAAAGGCCGTCTGTTCGAGCCTTATGCCGAAAAAGATGATGATGAAGTCGAGGTGCACCAGATTGCCAGTGAGCACCATGACTATACCACCAAGGACTTCTACCGCAGAGTCATCGAGAGTGACCAGCCCTACTGGAGTGACCCCTATATCGACAGCATCGGCGACAGGTCGCTCATCTGCACCTATATGATTCCCCTTCACCAAAATGGGCAGGTCATTGGCACCTTTGGGCTAGATGTCTCGATGGACTGGCTGAGCGACACGCTCAACGCCCGGCACATGTACCCCTCGTCGTTTGCGCTGCTGCTCACCGAGGGCGGCAAGCTGATTGTCGATCCGGCCGACGACCACCCTAAATACCACGATGTGCAGCAAGTGGTCAAACTCATCAACGACAGCACGGTGTGCCGCGACTCAAGCCGCACCAACCGAACCGTGGTCATGAAGTTTGACAGCGAACACGACGGTGAGAAGGGCTACATCTTCTATGCCAACATGCGAGGCCAGCCCCACTGGCAGATGGTGGTCGTGTGCTATGACAAGGAGGCATTTGGCCCCCTCAACTTGATGACACTCATCAGCCTGTTTCTCTTGCTCGGCATCATGGTGGCGCTGGGATTCATTATGCGCCACTTCATGCGCAATGCACGACGGCTGCACGATGCCAGCCTCGAGCAGGAACGCCTGGGCAGCGAGCTGCGAGTGGCCAGTGGCATACAGCAGTCGATGTTGCCGCAAGACTTGGACATCATCAACAAGCGTGGCGACCTGGATGTGTGTGGCATGCTGCAACCGGCCCGAGAGGTGGGTGGCGACCTGTATGAATTCTTTGTGCGCGACGAGAAGCTCTTCTTCTGCATCGGTGACGTCAGCGGCAAGGGTGTGCCGGCATCGCTGGTGATGGCGGTCACGCAGGCGCTGTTCCGCGCCGTGGCGGCGCACACCAGTCTGCCGGCCAACATCATGCGCACCATCAACCAGACGGGATGCCGCAACAACGACAGAAGCATGTTTGTCACGCTGTTTGTCGGCGTGCTAGACCTGCCCACCGGCCGACTGCGCTACTGCAACGCCGGGCACGACGCACCGGTCATGATTGTCGACGGCAAGCCGCAACTGCTCGAGGTCAGGTCCAATCTGTTGCTGGGCATCATCAATGACTTTGATTTTGAGGCACAGGAGTGTCAACTGCCACCAGGCTCGACACTGCTGCTCTATACCGACGGCGTGACCGAAGCCATGGATGCCAACCATCTGCAATATGGCCGCGGTCGCCTGCTCAACACACTGGAGAATGTGGGCCAGATGACCGCAACGCAGCTGCTGCAGCATGTGGCACAGTCGGTGAGCGACTTTGTCGACGGAGCCGAGCAGAGCGACGACCTGACCATGGTGGCCGTGCACTACACGCCACGGCAGGCCCTGGCCACGCTCGAGGACAGCATCACGCTGCTGAACGATGTGCACCAGACACCGCAGCTCAATGCCTTTGTCGACCAGGTGGCCGGGCAGTTGCAACTCGACACATCGGTGCTGCGACAGATCAAGCTCGCCGTCGAAGAGGCCGTGGTCAATGCCATGCAGTATGCCTATCCAACTGGTGTCACCGGCGAGATCCAGGTCACGGCACTGGCCGATGCCGAGAGCCTGCGCTTTGTCATCGCCGACCAGGGCAAGGCATTCGACCCCACCGAGGCGCTGCGGGCCGACACCACCCTCTCGGTCGAGGAGCGCCCCATCGGTGGCTTGGGCATCTTGCTTGTGCGCGAGCTGATGGACTCAATCAACTATGAGCGGGTGGGCGGCAAGAATGTGCTCACTTTAAAGAAATTATTGACTCACAAATCATAACTCACTGACCCAGTGAGCTCCTATTACTCGTAACTAAATTTAAACCAATATGATTCAGACCGAAATTCAAGAGATTGACGGCAAGTTGTTTGCCACACTAGAGGGAGAACTGGACACCGCAGCAGCACTCGAGGCCGAGAAAACGCTCGAACCGCTGTTTCATGCCGAGGGGCGCGATGTGGTCATCGAGTGCGAGAAGCTCGAATATATCGCATCGAGCGGATTGCGCATCTTGTTGAGCATACTCAAGGCAGCCAAGGCTAGCGGCAGCCAGGTGACCCTGCGCAACATGAACGATGACATCAAGAGCGTGTTCACCATGACAGGCCTCATCAATCTGTTCCATGTTGAGTAGGCTCATGAGCAAATTATCAACCGAGATCAAGGCGATGGGCCTGCTGTCGGTGCTTCTACTGCCGCTTTGTGGCGCAGCACAGCAGCAAGACACCATCAAAGAGAAGCCCAACACCCTAGCAATCGATGCCAACCTGATGACCCGTGGCGAGTTGCGCTATGGCGGTTTCCCGGCGGCTCCAGAGTTTGCCGAGGACCACGCGCAATTTGTGATGGCACGCACACGCCTGTCCGTCGGCTACCAACGGTCGTTCCTTGAGGCCAAGATCACCGCCCAGCATTCGGGCGTGTGGGGCCAACAGGGCAAGGGCGCATTCAACCTCTCGGAGGCCTGGGCCACGCTGCGTGCCAACAATGGCTTGTTTGCCACCGTCGGCCGACAGGAGTTGGCCTACGACGACGAGCGCATCTTGGGACGTAACGACTGGGCAATGGCCGCCAACTCGCACGATGCCGTCAAGCTGGGCTATGAGGGTCATGGGCACAAAGCCCATCTCGTCCTTGCGTTCAACCAGCAGGCGTGGAATGTCTATGGTGGTACCATGTACACCACCTCGAGTGGTGCGCAAGTCTACCGCAGCATGGTCACAGGCTGGTACCACTACGACTTCAAGCGCATCCCGCTGGGTGCGTCGTTGTTGTTCATGGACATGGGCCTACAGAACGACCAAGAAGAAGATCCCAAAGTTGAGCACCAGCAGCTCATCGGTGGTTTTGTCAAGTTCAGTCCCAAGCAATGGAATCTGGAGGCTGCCTACTATCGGCAGATGGGCACCGACGAGTTTCACATCCCCATCAAGGCCTGGATGACGAGCGTCAAGGCTGAGTATGACCCCACCTGGCAATGGCGAGTGACTGGCGGCTATGACTATCTGAGTGGTGACCCCAACCCGACCGTGCCACAAATTGGTACGATCGGGCTGGCACAGCACACCCAGGTGCGCGGTTTCAACACCATCTATGGCTCGCACCACCAGTTCTATGGCGCAATGGACTTCTTCTATGTCAGTGCCTACTACGGCGGATATACACCCGGCCTTCAGAACCTGTATACCGGTGCGCGCTTTAAGCCCATCAAACCCATGGACATCTCGATGCAGTATCACTATCTGATGACTGCTGAGCGCATCAACGGGGCTAGCCGCACACTGGGGCACGAGTTCGAGTTCACGGCCAGCTACACCCCAATCAAGTTTGTCAAGATCAGCGCAGGTTACACCTACATGCACGGCTCGAGCACACTTGAGCGCCTGCAGCGCGTCGAGGGCAAGAATCATCTGCACTGGGCTTGGCTCATGCTCACGGTCAACCCACGCATTTTAAATTTCAAGTGGTAGTTTCGAGTTGCGGGCATTCGAGCATTCGATTACTCGAGCATTCGATTGCTCGAGCATACGATATAATAACGACCAATGTCTAACGTCTCATGTCTAACGTCTAAAATATATGAAGCAATCAGCACCATTAAGCAAATCGCAGTATGGCCTCTATGTCGAGTGTGTCAACCATGCTGGCGAAGCCTGTTACAATCTTCCATACATCTATGTCCTGGACAAGAGTCTCGACATCGAGCGCCTGCGCCAGGCGGTTGAGACTGCTGTGTGGGCGCATCCCACACTGTTCACGCGCATCGAGCGCGATGATGACGGCGAGCCGCTGCAGACCATCGACCTCGATCGCGAGCAGTGGAGCCTGCAAGTCGAGCAGATCGATGACATCGAGGCGGTGAAACCGCAACTCACGGTTCCCTTCGACATCGTGGGCGACCGTCTGTTCCACATCAGACTGATGCAGGACGCTGAGCACATCTATCTGTTCCTCGACTATCACCACATCATCGTCGACGGAACATCCATGCAGATCATGCTGCAAGACATCGACAAGGCCTATCGTGGCGAGGCGATCCAGCCCGAGCAACTGACCATGGCCCAAGTGGCCATCGACGAGTGCGAGGGGCGCAAGTCGCCGGCATTTGACCAGGCCAAGCAATGGTATGCCGAAAACTTCAACTGCAGCGACACCTTCACGCAGATTATTCCCGACCGCGACGACCCGGTTCATAGCGAGGACAATCAGTTGCGTGTTCTGGGTACCGACATGGCGCGGGTCGAGGACTTCTGCAAGCAGAGCGGCGTGTTCAAGAGCACACTCTTCACCACAGCCTTTGCCTTCGTGTTGGCCAAGTATAACAACGAGGGCGAGTCGCTGTTCACCACCGTCTACAACGGCCGCAACGACAAGCGTTTCGGCCGCAGCGTGGGCATGACGGTCAAGACCTTGCCCGTCTATGCCAAGTTCACCCCCGACATGCCGGTGGTCGACTATCTGATGCAGGCGCAACAGCAGATGAGCGGATGCCGTGAGCATCATATCTACTCCTACAGCGATGTGGTCACCGACCTCAACCTGCAGACCAATGCCATGTTTGCCTGGCATGGACAGCTCTTTGACAACGAGACGATGGGAGGCATGCCCATGCAGACCGTGCGACTGGGCAACAGCACGCTCGAGGCATCGCTCTACCTCAAGGTGTTCGTCTTCGAGGGCAAGTGCCATGTCAAGGCCGAGTATAACAGCAATGAGTATTCACAAGAGCTGATCGCGCAACTGCTCGAGAGCTACGAGGCTGCGATCGAAGGCATGCTCACGTGCAAGCAGCTGACCGACATCGACATCGCGACTCAAGAGCAGGTCAAGCTGCTCGACACATTCAACGAGAATGATGTGGATTATGACGCGTCGCAGAGCATCGTGTCGCTCTTCCGCCGCCAGGCACAGGCCACACCCGACAACGTGGCTGTGGTCTACAAAGACCTCCAGTACACCTATGCCCAAGTCGATGCCATCAGCGACCGCATCGCCGCCTACCTTGTCGGCAAGGGATTGAAGACCGAGGATGTGGTGTCGGTGCTCATTCCGCGATGCCAGTGGATGGCCATCGCCTCGCTGGGCGTGCTCAAGGCTGGCTGCGCCTATCAGCCACTTGACCCCAGTTATCCGCAAGAGCGACTGAACTTCATGATGAAGGACGCCAATGCCCAGCTGCTCATCGTCGACGAGACGCTGCGCGAGCTGGTCAACGAGTACGAGGGCGAGGTGCTGCTCACCCGCGACATCGACGCCCTGCCGGCAGCCACATTGCCAGCGGTGGACATTCGTCCCGAGCAACTGTTCATCCTGCTCTACACCTCGGGTTCGACCGGCATACCCAAGGGATGCCAGCTCACCCACGCCAACCTGGTGGCTTTCTGCGCCTGGTATCAGCGCTTCTATGACCTGCATGCCGAGCACAATGTCGCTGCCTATGCCAGTTATGGGTTCGACGCCTGCATGATGGACATGTATCCCGCCCTGACGTGTGGAGCCACAGTACACATCATTGCCGAGGAGATACGCCTCGACCTGATTGCCCTCAACGACTACTTCGAGCAGCAGCACATTTCCCACTCGTTCATGACCACGCAGGTTGGCTACCAGTTTGCCACCAGCATCGACAACCACTCGCTGCTCTACCTGTCGACTGGCGGTGAGAAACTGGCCACGCTCACACCACCACAGGGCTATCGGTTCTACAATGTCTATGGCCCCACCGAGTGCACCATCTTCACCACCACCTACCTCGTCGACCGCAAATTGCGCGACATCCCCATCGGCAAGCCGCTCGACAACATGCGGCTCTACATCGTCGACCCGCAGGGACGTCGACTGCCTGTCGGTGCCGCTGGTGAGTTGTGGGTGGCCGGGCCGCAGGTGAGCCGGGGCTACCTCAACCGCCCCGAGAAGACTGCCGAGGTCTATATCACCAACCCCTTCACCACCGACGAAAAGTATGCCCGCGTCTATCGCACGGGCGACATCGTGCGCTACCTGCCGTCAGGCGACATCCAGTTTGTGGGCCGCCGCGACGGCCAGGTCAAGATTCGCGGCTTCCGCATCGAGCTGAAAGAGGTCGAAAGCGTCATCCGCGAGTTCCCGGGCATCAAGGATGCCACTGTCCAGGCCTTTGATGAGGAGGGCGGAGGCAAGTTCATTGCCGCCTACATCGTCAGCGACCAGCAGGTCGACATCGAGGCGCTCAACAATTTCATCCTCGACCAGAAACCGCCCTACATGGTGCCCGCTGTGACCATGCAGATTGACGCCATCCCGCTCAACCAGAACCAGAAGGTGAACAAGCGCGCCCTGCCCAAGCCCGAAAAGAAGGCCGAGGCCGCCCAGGCTGTGGCTGCACCCATGAATGTGCTCGAGCAGGAGTTGCACCAGGTGGTCGCCGACATCGTGGGCAACACCGAGTTTGGCATCACCACCGTCCTGGGCTATGCCGGGCTGACATCCATCTCGGCCATCCGCCTAGCCGTGCAGGTCAACAAACGCTATGGTGTGACCCTCGACTCGCGTTCGCTGGTCAAGACCGGTACGCTGCAGACCATTGAGAACGAGATTCTCAAGCTCCTGCTCGAGAGCGGGTCGACCGCTGCACCCACTGTCACACCGGTCGAGGTGACGCGCGACAAACCCACGAGCGTGCCATTGTCATACGCCCAAACGGGAGTCTACTATGAGTGCTTGAAGAATCCCACCTCCACCATCTATAACATCCCCTATCTGCTCAGCTATCCTGCCGGTGTCGATGCTCAACAGCTTGCACAAGCCGTGAAGCGTGTGCTTGAGGCGCATCCCGAGCTGAACGTGCACTTCACCACCCAGGGCGACACCATCGTCCAGACCCTCGACGGCGCGGTGGCGGTGCAAGTGCCCGTCAAGAGCATGACAAACGACGAGCTGCAGCAGTACAAGAACGACTTTGTGCAGCCTTTCAACCTGCAGAAGCCGCCATTGTACCGCTGCGAGGTGGTCGAGACGCCCCAGGGCGCGCACCTGCTCATCGATGTGCATCATCAGCTGTTTGACGGCGGGTCGGCCGACCTGATGTTCCACCAGATCAGTGATGTGCTCGAGGGCAAGGACATTGCCACTGAGCGCTACACCTATCTCGACTATGTCACCGACCAGCAGCAGGCCGAGCAGGGCGAGGAGTTTGCACAGGCACAGAAGTTCTTTGCCGAGAAGTTGCAGACGTGTGAGGGAGCCAGCGAGATTCCCGCCGACCTGCCCAAGAGCGCCGAACAAGGCTTTATCGGCGAGGTTGTCTGTCCTGTCGACCATGATCGTGTGGCAGCCTTCTGCCGCGAGCAGGAGGTCACACCGGCCCACCTGTTCCTGGCGGCAACAGCCTATGTCGTGGCACGATACACCAACAACCGCGATGTGTATCTCTGCACAGTCAGTAGCGGCAGGGCCAACCTCAAGATCAGCGACACGGTGGGCATGTTTGTCAACACCCTGGCGCTGGGATTGACCATCGACGACGTGACCGTGGCTGGATTCTTGCGTCAGGCAAGCGACACCTTCGACCAGACGCTGCGCCACGAGGACTATCCTTTCGCTCGCATCGCCAACGACTATGGCTTCCGTCCCGCCATCGCCTATGCCTACCAGGTGGGTGTGCTCTCCCAGTACACCGTGGGCGGCAACCCTGTCGCACAAGAGCTGCTCGAGCTCAATGTGCCCAAGTTCAAGATCAACATCAAGATTGAATCGAGGGGCGTAGTCGTGCAGTATGACGACGCCATCTACAGCAACGAGCTGGGCCAGCGACTCGCCGAGAGCATCGCCACCGTAGCCCAGACGATGACTGCACAGCCCGAGGCCCGCGTGCGACAGCTGTCCATCATCAGCCCAAGGCAAGAAGAGGAGCTGAGCCATCTGCGACAAACGGCGACGGGCGATGCACCCTTCACGCTCTTCCACGACTGCATCCACCACTTTGCCCAGTCGCAACCCGACCACGATGCTCTGGTGGCCATCGATGCCAAGTACAGTTACGCCGAGATGGACCATGCCACCGACTGCATCGCCACCGCACTGCGGCAGCGGGGAGTGCGCGAGCGTGACCGTGTGGCCTTGCTGTTGCCACGCACCAGCCGACTGGTGCTTGCGCTCTTCGGCGTGCTCAAGGCAGGCGCTGCCTACATCCCTTGCGACCCAGAGTATCCGGCCGACCGCGTCAAACTCATCCTCGAGGACAGCGAGGCACGATACATCATCACCACGGCCGACCGCCTGGACACCGTGCCGGCCGACCGAGCCATCGATGTCGAGACACTGCTCGCCGCTGAGTGTGACGGACCAGTCGAGACTCATATCACTCCCAACGACCTGGCCTATCTCATCTACACCAGTGGATCGACCGGCCGACCCAAGGGCGTGATGCTGCACCATCGCGGCATCTGCAACTACCTCTACGGCCATCCGGCCAATGTGTTTGCCAACGGTGTCATGACCGATGCCCGCCGCATCTTGAGCGTGACCACTATCTCGTTCGATGCCGCCTTGCAGGACATCGGAACAGCATTCTTCAATGGCAAGACACTGGTCGTGGCAACCGAAGAGCAGGCCAACAACCCGCTCGACCTGGCCGCACTCATCGAGCGTGAGCACATCAACATGGTGTCGGGCACACCCTCGCGCTGGCAGACCTGGCTCACCAGCGACGACTTCTGCCACGCCATCAGCCAGGTGGACATCTGCCGTGCTGGCGGTGAGAAGTTCTCCGACCAGCTGCTCAACCAGTTGCGCAGCGTCACCAAGGCACGCATCTTCAACTGCTACGGCCCCACCGAGATCACTGTGGCCTCGAACAACAAAGAACTCACCCATGCGTCCATGGTGACCGTGGGCAAGCCACAACTCAATGTCAAGGAGTTTGTCGTCGACCAGGACGGCAATGAGTTGCCCGTGGGTGTGGTTGGCGAGCTCTACATCGGCGGTCGCGGTGTGGCACACGGCTACAACAACCTCGACGAGATGACCCGTGAGCGCTTTATCGACTACCATGGCGAGCGTGTCTATCGTTCGGGAGACTATGCCCGCTGGCTGCCCGACGGCGATGTGGTCATCCTGGGCCGCACCGACCACCAGATCAAGCTGCGCGGACTGCGCATCGAGCTAGGCGAGATCGAGAACGTCATGCTCCGTGTCGAGGGCATGAAGAAGGTGGTCATCCTCATCCGCAAGATCAATGACAAGGAACACCTCTGCGCCTACTACACCGCCGACCGCGAGATTGCGCCCGACGCGCTCAAGGCCGAGATTTCGCAGAGCTTGACACAGTACATGGTGCCCACGGCCTACTTGCAACTCAGCGAGATGCCCATGACACCCAACGGCAAGACCGACGTCAAGGCTCTGCCCGAGCCACAACTGGCAGTCACTTCGGCCTTTGTCGAGCCGGTGAATGACACCGAGCGCACGTTCTGCGACATCTTTGCAGGCATCCTGCAGATGGAACAGGTGGGAGCCACCGACAACTTCTTTGAGCTGGGCGGCACGTCGCTGGTGGTGACGCGCGTCATCATCGAGGCCGACAAGGCTGGCATGCATGTGGCCTATGGTGACGTGTTTGCCAATCCCACACCGCGCCAGTTGGCACGGTTGATCACTGGCGAAAGCGCCGATGAGGGGCAGGACGAGGCAGCCATGTTCGACTACACGGCCATCAACAACCTGTTGCAACGCAACACGCTCGACAACTTCCGCCACGGCGAGCGGCAGCAGCTGGGCAACGTGCTGCTCACGGGAGCCACAGGCTACCTGGGCATACACATCCTGCGCGAGCTCATCGACAGCGAAGCGCCCAACATCTATTGCCTGGTGCGCGGCAAGAGCCAAGACAAGGCCGAGAGCCGACTGCGCACGCTGCTCTTCTACTACTTTGCCGACTCGTTCAAGGAATTGTTTGGAACCCGGCTCCATGTGGTGTTGGGCGACGTGACCAACGACTTCGACGAGGCGCTGCCCATCGACACCGTGTTTAACTGCGCCGCCATCGTCAAGCACTTCAGCGAGGGCACCGAGATTGAGGATGTCAACATCGGCGGAGCACAGCGCTGTGTCAACTTCTGCATCAAGACAGGAGCCAAGCTGGTGCACATCTCCACGGCCAGCACTCGCGGCTTGTGGGCAGGCGAGGCAAAGGATGAGACATTCACCGAGCAGAAACTCTATATGGGTCAGTATCTGGGCAACAAGTACATCTACTCCAAGTTCATGGCCGAGCGGCTCATCCTCGATGCGGTGGCCCTGCACGGACTCAGTGCCAAGATCATGCGTGTGGGCAACCTGGCCGCGCGGTCGACCGACGGCGAGTTCCAGGCCAACTTTGCCACCAACTCGTTCATGGGACGCATCAAGGTGTACAACATGCTGGGCTGCTGCCCCTACAGCATGCGCAACAAGCGCGTTGAGTTCTCGCCCATCAACGAGGTGGCGAGGGCCATCGTGCTGCTGAGCGGCACACCCAAGGAGTGCACCGTCTTCCACCCCTATAACATCCACAGCCAGTTCTTGGGCGATGTGCTCACCGGGCTGACCTCGGTGGGCGACGGCGTGCGGTTTGTCGAGCAGGAGGACTTCGCACAGGCCATGGAGGCCGCCAAAGACGACCCCGTCAAGGCCAAGCAGATGTCATCGCTGCTGGCTTATCAGGACATGGCGCACGGCCAGAAGACCACCGATGTGGCGCGTGACAACGACTACACCACGCAGGTGCTCTACCGTCTGGACTTCGCCTGGTCGCCCACTTCGTGGGACTATGTCGAGCGCATGCTCACCGCCATCGGCGGCTTCGGCTTCTTTGAATAACAGACATGAACGACGATATCAACAAACAATTTTATCGCTACCTATCGGCTTACATCCTGGTGGCATTGTCGGGCTGTCTGGGCAACGTGGTTGATGGCATCATCGTGGGCAACCTCATCAGTGAGGACGGTGTGAGTGCCATCAACCTGTCGAAGCCCATCAACCAGTTTATCTTCACCCTGCACCTGCTCATCAATGCCGGTGCAGGCATGCTCGTGGCATATGCTCTGGGCAAAGGCGACACGGTCGCGGCCAGGAAATTCTTCACCCGAGCCTTGACACTGAGCCTGGGACTGGGCGGGCTGCTCGCCATTGTGGGCGGGCTGTTGTTACCAGACCAGACGGCCCGACTGCTGTGCAGCAACGACCAGATTCTGCCACTGGCACGAGACTACATGCAGGTGCTCTTGCTGGGTAACCCGGCTTTCATCGGCATGTGGGGCCTCTCGACCATGGTTGGCGTCAATGGAAGCCCGCGCCTGGTGTCGCTGGCGGTGATCATTGACAACGTGGTCAATCTGTGCCTCGACATCGTGTTCATCCAGTGGTTTGACTGGGGCATCACCGGCTCGTCGGCGGCCACTGTGGTGGGCCACCTGGTGGGCATCACCATCCTGCTCACCCACTGGCGCAAACCCGAGAACCGACGCCTGCGGCTTGACCTGGCCACCGACGGTCTGCTGTCATCGTGGCGGCGCATCATCGGCCAGGGAGCACCACTGGCCATCGCCAGCATCAGCCTGACGCTGCTGTTGCTCTCGGCCAACACCATCGTGTTGTCGACGCTGGGCCGCACGGGCATCTTCGCCTTCGCTGTGGTCATGAATCTGCTGCAGGTCTACAACCTGTTTGTGTCCGGCACCTGCCAGACGTTGCAGTCGCTCGGAGCCATCCAGGTGGGCAAGGGTGATGCCGATGGACTGCGTCAAGTGCTGCGCCGGGCCTTCAGGTTCATCACAGTGTCCATGGTCGTGACCTGTGTGGTGGTGTGGGTGTTCCCCGAGGGCATCGTGCGGCTGTTCGGTGCCGACGAGCCTGGCCTCATTGCCGAGGCAAACCATGCCCTGCGCGTGTTTGCGCTGAGCTTCATCCCTTTCTGCTACATCTATGTGTTGATGATTGTCTACAAGCTCTACGGCCAGCACCACATGGCGCTGTTCATCTCCTTTGCCCTGTCGCTCACGGTCATCCCTGTGCTGTGGGTCATGGCACACACCATGCCCAACCTGTTGTGGTACAGCTACCTCGTGGCCTACCTCATCGAGGCCGTCGCCATTGCTCTGATTCACCGCCTCACCCACGCCAAGCTCGAGCTGGAAGGCAATAAGTAGTGTGAGCCCCCCTAAATCCCCCCTAAAGAGGGGGACTTCCTGTAGTGCTGGAGGCCCCCCTAAATCCCCCCTGAAGAGGGGGACTTCCTGTAGTGGCTGGTAGGCCCCCCTAAATCCCCCCTGAAGAGGGGGACTTCCTGTAGTGGCTGGAGGCCCCCCT
>Ga0310695_10009115_pt1 | contig 15071 bp, 10 predicted proteins | sample RumenRJG_04DNA_FD_203882 | JGI IMG/M metagenome (GOLD analysis project Ga0310695, IMG submission 203882) | Bovine rumen microbial communities from Lethbridge, Alberta, Canada - RJG_04 (v2) (version 2) | ecosystem: Host-associated > Mammals > Digestive system > Stomach > Rumen | place: Canada... | reverse complement strand
CCTGTCGGACATCAAAGATGTCAACAAGTACCGGATCTGGGCACAAGCAATGCTGGATGCGGAAAGACACTATTTTGAGATGATAGAAGCCGGTGCGAAACCGGAAGAAGCCAGAAGCGTTCTGCCGAACTCCCTGAAAACCGAGATTGTCATGACCATGAATCTCCGGGAATGGAGACACTATTTCAGAATGCGGTGCAGCAACAGAGCGCATCCGCAGATTGTCGAAGTGAGCAAGATGATCCTCCAAGTTTTCGCCGAGCGTTATCCGGCGTTCTTTGGAGATCTGGTCACAGCCGAAGATTAAAACAATAACGGATGGGGGTGCCCATATGTCCGATAAGAAGATCGAAGAATTCAAGCAACGAAGAGAACAGCGCCTCAGGCAACGGTACGGAGCTGACTACGAGGCGGTTGTTGCATATAAAGAACGCAGAGCCGCCCGACTGGATGCGGCAGACAAGGGAAGATGGGTCACAACAGAAAAAGACCACAGAATCCACCTGAACGAAAAGGGCGAACCGGACAAGGGAAACCCGCATGTCATTTCGGTCATGAAGGGCGGCAGAGGAGGTCCTGGTACCAAGCCGTCCAAGGGCCCTGCTTCCGGAACAACGGGACTTGGACTGCCAAAGATCAAAGGCGTTACGTATAAAAAGAGTGAGTCCGGGTTCGAGGTGCCGACTTTTGATGAGGCAACGTTTACCGACAACATAGAAGAAAAGAAAGCGATTGCAAGGAAGGCGGCAAAGAAACTGATCCCGGAGATCAAGAAGACCCTCTCCACAGAAGTCAAAAGCATCAACCGGCCAGAAGTGAACGACGAGACGAGGGCTTACCTGAAGAACGCCGTGGAAGGAGCTACGCCCGAGCAGATTGAAAAAGGACTGCAAGAGGCAGACAAGATTTATGCCTACTGGGAAAAGAACGAGCCTGCCATTACAGATGCGGTTGTCGGCGCAGTAAAAGAAATCGGCGGAACAATGTACGGACTTGACAACAGGAGAAAGTTCGACAAGAGTCTTGCCAAGAAAGCAATTGCCGATGCGCTTGACCCAACGTTAAAGTACAACGGAGACGTTGCGAAGGCGGCTGGAGATATCAAAGACGGTGCACGGTACACGGCTGTGTTCGATTCTGACAATTTTTCCGAAGGCTACAAGAGAGTGAAGGACGCTCTCGAGAAGATGGGTATTAAAGAGTATCGCTGCAAGAACTTTTTCACGCAGTATCGCGATCAGGACGGCTCCGAAGGAAAAAAGATTGGAGAGCAGAAGTCTGTCCAGTGCGTCTTTGAGACGCCCGATGGACAGAAGTTTGAGCTTCAGTTCCACACGCCGGAAAGCATGGCAGCGAAAGAAGTGAATCACCCGACATATAAGCAGAAGAAAGAGCCTGCTTCCGAGTACAAGGAATACAACGAGCCGAGATCCCGCTTTATGAGGGACACTTCCAGCGTTGTCCCGGACCCCAAAGGCGTCTTCGATATTGAAGAGCATAAACGAGGGGAAACAGGCTACAAATAACAGCCTGTTTATTGGCAAAATCAGCACTTGACATGCACTAATATTAGTGCTATAATATACTCGGCTGAGAGGGGGAATAGCGATGGCTGTCAAGGAAAGTGGATATGTCGGACGCCGTTCTTCGAACGGAGAGCTTGTCGGTGCCGGAAAGTTTATCGGCGGTGCGCTGAGCCTTTACGGCAGGGATGGAAAGTTCCACTACAATCCGAGATACGAAAAGATGTACTACGAAGGGGAGTTCGACGACATCTCGGATGAAGAGTTCGAGAAGTTCAAGAATGAAATGGACGAGCTCGGCTCCAAGTGAGGAACTAAGGGGATGGTAGGTTGATCTCAATGGTCTGGCAGGCGGAAGCCTTTGCCAAGGAAAAACACTTCGGACAGTTTGACCGTGCCGGTGTGCCGTATATCGAGCATCCGCGTGCGGTAGCTGCGCAGGTGGAAACAGACACGGAAAAGGTTGTGGCGTTTCTCCATGACACGGTGGAGGACACCAACACAACACTGGACGAGATCCGGAACAAGTTCGGCACGGAGATTGCGGATGCGGTCGAGTGTCTGACCCACCAAAAGGGTGTTCCGTACATGGAATACATCAAAGGAATCCAAAACAACGCCCTGGCCCGGAAGGTGAAGCTGGCGGATCTGACCCACAACATGGATCTGAGCCGCTTGCCGAAAGTTACTGAAGAGGACCGAAAGCGCGTGAAGAAGTATAAGGCTGCGTATGACTTTCTGATGGAAAGCTGATGCAGTATCCATAGCAGGGCGGACGGACGAACGTTCGCAATAAGAGAACAGGACGACGCACTGCTGATGGTGCCGTCCTGTTTTGTCATTAGGACGGTGCGATATGGTAAAAAGCGAAGCAAAAGCGATTGCGGATTACCGCAGGAGACGAATTCAACGTCTGAGAGCAAGATACGATGCCGACGACGATGACAACGGAAATAACACCGGAGGTCCATCCAGAGGTCACGGCAATACCAAGCTCCCCTTCGGCTTATGCCAGAGAGAAGGAATCAAGGTCGATCCGAAGTGGACGCCTTCCGATGCATGGAATGCCTTGGAAGGAAAAGGATACTCCGCCAAGGACACGTATAAAGAGCTGAAAGAGACTGGCAAAGTGTCTCCGAAGGCTCCGAAGAAGACGCCAGCCGAAATTAAAAAGATGGGGAAGACCGTTTCCGACCTGAAGAAGGCGATGAAGAAGCGGGACAAACTGGAAAAAGATAGTGCGGCTGCGAACAGCAAGCTTTCAGAGGCGATCAGGTCCAAAGAGAGGTACGAGTCCGCGTCGGCAAAGTATAAGAAGCTGGCTGACGATCTGGTCGAGAAGTACGGCTCAGAAGAAAACATCCCGTCCAAAAGAGAGGGAGAATACGGATATCCGCCTTATGCAAGCTATCAGTTGTATCGAGACAACGAGAGAAGCTATGCCAAGGACGCTGAGGACATCGAAAAGACGATTCCGGAGCTGACAAAGAAGAAAGAGGACCTTGACCAGCAGCTTTCTGACTATCCGAGCAAAGACGAACACAAGAAGCAGTATGACCAGGCGGTGGACGAGCTTCTGTCGAATTCGCCGTACACCAAAAGAGTACGAGACTTCCGCGCGATCGAAGAAGAGTCCGAAGACACCAGAAATATCCTCGCAGAAGCGCAGCGCAAAGTGGAACAGACCAAGAGCCATATTGAGTTCTATGAGCGGATGGCAAGGGTTGCCAGAAGTAAGGGTGACGAGGAAACTGCAAAATTCTACGAGGGCAACGGTCTGGCAACGAACAAGAAACTTCTCGCTGCGAACGAGTCGTATGTCGCCCTGTTCTCCAAACAAGTAGCAGAATACGACCGGCGCATGAACGAAGCGAAGGGCGACGCGGCGGATAAGGACTGGAAGCAGATCTATGAGCTTTCTGTGGACAGAGATACCGTGCAGGACGGACCATATACCGAATTCAAGAGAATGGCCGACTCTCTGACAAAGGGAAAGGTTAAGTATCTGAATCCGGTCAAGTACGTCAATACACCCGCAGACGAAAAAATCATCAAAGACCTTTGCGGAGCAGACAAAACATCTGGCTCCTGCGCATCTCTGGCGTTTGCATATTTTGCGAACAAATCTGGATACAAGGTCCTTGATTTTCGCGGCGGAGCGTCCAGACGCTTCTTCTCGTGGAATTGCGGAGATGTCCTCCGGAAGCTTGGAGGTTCGGTCACGCATGACAGCGACGGCTTCAAAATTGCGAATGACCATCTTTCCAAAGTAGAAGAAGGCAAGGAGTACTACTTCGCAGCGGGAAAGCACGCGGCGGTCGTGAGAAAGAAAAACGGCAAGTTGGAGTTTCTTGAACTGCAGGACAGAGACGGCGGATGGAGCGAGCTTAATGACAGCGTTCTGAAAAGCCGGTTCAAGGTCAAGAGGACCAGCAGACGTGACAGTGAATATTCCTATCTGATCGAAGGCGGAAAGATTTCCGAAAGCCAAGAGATGATCTCCCTGATGGGATACATCAATACGGCATCGGATAAGCAGAAGAAGGGTGCAGGGGGCGGTATCAAGTGAAACGGATCTACAAAGAGAACAAAGATGACAAGGTTTGGTGGCTGGACGATCCCAAATCCGTTGGAGAGTTCATCTTCACGCTGGACAAAAAGGCTTTCTTCAATCTGTTTGCCGACTATCCGGACAAACTGTCTGTCAAGGACTGGATCACCTTCTGCGACGAGAACGAGTACTGGATGAAGTTCTTCAAAGACAGAAATGAGGAATACATCATGAAGCATGTCGACGAGATTGAAAAGCTTGGTCGGGAAGACCTGATCAAAAAGATCGCGGCTATGCAGTAAGGGATGGCCGAATGAACATTCTTTGCTTGCTTGGGTTCCACAAGCCGATGCGGTTCACGACATATCAGATTCGCGGGAAGCGATATCGAGTATGCTGGCGCTGCAGAAAGCTTCTGGATGAGATAAAGCAATGATAACTATGCCCGGTGGCGGAAAAGGTAAACGCAAGAGCTTCAGGGGAGAGTCTGCTATGGTAACCCACCTGCACAGAGGACATGTTGACCATCGCTGGAAAAAAGGATGGCGGCAGGCATAGCTTGTAGGGTGCAACTCCCTACCCGGGTAATCAGAATAAACAATGGACGTCACTGAGTAGTGGCGTCTTTTTTGCATCTTGGAGGAACGAATATAATGCCGAGGAAAAAAACCGAGACCGCACCGGTTGCTGAGGCAAAAAAGAAAAAACCGAGTACGGCGAGCAAAACTACAAGATCCAGAGAAAGCAAGGAGAAGACCACAGCGCCAAAGAAGACGACTGCCCAGAAGAAGCCGAGGACCAAAAAGGATCAGGCTCCCAAGGAGCAGAAAATTGAGGTCGTCGAGGCCGAAGTTGTGCAGGAAAAAGCGCCAAAGAAAAAGGGCGTGGGAGGAAATAACAATTTGGTTCCATTTTCGGAACGAAGCAAGGACGAAGCAAGGGAAGCCGGGAGAAAAGGTGGTATTGCATCAGGAGAATCAAGGAGACATAAAAAAAGCCTCCGAGAGTTTGGGAGAGACTTCCTGATGCAGACGACATCGCCGGTCTTTCAAAGCCTGATGGAGACCCATCAGGTAGAAGAAGACGACATGACCAATGCAGCGGCTCTGTTCGTGAGGCTGTTCAACAAGGCGATGAGTACCGGTGACATGAATGCCGCGCGGCAGGTTGTCGAGTGGGCCGGGATGGCTCCGCTTCAGGAGATGAGGGAAAACGAGGCGGTCGCGAGAATGTCACAGGTGATCCAGCTTGCTCAGGGAACCGAAGATGAGAATACCAGCACGGAAGAGGACGTGGTTTTCTACATTCCGGAGAACGGGAGAGAGATTATTACAGACGATGACATAGTCGAAATCGATGGTGAGTCTTAATCACCTGTTCTGCAAGAGAGAAGGTGATTAAAGAAATGCCGAAAATTATAAAGCCGCAGAAAGGCCCGCAGGAGGCATTTCTTTAGCTTTCGAGTCCGGCAGATATCGTGATCTTCGGAGGCAGCGCGGGCTGCGGAAAGACCTTTGCCGAGCTGATGGACCCGATCCGATATAAGAACATCAAGGGTTTCGGCTGCACCATATTCCGTAAGAACGCTAACCAGATCACCCAGCAGGGCGGACTTTGGGATGAGAGCTTGGAACTGTATGCACAGATCAAGGGGGCCGTTCCGAGAATCACCGAAAGACAATGGCTGTTCAAAGACAAGAAGGGCAACGTTGTTTCGAAGATTTCGTTCAAGCACTTAGAGAGAGACGCAGATGTACACGCTTTTCAGGGCGGTCAGATCTGCGCCATTTTTTATGATGAGCTGACGCATTTCAGCGAGTATATCTTTTTCTACATGCTGTCCCGTAACAGGTCGTCCTGCGGTGTGAGACCATATATCCGGGCTACATGCAACCCAGATCCGGACAGTTGGGTACGTAAGTTTATCGACTGGTGGATTGGCGAAGATGGATTCCCGATCAAAGAACGGTCCGGCGTCATCCGGTATATGGTCCGAATCAGCGGAGAAATCAACTGGGGGGACAGCAGAGAAGAACTGTGGGAGAGGTTCAGCCTCGTCACGAAGAAAGACAGGGAAAAGGTAAAGTCGGTTACGTTTATCCCAGCCCTGCTGGAAGATAACCCTGCTTTGATGAGGAAAGACCCCGGGTACCGTGCCAACTTGGAAAACCTTCCGGAAGTCGAAAGAATGCAGCTGCTTTACGGAAACTGGAATGTCCGAAAGTCGGCTGGTACCTTCTTTAAGCGTTCGCAGGTTTCCATGATAGACGAGAACGTGATCTTGCCGAAAGACATTGTCACGGTATGCAGGGCATGGGACCTTGCGGCTACAGCAGAGGCGCAGGGAACTGACCCGGACTATACTGCCGGTATCCTGATGGCACGATTAACGGACGGGAAAAACGTTGTTCTGGATGTGATTAATCAAAGAGTCCCAGCAGGCGAGGTGGAGAAACTGATCTACAACACAACTGTTGCGGATGCGCAGAAATACGGCTTTGCCTACCGCGTCCGAATTCCGCAGGACCCGGGAGCAGCGGGAAAGATTGTGGCGGATTCCTATGTAAAGAAACTCTCCGGTTACTCTGTTATTGTGGAAAAAGTCACCGGAAGCAAGGAAAACCGGGCTACACCGTTTGCGGCGCAGTGGCAGAACGGAAACGTGATTGTTGTTGCGGCTCCATGGAACGACCTATATTTCAGACAGCTTGAAGCATTCCCAGAAGGAAAGCACGATGATATGGTGGACGGAAGTTCGGATTCGTTCAACGAGCTGAGCAAACCCGTATTCAATCCGAGATCCCTGATTTAATTGGTAGAAGGTTGGTGTCATATATGGCCGACAAAGAAGTAGTAAGAAAATATAAGCTGAGGCGTGACGCCAGACTCGGTTTCCGCACGATCCAGCACTTTGACAGCGTGCAGGAGTACCGCAGGCGGAGAGCCGAGCGCCTTGCTGCAAGACTGGACGCGGACGATGACGAGAACGTAGGCGGTACGGCAAAGCGCGGCGGTGGTCACGGGAACACCAAGATCCCTTTCGGGCTGTGCCAGCGTGAAGGAATCCAAGTCGGGAAAGACTGGACTCCGGAGGACGCGTGGAAAGCTCTGGAGGGTAAGGGGTATTCTGCAGGCGAGGCGTACAAGGAACTGAAAGAGACCGGTAAGGTATCCAAGAAGGAAAGCGGAGGAACAACGGAGACCGGTACAAAGGCAAGCCCCGGGAAGAAAGACTATTCCGCGATGGACTACGACACGCTTGCCAAAGAGTACGAGGACCACATCCGCCACTACAAAGAGACAGAAGAGAAGTACAGAAATAAAGACAAAAGCATTAAATCCATCAAGGCTATGGCTGGCCGCGTGAAGGACATGAAAGCACGAGGAGACTATCACGGGGAGTCCTACGAGGAGCTTGAAAAGGGCGAGAGCGTAGACCCAAGCAGCCTTGACGGTGAGGCCTTTCTGAAATACTACTCACAGCACTTTGCGAAAAAGGCTATGGATCTGTTCGGGCACGACGTTTTTTCGAAGAGTGATGATGAAATCGACAAGATGGCGGCATCACAGGTGGAAGAGCTTTCCAACCTCAATTTTGGCGAACTGAATGAAGAGCGCAGCGCAATCCAAAAGGCGATGTCAGAAAAAGCCAGAGAAAAATACCAGAACGTCGGTGACTGTGATACGCCAATGGCTTTGGAAGCAAGACTGCGTGGCGATGACTTCTTTGTGGCCGGTGACTGGACGTCTTCGGCTATGGCTTATCATACTCTTGATCCCATTACTGTGAAGGGTGTGGGGCGTGCGTTTGATATCATCAAAGAAAAGTTTCCAGAGATGAAGGGAATGCTGCAACCTATGCTGGTGGATGACAGCGTGGCAGGCAACGCCTATGCGCACTGTGAGATCTCGTCATTCAGTCCGGCGCAAGTCGTTTTGAGCAAGGACCGCTTTGGAGATGGAAGCAAAATGCTGGAGTCACTGAAAAGCGATGTGAAGAACAAGTTCCATCCGAGGGGAACAGCCAGCTTTGAGGCTGTTGTAACGCACGAATATACTCATGCAATTGATGACTGCCTGTCGAAAAAGTACAAAGACGAACTTGGCGGGAAAACGTTCTGCATGTATGTGTTGGACAGGCTGAAGGAAAACCATCCGATGGAAGACAAGACTGGGCTGATGCGCAAGGTAAGCGCATACGCGGTTAATAACAATTCACCACAGGGCATGGAATTCCTTGCAGAGGCAATTTCGGAGTATTGCTGCGCAAAGAAGCCGAGACCTATTGCAATGGAAGTCGGGCAGATCGTGACGGAGTTCATGAAAAACCCAAAGAGCGCCCTTGAGCAGAGAAAGTCGAAGTCAAGTTGGGCACCACCGGATGATGACGATGAAGAAGTCCCGCTGTTTTAATATAAGAAATCAAAAAAGTGGCTGGTCTGAGGATCAGCCTCTTTTTGTCGTTATACGGGAGGAATGACCGATGGAAGAATTTGCGGTTACCTTATTCAGAAAACGAAGAGAAGAAAGACTGGCCGCACGCGGTATCAGAATCAGAAAGAAGCAATACCGAAAAAACAAGGACCTGAGGAAACTGGATAAGCAAGCTCCGATTCCGGCTTTTCGCAATGACGCTCCGGATGACGAAGAACAGCAGAATAATCAGAGACGTCCTTCCGGTGGCGGACATGGTAACACAAAGCTTCCGTTCGGATTGTGCCAGAAGTACGGAATCGAGATCGGTACCGACTGGACCCCAAAGGATGCATGGGATGCTTTGGCCGGTAAGGGGGTTACGCCTGAAGAAATCTATCGCAAACTGAGAACCGGCGAAGAGATCGGTCCGGACATCAAGACAGAGCCTCCGAAGAAGGACCCAGTGAAGACCGTTGAAGGCTCAGGAGGCAAGTATTATCTCACGGACCTAAAAGCACGTCAGACCTGGGGATATCGCGGCGAGAGGCCTTGGGCTCTGGAAGGAACGCCGGAATGGCATGATGAAGTCCCGGAAGGTGAGAGACACGGATACCGGTCATCATGGCTTGGCAGGTTTGCGACTCTGACCGACATGTACCATTTCCTGAAACGGAAGGGCGTTGAAGAGTTTATGGACCCCGAGACGGGTGAGATTGTGAATCCTGCCGAGATGGAACTGCCGACTATGCTCTATTCTGACGGAGAACGCGGCTACTCTGCCTTGACTATCGGCATGAAGAAAGACCGGTACGCGATTACAGGCACAGACTTTGCCGGTAAGAAGCGATCAGTAGAAGACTTTTACTCTCTGGATGCAGCAAAGCAATGGCTGGAACATCACGGAATTTCAGAGGATGATGTCAAACTGTCTCCGGCGCTGAAAAAGAGAGAGACTGACCGTCTGAGTTGGCTGACTTCCGATCAGAAGGAATATATGGAGGTGGACGGTACCAGATACGGCGACCTGAGGATGCAGAAGGAACGCTACGGCGGGTGGTACGAGCTCTTTGGAGAAGATGAGGAAGGTCATCAGAAAAAGCTCACATTCTCTTCCAAAACCGAGCTTCTGAAATATCTGAAGGATCAGGGCGTCGTGAAGGTGCGCGATCAGGATAAGAGTATCGTCAATCCAACCGAACTGGATATTCCGGATGCACTGACGAAAATAGACAACACCTCCTACCAGAGCTTTGAATACAAGCTCCGAGGCGGAGACCTGATACTGTACGGAACGGATCTGGATGGAGAAACACACTCAATTGATTACATGAGGAGTTACGAGACCTTTGAGGCATTCCGTGAAAGAATGGCTGAAAAGGGTGTCGAGTCCGATGACTGGATCAGCGAAAGCGACGAGGTCAAGGAACATATCAAGAGAGTCAAAAAAGAGATGGAAGAACAGGAACGCCGTAGAAAAGAGTTCCCGAGCAAGGCCGTGCCTGTTCTGGGCCGCATGTACATGGAGCCGAGACTGACTTGGAGCGGACCGGGTACGTCTTTGGAACTGAGAGGGTACGACCAATACGGAAGAGACTATCGCATTGCCACACAGAGCAGCATGTCTGACATGATTGATCTGATGGAAAAGAACGGTCTGAATCCGGATGACCTGATTAAAGACAAGGAGCTTCGCGCGGAATACGACCGCATCGACAAGATCCGGAAAGACTTTGATGCTGAGGCGGAGGAATTCGGAGGCTACCGGTATGCGGACATGTCGGTTGCTGAAGACGGCATCGGAGAATACCGGCTGGTCGGATATGAAAGAAGCGGCAAGCTCCGCAGACTCACCTACGGCGGTGACATGTACTCTCTCATCGAACAGATGGAGAGGGGCGGCATCACGGATATAGGCCGATACATCAAAGACGATAAAATACGAAAAGAATTCGATGCCTACAAAAAGCGCATTGCCGAATTTGAGCAGAAGGCGATCGATCTGGACGGATACAGGCTGTCAGACGTCGAGATTGTGGCAGCGGACGATCCCGGAAAGTTTAAGGTCATCGGCTATGACAAGAAGGGCAGCAGGAAAACCATGTCCATGAGCACGGACATGTATTCCACCGTCTCTTATGCCGAGACGAGAGGCCTGAAGCCGGAGGACTATATCAAGAGCGCTGAGGTTCGGAAAGCGTTCGACGAGTACAAGGAAATCCAAAAGAAGTTCGATTCAGAAGCGGTGGCGTTCGGAACAGACAAGTGGATGAATCTCCAGATGGAATACGACAGTGACGGGTGGTACCGCCTGAAAGGCACAGATATCCGAGGCAGGCGCAGGACGGTTGTGGAGTCCAAAAGCGCGTACACCATGGAAGAACGCCTGAAATCTGACGGTATGAAGGACGACTACACCATTGAATCGTTCCCGATGGCTGAATCCATGAAAGAACGGATGAAGATCCTCGCAAAAGCTAAAGACGCGGTTGCAACCGGAGAGTACTACGATATGGGCATCGACGGTCAGGCCTTCAAGTCCATCCATGCGGACAAGCTTGGCGATCGGTGGTCTATCAAGGGAATCGACATTGACGGAACGGAAAAACAGATCATGGAGACGACCGACTGGGACGAGACCGTTGACACTCTGGAAAAGTTCAAGGTTTCAGATTATCAGCTGCTGACGAGGGACGGGACTTTCGGACGACCGACAGACGGCATGCGTCATGTTACTCTGATGAGGGCAACGGACGGATCTTATCGAATCTACGCGGACAGTGATTCGAAAGGTACTCACGCTGAGATGTACTCCACTACAACGGAGGAAGCCGCAAAGCAGTGGCTTCGCGACAACAATGTGGATACCGGAAGTATCAAGACCAGAGGCATGAATCCGAATGATGACGTGCCGAGAGCACACACCCAGCCGTCTTTGAGCAGGTTCGATGTGTACCGCATGGAACGGATCGGAAAGAGCTTCATAGACAACATGAGCGCGGACGAAAAGAACGAGATGGCGGAGATGCTGACCACGGTCTTCCAGCAGGGCGCTTACCGCGTAGCGAGAAGCACATCCAGTTTCGGCGCAATCATCTTGAACGGATACAAGAGCCAGCCTGAGATCGGAAAGGGCGGCTACGGTGCCGCGCATGATCCGGACCTCCGCAGAAGCGCGTCCAAGATCTTCTTCGGTCATGAAGGACTGGATGATGCGGACTACGAGAAGTGCGGATACATTGGCTTTGCGGACGAAAGCGAGGACTGGAATGACTACTCACATCCGGGCTACGGCGGGCACAGTTCCCTGACCTATACCCTCAAGAAAGACCACATGAAGGACCGCACAACTTATACCTACGGTGACTCTCTGAATACGAGGCGTCATCTCGCAAGCGCCGGGTATGCCGGGGACAAGCCGACGATTGAAGGCATGTCCGCCCTTGACAGCGACTATTACGTCAAGAACGCCCTGAATGCCTACAGAAGGTATAAGAACGGGGAGATTGACTATAACGAGATGTTCCAAGACATTCGGAGCGGTGCGAACAACGGGTATATCGAGCTGCAGTTCCACGGTCCAGTGACGGTGGAGGACATCGAGAAGGTGTCGTTCAACAAGAAGAAAGATCTAGAGTCGGCCTTCGGAAAAATGTCAGACTCCCGCAGAAAGAAAGTCATCAGCCTGCTTCGCCAGCACGGTATCCAGATGGTCTACCGGGAGAACAGATACGCGGAATTTCAGGACGCGTGGGAATGGATTAAAACGCAATATCCTGGTGACTTTTCGGACGAAGTGTGATATAATATAAAGGGTGATAAAATTGAAACTGATAGGCAAGATGGACGGAGTTCCCGTCTTTGAAATCGAGGAAGGAAAGTATGTCACCGTCAACCCGGACACCGAGTCCTGCAAGGTCCTGTGGAGCTGGTACGCGGTACTTGGGAGATGGTGCGACACCTTCGAGAAGTGCACAGAGTGCGAGGAAGAGGAAGCGTGCCTGCATCTGATCGAGCGGAACAAGGAAGAGCTCGCGGAGCATCTGAATTCCATCGGGAAGCAGAGCGAGGCGGACGACTTCCGAAAATGGATGGATGCACAGCGCGATTTTTACGAGTGGCTGGAACCGAACCGTGAATACGATTACTTGGTCGGATACACCGACGAAGAAGAGGACGAAGACTGACTTCCTCCTTTTTGTTTCCGTTTCGGATGACAAACAGCACTTATTGAGTGCTACACTGTTTACAGCCTGTTCATGAAAGTGACACTTGGCTGTGATAAAATTGATATGATGGTATAGGTGTAGGTAACGGAAGGAAAGCCACACCACCAAGAAAAACATAACGACCCGGTAACGTTCTTTGGCGTTACCGGGCTTTTTCTCTTTATGTGCAGAAGGGCGAGGCCCTTCCGGAAAGGAGGGCGCAGCGTTGGCAAAGACCACCAAACAGAACAAAGCGCAATTCAATATGGATTTCGCAACCGGCACGGCAAAGATGCTGGAATCGTACACGGGCGTGCAGGCGGTACGCCCGATCACTGACAGAGCATTCCGCAGCGATGGCGGGTACCAGAACGTCTTGACCAAGTACGGCACATCCAGAGACGCAAGCGAGTATTACAACTACGTGGCGGACGCGGATGTCACAGATATGGAGCTTGCGACCTTCTACGAGCAGAACGGACTTTTTGCCAGAGTGATTGATGCCCCGGCAGAAGAGGCCGTGAAGCACGGGTTTGAGATAGCCGATCTGGAAGACGACACCATCAAGGGTTTTTCCGACGAGTGTCTGGATGAACTGGACTGGGAAGAGATGGCGATGCAAAGCCTGAAATGGGCCAGACTGTTTGGCGGCTCCATTGCGGTTCTGCTGATCAATGATGGAAGACGGCTGGATCAACCGGTTAATTGGGACAAAATCGAGTCGATTGACGATATCCGAGTGTTCGACCGGTCCGTGATTTCGCCGGACTATTCGAGCATGTATGAGTATGATAATCTCAAAGGACAGGACCCCTTCCGGACCAGAGGAAGTAGACTCGGGTATCCTGAGTGGTTTCATGTGTCCGGGAGAAACGGATCGTTCACGGTCCACGAGACGCGTTGCCTTATTTTCCAGAACGGTGTGCTCCCTGAGAACACAACGACATCGCAGTACCAGTTCTGGGGTATTCCGGAATATGTACGCATCAGTCGTGCGATCCGGGACGTGGAGGTAGCTCACGGGATGGCACCAAAGATGCTGGACCGGTCTGTACAGGCGATCTACAAGATGGCGAACCTTGCCAACCTCCTGCAAACCGAACAGGGAGAAGACGTTGTACTGAAAAGGCTTCAGATTATCGACATGGCGAAAGGACTTATGAACAGCATGGTCCTTGATGCCAACGGTGAGGACTACGATTTCAAGTCTTTCTCTTACACAGGTGTCTCCGATGTCATCAACACCACCTGCAACTACCTGTCCGCGCTGACGAACATCCCGCAGACCATCCTGTTTGGACGGTCTCCGGCAGGAATGAATGCGACAGGCTCCTCTGATCTGGAGAACTATTACAACTATGTAGAAAGAATCCAGAAGCGAATGCTGCGAAGCAACTTACGGTATCTGCTTTCCGTTATTTTGCAGGCCGGAAAACATACCGGAGAAATCAAGAAGATCCCCAAGATCAAAATCGAATTCAATTCACTCTGGTCCATGACGGAGACCGAGAAAGTGGCTCTGGATCTTCAGAAGGCCCAAGTGGAGAGCGCAAAGGCGCAGACCTTGGCGGCTTATGTGCAGATGCAGGCAATCGACCCTGAGGAAGTACGGCAGAAGCTTGCCGATGAGGGCGAGTTTGATGTGGAATCTCTTCTGGATGATTTCAGCGATGAAGAACTGGAAGAGAACGACCCGAAGAATCAGCAGCAGGAGGGCGGAGATCCGATGGCTGCGATGATGGGCGGAGGCAGCGGAGGTGAGAATCCTCTTGCTGGTATGATGGGAGGCGGCGAACAGCCGCAGGCACCGGAGCAGCCGAAGGAGCAGTCCCCGGCACCAAAGCATGAGAGCCAGAAACCTCCGAAGGGGGAAGAAGCGCTCAAAGAGCAACTGACCAAGAAGACAAGCGGTAATTCCCCGGATGCGGCTCCTGAGGCGACCAAGCTTCCGAAGGATATGGACTTCTCTGATGAAGTGAACAAGGACTCGGAGAACGAAATCTCTGAGGAACAGGAAGCAGCGCCGCAAGACGAGCCGGTGGAGAAGAAGCCGGATAACATCTGGGACAGACTTAAAGTCAAGGAAGTCGAGGAAGAGAAACCGCTTGGCGGTGTCGGTGTGCTGATCATTCAGGGCGACAAAATCCTGACCGGAACCCGTATTGCCGGTGATGCAGGCGGCTACGGCCTGCTGGGTGGTCCAGGTGGTCACATCGAATATATGGAGACACCGGAAGAAGCGGCCTGCCGCGAGACAGAAGAAGAGTTCGGAATCCGTCCGATTGACCTGAAAGAGATTGGGACCATCAGCGACGACGACAACTCGGTGAAGGTCTCTCACATCTTTACAGCGACGATGTACTCCGGAATACCGGA
>Ga0310695_10009114_pt1 | contig 15072 bp, 7 predicted proteins | sample RumenRJG_04DNA_FD_203882 | JGI IMG/M metagenome (GOLD analysis project Ga0310695, IMG submission 203882) | Bovine rumen microbial communities from Lethbridge, Alberta, Canada - RJG_04 (v2) (version 2) | ecosystem: Host-associated > Mammals > Digestive system > Stomach > Rumen | place: Canada... | reverse complement strand
AGATTTACTAATTCTGTATACGATCCTGTTTTACTAAGTTTAATTAATTCTATTCGTACTACTAGTGCCGGTTTTAATGATGACGGCGATTATGTTTGCGGGAAATTGCTTAGCTTTCTTGATGATAACTATCCAGATGTGTTAACTGCGGATGATAGAAATATTCTTCAGTTGGCTAGTTTAAATTTTGAGAAAGACGGACATCCATGTGAAGATATAAAGATTTACCTGAAAGAATTGAAAAAAATCAAATCAAAGCTTCAATATTTCTTTATAGAAAAGAATCTTTATACAAAATACACGCCCAAACGAGAGATTATTGATATCTCTGAAGAGATGAAAAATACTCTGAAGAAATCATCAATGCGGAACAAAGATAACGAAGAAGCTTCTGTTCTTTCTGAATTCATTTCAACTCTTGAAAACTATGGCGAGCGAGTAGTTGATGCCGTTAAAGAATATCAGGTTGTATATGCAGCAACAACCCAGCAGTCACTTTCCAATAGTATTGTTTCCTTAAAGCTAGATTTATCAGATGAAAATAGTAATGTAAAACTACCTGAATATGATACCGTCATTATCGATGAGGCAGCACGTGCCAATCCAACCGATTTATTAATTCCAATGGCTATGGGTAAAAACAGAATTATTCTTGTCGGCGACCATCGTCAGTTACCTCATATGATAGACAACGATGTAATATCAGCTATGGACGGTGATAGCACAAACTATGCCACTGATAAAAAGTTATATGAAGTAAGTATGTTTGAATATCTGTTTTTAAGACTTAAGGAGCTTGAAAAAATTGATGGAATTCAAAGAACCATTACATTAAACGCACAATATAGAACACATCCTACACTAGGTGAATTTTGTAGTAAAAACTTTTATGAAAGGCATGATATTTCTGAAAAATACTCTTCGCCATTACCTGCAGATTATTTTAAACAGAATCTGCATAATATTTCCAATAGATACTGTACCTGGTTTGATGTTAGATACTCACCCGAATCAGCAATGAAAACCAAACAAGGTTCAAAATACAGAGAGGCAGAAGCAAGAATTTGTGCCCGTTGTATTGCCCTTTGGCTCAATGATGAAAATTCTAAAAGCTTAACATTCGGAATAATAACGTTTTACCGTGCACAGGTAGAAGAAATTATGAAGTGTCTGGCTGAACACAATATTGCAGAATTGAAATACGGAACAGACACATATGAAATAAAACATGAATTTAGATTTAACAAAGATGGAAGTGAACGTTTAAGAATAGGCACTGTTGATGCGTTTCAGGGTATGGAATTTGACATAGTTCTGCTGTCTCTTGTTCGCTCATTTTCTGATAAGGAACTAGAAAATTCAAATTATTCCAAAATTCTAGGATTTTTAACCAAAGAAAATCGACTTTGCGTAAGTATGAGTCGTCAAAAAAAATTTCTTGGAGTTGTTGGAGATTCTTCCTTTGCTAAGTCTAAAGTCTGTTCGGATTACTGTCCTGCTTTATATAACTTTTATAAACTTTGTGAAAAAGGCGACAATTCTGGTCAAAAATGGACTTATAAATGTTAATAATTCATTATTATATAATATGATAGTTAAAAATAGATATTTAGGGTAAAAAATGGCTTCTTTAACGCAAAATATCGAGATTTATGATTATTGTAAAAATTGTACAGATGAATCTGTTAACTTACTTTGGCCTTTTTACCGCCATGAAATATACGTAAGACAGAAATATGTTCCTGCAAATGAAAATATTTTAGAATATTTTGTAAATAAAATGCTGAAAATAAAAAATAAAGATATTGAAGCAACTGCAACAGCAATGGGACTATCACAAGATCTCGTGGAATTTATAGCAACCAGACTGAAAAATAAAGATGATAGTTTACGTAATCAACATTTAGAATCTGAAGAAAGCGATAATTATGAACCTTTGTATTTTTACCAAGATGCTGTTGAGTGTAAGGGAGGAATAGTACATAACTTCATAAAAAAAACTGATGTAGGAAGAAATAAAGAAGTTCTTAGTAATCACGGTAAAATTATAAGCTATGCCATTGATAGTGAAAGAAAAGAGCAACTCAAAGCATTTATAATTCATCCTTATAGTGAAATATCTGCCCAAGACGATACGAATGAAATTAAAAACAAAATTAGGAATTGTGCAAAATTCATCTATGATAAGAACTCTGATTTAAGAAAGCAAGATCCCAAATATCAGAATTTGTTATTTCGAATTAAAAACGGCGATTTTCAGTTGGTAAAGAGCTGTAAGCTTGTCTACGTTCGCCTAAATTCAACATATAATGAAAACAATTTTGAGGTTACTGTAAATGATTTTTTCGAAAGTGGTGTAATCTACAAACTGGGAACCTTGATAAAGCGAGTTCTGAATGACGATCCTGATGTTAAAAAGAAAGTATCAGAACTATTCATACAAGATGTGAAAAGTTTATTTCAAAACTATGAAATGACACCAGTTGATAATACAGCTCCAATTGTCAAAGACTCAAAGCGTTCAATGCTTATCAACCTGAAGAATCGGCCTCTTTGGTTTAATAATCTGCTTTGTGCGAAGGCTAAAATTGAATGTATGAACTTCAAAATATCTGATGCCAGTTCCAATGAAAAATACCTCAATGATATTACCTCGTATGTCAATTATCTATATTCTGTGCTGGAAAACGGTCTGTATTCGCTATATATGAATTTCCATGAACCGGATTTTTTAACAAATTACGATCTCGTGGATATTGAATCTAAAGCTAGATTATTAGTTAAAAAATTCAATATAAGAGAAGAATTCCATTGTTTATTCCGAAGTAACCCGTTTTTTATTAAGAACCTTGCTAAACAGCATGATTTGAAAACATTACTGTTTTTGTGTCTAATTCAAGCAGATATTGCAGAATTTCATCCATTCAGGGATATAATTGATGATAGTAATCTTTCAATGTTTAAAAACTTAAACAATCTAAGAAATTCATTGGATCACGGATTAAATGAAGTATTAGTGAATGAAGATGAATGTAAAAATTATCTTGAAAAAGTATCAAATATAATGTTCACTTTATTTCGCGAAATGAAAAGTGAATTTCAAAAATGTAATATCAATATTGTCAGTCAATCAAGTGATTCTATAAGTCCTCGAAAGATTTCTTATTCAGAATTATTAAAACAATTGAACAGAGTATTTTTGACAAACCTAGACTCAAAATTTCTTGAGATTCTGTTAACTATCCAAACAATGTACAGGAACAACGATAAGTCTAATTACATTCTGTTTGTTTATAAGATTATGGAAGATTTATTTCTAAGTTATGTAGATACGAACACTAGTACAAAAGTGACTATAGAAGAAATAGAACGTTTCAAATCAAAAGATTTTCCGTTTCCAATACCCGCAAATATTGCCAGTGCAAACACTAAGGGTATATATAATGCTTTGAATAGACAAGGTTTTTCCTTGCAGGCTGATTTCTGGGCATTATTGTATGTCCTTGATAATAATAGATGTAGTCAAGAATTCAAATCAGATATGCTATCTAGTTTTTTGGAATTATGTGATATGTACAAAATCAACTTTTTCGATTTTATTGAAGATGTAATTGAAAAAAGAGGGCACAGCATAAATGTTGAATCTTTGAAAAATTTAAAAATTGATGATTTTCATAAAAAATTTCTGTTTATATTCAAGTATTTTGTGGAGAATTTATTATGAGCAAAGATAAAGATAATTCTGTTGATACAAATGACAAACAAACAACGAAAGACAGCTTGATAAAAGAACGAAGAGAATTAGAAAAGGAAAGAGCTCAGCTAAATTCAATAAAAGAAGAACTTGAAAAACAAAAATGTGAAGCTATCGCTGGATTTCCTTCTCACTTTGAAGAATTTTTTAAACCTGCAAAGGAAGATCTTGAAAAAGTACGTAATAATTTAGAAAGAGAAATGCAGAAGATTGTTGAACTCCGTACAGAATTATCAGAGCAAAAACGAATTCTATCAGACCGTGAATTTGAAATCCAAACTAAAGAGCAGGAACTGGCCAATGAACTGCAAATAAGAAAAAACAAGTTTGAAATGGATTTGTCAGATGAGAAGTCAAAAAAACTCTCTGAACTTGAACAGTACATTGCCACGGAACGAAATAAAAGACTGGATAATCTGGAGACAGAGATTAATAAAACTATTAATGAAAGAATTTCAAGTGCAGAAAAAACCATAAAAGATCGTCTTGACAAAATTACAGCCAAGGAGGCTGAACTTGAAAAATATAAACAGAATCTTGAAACCGAATATAATCAAAAACTTTCAAAGGTAACCAGTGATCAAATTAAGCTTGATTGCGAAAATAAAAACCTTTCTGTCAAGGAAGATTTCATCAAGCAGCGAGAAAGTAAAATTGAAGATGAAGTTAAAAATAGAGTTCAGTCTCGGTTAGTTTCATTCAATGAAACTGAAAAACAAAATAAAGATGAGATAGAGAGGCTACGTTCCGAGCTTAGAACATACGCTGATACTGAATCCATCTATGCTGATTTAAAAAATCAACTTGGAGGGAAAGATCCTAAAATTGTTCTAGATACATTGAATACAATGAAAAATGAGATCAATCAGTATCGAACAAATCTGAACAGTTGGCAAGACAGACAACAGAATAAGGATATTGAAGCATTTAAAAACCAGATAGCAATGCTTAACAACCGCATCAGCGAGCTTGAGTCAGAAAACAATATTCTTCAAAGCAAGAAAAATGATGCGGAACTTACATATAAAATTCATGAACTTGAAAAGATAAATGTTGTTTTGGATCGCGAGCGTCAGGCATTTGAAAATTCCAATAAACTGCTATTAACTGAAAATGAGAGGTTAACTTCATTATATGGAACAACTAAAAACAGAGAAGAGCGAATTAAGGATGTTACCAATCCGTATTTTATACTTCCAAAGATTGATTTCATAGAAGATGACAATGCGATCGACTGGGAACTCAAGTATCTTGATTATATCATCAAACAGTCGAATGATTATGGTATTTCATTCCCTAAACGACTGGTATATGCTTTTCATACTTGCCTTAAAACTTCAGAATGGTCCCCTTTGACAGTTCTTGCAGGCGTAAGCGGTACCGGAAAATCTAAACTTCCAAGTTTTTATTCAACTTTCGGACACATGAAATTTCTTTCCGTTCCTGTACAACCCAACTGGGACAGTCAGGAATCAATGCTAGGATACTTTAATTCAATTGATAACAGATTCGATGCCCAACCTATTTTAAGATTTCTCGCCCAGGCTACCATGGATAAATCCAATGAATATCCTAACGGTTTAAAGAATGCGATGAATCTTATTCTTCTCGATGAAATGAATCTTGCACATGTTGAACTATATTTTGCTGATTTTCTCAGCAAACTCGAGTCACGCCGTGGTAAATACGACAAGCTCCCTGCAATTGATGTTAAGCTTGGAGCAGGGATCACACCATACCAATTGGAACTTACAAGAAATGTAATCTGGGTTGGAACCATGAATCAGGATGAAACAACGAAGTCGCTTTCTGATAAAGTTTTGGACCGCGGTAATGTAATATTCTTCCCTAGACCAAAAGAACTTGTAAGTAGAAAAAATTTAAGAGAACCACCTGAAGAGACTTCAAATTTACTGTCTCCTAAAGTATGGAGCATATGGTGCCAGAATGAATTAAAGATCCCAGTAGAAACAATCGCTCCGTTTAAACGTATTGTTGAGGAAATTAATGATTCGCTCGCATGCGTAGGAAGGGCTATAGGTCACCGCGTTTGGCAGTCAATTGAATACTATATAAATAACTATCCTACTATCATTGAAGCAAATAACAAATTGGAAGCAAACAGTGCACAGACCAAAGCATATCTTAAGAACCAGATGAAAATAGCTTTTGAAGACGCTCTAGTCCAAAAAGTTATGCCTAAACTGCGCGGTATTGAAACTAGTGGAGATTCCAAATTACATTGCCTAGATAAAATCAAAACAATTCTCAGTAATGGTATAGATAATAAACCATTTGATATTATTGAAGACTTTAATCTCGCATGTAACAATCCGTTCGGTCAATTTATATGGAACAGCGCCAACTATATTATTAAATCCGAAGAAAAGGAGAATTTAAACAAAAAATAATCAAATTTTTATTACAAATAATATCGGATTTAACAATTATCGGGGATATTTAAATGGCTACAGAAAACATTGTCCTAACGAAAAATGATGTAAAGGAAGCAAGTTCTTTAGAGGAGTTCTATCAGGCCTTGAAAGAGAAAAATATTTTTGCTCAACAAGTTCTGCTGATAATGGATTTTTGTAATTCCGTTTTAAATTTTGATGCTTTTTCCGATAATTGTATTTTCTCTGATATTGATAATTTTTTGCAAAAAATTTGCAATTATGCGAACAATTCCGCCCAAACTGACAAAAACAAGGATATTCTTTTTCATCTTGTATCGTTCATAGGAAGGGAACTTGATTCTATAATGCAAAGTCCGCGAGAGAGAATTTTCAGAAATTATGAGAATGTACCTTTTTATCAAGCCAAAGAAATGGATAGCAAGTGTTTGCAGGTTCTTGCCAGATATCCAGGTAGAACAATTCGTGAAAAACTTACAAATCATAAAACAATAACTACCGTAAAAAGACGATTCACCTGCGACACGCTGGAAAACCAACTCTTTAAACTTTTATTAAAAAGATTAATGGAAGCCTTATCATTTAGAAAAGATTACTACTCATACACAGAATATAATAATTATGATCCGGCCGTTGATTTGATTTCCAAAATCAGCTTTTGGCTTCACGGAGAGACTGCAGATGAAATCGGTCCTTGGAGGAATAATCCTCCAAATAATGTTTTATTACAAGATCGAAGATACCGCAAGGTTTGGCTTGGTTGGAGCTTACTCAGAAATATAGACGACTCTATCAAACATTTATTTTTAAATAGAAAACTGAATATTTCAAGTTTTATATTTTGGAATGTTATTGCAGAACTATCGACCTTCAAAGGTGTTAGATTTTTCCAAAAGCCGATCATTTTCAATAACGAAATTGATAACTATTTTAAAAATAATGAAGTTGAAGGCGTATATGTTAATACTAAAAATCCGCAAGAAATAATAATCAAAAAAAATGATAATTTTATATCATGCAGATTTGGACCCGTGTCTTTATCGTTAATAATAGATGACGATGTTATAGAATCAATATTGAATGATGATAAAATTAATCACTATAATTTAGCAGATTCTAATCTCGGAGACATTATCAAAGCTTCTGTGAGTTTACTAACTAGTGCAATAATTAAAGCTCCAATATCCAGAAATGGTAAACAAACTTTTTTAAATATTGAATCAAATATAGCAGCTCTTGATGCTACTTATTCATGTCCTAAACTCGCATTCAATAAAGAAGAAATAGAATACCCGTTCAGATTGATGTGCCAGCATTGGCAGAGTTATGATGATAATGTAACTTATAAAATTGATAATAAATTTAGTAAAGGAATAGTTTTAAAAGATAAAGATTATAAAATCAACACATATACTTTAAAATCTGTATTGAATAGAAACTTTAAACAAAAAAACAAACAGATAGAAGCTGCAATTTCTATAGCAAATATTCTCAGTAAAGATTTAAAAGTAAATACGTTATTGTATACCTTTCCTGATGTGTATGATGATTTTGAACTCGAAGCATTAAGAATTGGTCTTAACAGTTCATTTCCGAGTGCAATATCAGTTCCAGAAAGTATTGCCAATATAACATCATTAATTCAGGAAAATGTATTCAAAATGGAGAATAGCATTGTTTTTCTTCACTTTGATATAACTGATATTGGAATATCCGTAACTCCAATACATTGCATTTATAATAATAATCTAGAAAAGGAAGTACCTGAAACAAAGGGATATCAATTGATAAGATACCCTACATCTGAATATCCAATAAATAAAGCAATCCATAATATATTCGTTAAAAATTGTTCTCAGGAGCTTAATAACGAAATAATTCGACTGTTTGATATTGAAGGGATGGAATCTATTTCTGATGATGTTTCATTTCTAAACGAAGGCAAGGAACATCCTTATATCAAATCATCAAAAATAAAAATTCCTATTTCTGAAAATTATGTTACTGATTTTATTAATAATCTCGGTAAATCAATAACCTATACAAGAATATATTGTATAGGTTCAAAGAAATATTTAGACTTTTCTGAAATAGAGAGTAACTACCAATGTTTGCATTTGTACAATAGGGCTGCCTATGGCTGTCTGCTGATTAATAACTTCGAGAATAAGCTTAAACATGAAGTTTTATGGTATGACTATCTTCCTAATCTTGCTATGCAAGTTGTTTTCAACGGAGAAAAACTTTTGTTAAAACTGACAGAAAATAAAAAAATAAAACCAGTTGCAAACGTACCTATTACAATAGATATTCCTTATACTTTTACGTTTCCTCCAAAGAAAAAATTCTATCATTTCCCATTAGTTAAGGGAGCAGGAAAGCAGACCACTAATTTTGAAGCTTATATAAAGGAGGATTTTTTCCCTTTAGATAAACCTTTGGAGTGTCGGTTGGATCTAACTTACACCTACGGAGCAGAAAATGCATTTCAATTATCATTCATACCTATCCGCAATTCAGAAATTCCAAGAATTAATGTTGAGTGGAAAAAATCTGATGAAATTCCGCAGGATCTAGATAATCTAATGATTCCTCCTTATCCCCCTATAAAAACAGAAAAAGAATTGGAGAACTTTATCAACAACAAAGGAGAGACAGTTAATCTTCTAGAAGAATTCGAAAATCAACTTACATATTTAATGTCCAATCCGGTAATTGCCTATACTAACTGTGAATATGTACGTGAAGAAAAATTAAAAAACGGCTTTTCAACTTTTGTATACATTAGTGTGAATTCGACGACTAATAAATTTTTTGCAAATAATAATTTATTAAACGATATTAAAAAAGTACTTAATACAGAAAAAACAATTTATCTTGAAAAATTTCCGGATGGTAAAACTAGACTTACAGTTTTGAGAAATTTTAATAAAAAGATGAATTATACCAAGTTTTTGATGTACACATTATTCAATGAAGGACGTGATTTATCTTCATTTAATATTTCATTTCAGCAAAAATGTCGTTCATTTATAACATACGTTGAAAGCATATTGTACAAAGATAATTTTGTAAAAGAAATAAAGCAGCATTGTGTAAATTTATGCTGTGCTATTACTGATGAATTACCAAAATCGTTAGTCGATTATATATTGAATCCTGAACATTTAAAAATGCATTCCTCTGCACTTCCATACTTAATTAAAAGTTGTTCTTTGCCTTGGCAGAAAAATCTTCTTCAACAGATAATATCAACAAATGAATCATTCTCAGTCAATGCTCTTGCTTCAGCTGTATGGAAAAAACCTTACTTTGTCAAGCTCTTAACGCCTGATCAAATTAATTATATTGTAAATAAAAAATTATTCTATCTTCGTTTGATATCCAAATCTTTAGATAAATCTCAATTGCCAGATTCAAAATCATTAAAGTATTGTGGAAAAACATTGGAATTACTACTTGGCTTGATGAGAACTAGATTAGTAAATGATGATGGTATTAAACAAATACTGGCTCCAAAGTCACCAAACAATCAAAAGCTTCTGACATATATAAAAAATATTGAAAATCATATAGAGCAATCTAATTTTAAGTTCGAGTTTAAATCTTTTTTGCTAATAAACATAGACAAGAGCAAATTGAAGCCTAATGTTCATCCACTGATAATCGCTAATAGATTATATTTGGAATCAGAAGATCTTAACTCTGGTATCACAATTTCCGGATTTAATGAAGAGGAATAGGAGGGAAGAATAATGAGTCATAGAAGAAATATGGGAATCTTTCTATCAAATGCTCGACTTGCTGAAATCAGAGAAGAGCAGAATCGTCGTAAAGAAAGGCAAAAAAAAGAGCAACAGGAAAAGATACGAAAAGCACTTGAAAAAAAAGAAAGACAGGAAAGACTGCGTAGAGAAGCTGAAGAAAAAGCACGAAAAGAAGCAGAAAGAAAAAGACTTGAAGAAATAGAACGAGCAAGAAAAGAAGAGGAGGCTAGAAAGAAAAGGGTCTGCGCCTTATCAGAACAGCTTGCAGAAATTAAAAAGTTGTACGATAAATTAACGGGAGTAGATTCAAATAATTTTGTCTCTAATGATGAAAAAGAGATCAGCAGACAAATTTCTGAATATAGTGCAAGAGTTTACTGGCTAGAAAAAATTGAAAAAGAATTCATAAATATGGACTGCACAAATATACCTGCAAAACTTGCTTTTGAAATAAACAAAATAAGATCAGATTTTAAAAATGTTAAAAGTTACAGTGAACTTCAACTTTTTTATACTGATAAACTGCCAAAATATAAAAATAAAATCAAAGATGCCAATTCCCGCTTTGAAGAAATAAAACGTATTTATAATGAGGTTTACAGTGATTATTCTGCACTTTGCTCTTCCTGCAATGTAAAAGAGGAATCGTTCGATCTGTCTGATGATGGCATTTCGGCAATGAATAGAGAAATAATTCAGTTGAAGGACATGCAGCAGAAAGAAATGGTGAATGAAGCCATCAATAATACAATTAATGAAGTATTTGAAGAACTTGGTCTTGAGGTTCTTGCGTCAAAAGTAGTTGAAAATAACAACGGATCGGTTTATCAAAAGATACTTGTTCAATATTATGAAGATAAAGCAGTGGATGTAACAGTTACAAATGATGGTCAGCTGATCATGGAAATAGGTCTTATGGATAATGAAAAACGCCAGCCAAATTCTAAGGAGGCGGAAGAAATAAGAGAGGAAGCTGCAAACTTTTGTGAAGATGCAAAGCTTATAGAGGAAAAATTTAAAGAAAAAGGGCTTATATTAACAAGCCCGTCAATTTTGCCCCCGAATGTTGCATATTCTGAAATTATTAATATTTCTGACTATGATCTTGAAATTGACAATAGCTGTAACAATTCAGATCAGGATGTTTATTCAAACATCAGAAATCATAATTATTCATCTAGCCATAGTTCAGCTAAAATGATAAAGGGAGATATGTAAATGTCAAGTTACAAAAAATGTCCAAACTGTTCTCATAAGAATGCTGTTACAGCTATATGCTGTGAAAATTGTCAACAAGATCTGTTCTGCGTCGAATCGATTGATGAAGAGGATGAAATTACTAACACAAAAGAAGATCCTAATATTTCACATAATTCCTCACAGCAACCGGACAGTAGAAAATCTACTTTCGATTTTGACTCTGTTTTCAATGGAAACAGCAGTGAAGAACATCAACAACCAAAGGAACATGGCAGAATTATAAAGAAAAAAATAAAACAAGAAGATTCATTAAATCAACTAAACTCAGCATCATCTGCAAATAATGAATCTTCAAATAATGAATCTTCAAAAATTAATCAGGATTTTACATCAGGTTTTCCAACCTCAGGCGATAATGACAATAATAACACCAAAGATCACGGAAGCAGTCAGAATGAACACAATTATTTCAAGCTGAATGAAAATATTGATAATCTTGTCATATCTAACAGTGAAAAAAACTTATCTCTCAAAATTACGGATGCACCACAGATAATTGGGAGAGGAGTAGCATCAGATTCTGGATTCCCCGGATATTTGTCAAAATTCGGAGCTGTGAGTAGAAAACATTTAAAGATATGGAAGCAGAATAATTCTATATACATAGAAGACAATTCTACAAATGGCACCTATGTAAACGGAAAGCAGATAGATAAATTTAAACCGGTTACAGTAAAAAAGGGGGATACAATTACATTGGCATATGGTAAAGATGCTGCTGTTTTAACTATTATTGCCACAGATGATAATTAACAACGACCACGTACTTTATAACATAGTAAACAAACAAGATTTAAATCAGACAAAACAAAATACTTTTAGAAGGAAATAATAAATGAGTGCAGATTTAAATAAAAACACACCGAATCTTAAGTGGCAAAGGGAATTTGAACTCTTTGCAAAAGTCAATTCTGTATTTATTCTAGAAGGTAATGTATTTGATAAATTTATTTATCCTACGAAAGGTTCACTATCGTTATCAGATTATATCTACTGTTTACTTAAAGACTGCGGGTATGATTCTATTGTTAATTACGACATTGTTGCCAAAGGTTTCTATTGTCAGAGAGAAAAAGCGAAACCTCTATCCCTCCTTAACTTAATTGAATCAACAGAGTTGAAAAAACTTGATGGTAACATATGCTGTCGCGATCAGGAAGATAATTATTGTATAAAAGCCCCCTTTATAAGTGCAAATCCTAAAACTATTACCGCACCTTGTATAATAGCAAAAGGATTAAAACAGAATAAACATCCATTTGCTGTAATAATTGATCTTGCCTCACATTTAATTAACAATGCAGGTAACATACTACCCGAAGAAAATGAGGCATTCACCAGTTTATTAAAATCCGGACTAGAGGCACGAAGTGCCAAAAGCACTTCGAAGCAGGGAAATAGCAAGCTCCTTAATAACATGGTCGTCTTCATCGTTAATAAAATTAATGATTTACCTCCATGGTTTTATTTAAACAATCCTTCAATAAAAACCATTCGTATAGACACTCCTTCACTGAATGAACGGGTTCAATTCGTTGACGACTACTTCAACGGTTTTTTCAAACCGGATATCTATGAAAAAGATATGGAATACTACAATAAATATCCTGAAGAACTAAAAAAAATTAAGGATAAATTTGTCGGTCTAACAGAAGGATTTTCTTTCAGAGAATTAAATTCCCTAAGACAACTTTGCTTTTTAAATGGTTTCAGAATACCGAAGTTACCGAATATTGTTGATCTATATCGTTTTGGCATTACAGAAAATCCATGGCAGTCTGAAGATCTTCATAATAGGGTCAAACAATACGATTTCAGTAAAAGAGTAAAGGGACAGTCTGTGGCACTTAATAAAACCAAAGAGGTTATTAAGCGTGCCATTTCCGGTTTATCAGGGATTCAGCATTCATCTTCACATTCCAAACCTAAAGGAGTCCTTTTTTTTGCAGGTCCAACCGGAACAGGTAAAACAGAAACAGCAAAAGCTATAGCTGAGCTTATTTTCAGAGACGAAAAAAACTGTATCAGATTCGATATGAGCGAATTCAGTCAACCGCACAGCGATCAACGATTACTAGGAGCTCCTCCTGGATATGTTGGTTATGAGGCCGGAGGTCAGCTTACAAACGCAGTTCACGATCATCCTTTTTCTATTTTGTTGTTTGATGAAATAGAAAAGGCTCATTCTTCCATTCTTGATAAATTTCTGCAGCTTCTTGAAGATGGAAGGATGACAGATGGGCAGGGCAGAACAGTTTATTTTTCGGAGTGTATTATTATTTTTACCAGCAATTTAGGTATAACAGAGGAAGATCCTCAAACGAAAATTAAAAAGGTTAAAATTACTCCAGATAAACCATATAAGGAAGTAGAAAAATCTGTTAAAGAGGGAGTGGCAGACTATTTTAAATACAAATTAGGACGTCCGGAAATATTAAACAGAATCGGAGATAATATTGTTGTCTTTGATTTTATTAGACCAGAAATTGCAGAACAGATATTGATGTCGCAACTAAATAAGATTTCTTCTAATTTGAGCGTTGAAAAAAATATAACCGTAAAAATCAATAGTAATGTAATTGAAACATTAAAAGAAATTGTTTTAAAGAATCTTGAAAATGGAGGAAGGGGAATTGGTAATGTAGTTGAAAGCTATTTTGTCAATCCTCTTTCAAGTTACATTTTTGATAATGATATTCAAAATGGTGCTGTAATTGATATAAAGGGTATTGATATAACAAGCGGCACAACAAAATTTATTTTTGAAACAATCGTATCAGCAAATCCAATTCCTAAACCGGACTTAACAAACATCCCAAATAATGACAAAGAAGAATCAATGAATCAAGATGTGCCTGATTTATCTTCTGGATTTGATGTGGGAGCAAGCGAAACTGATACATCAGATGAATTCTCATTTGATGAATATTTCGGCAAATATGAAGATCAGAAAACAGACATTCCTCCAACAGTGGATGAATATTTGAAAAAGTAAAGGATGTATGTACGTAGCAAGGATATTGTACCCCGTCGAAGTTTTAGGTCCAGGGAAAAGGATCGGAATATGGATGGTTGGATGCAAGCACAAATGTAAAGGATGTTCCAATCCAGAACTATGGGTTCAGACACCAAATTATTGCATTTCAGCTGAAAAATTCAAGGAGTTGATCCAATCCATCTGTGATAATTTTCCCGTGGACGGATTTACCATTTCCGGAGGCGAACCTTTCTTAGTTCCCAATGATTTAAATCAAATGTTGGATATTATTAAATTCTACTGTAAAGATATTTTGGTGTATAGTGGCTACAAACTGGAGACACTCCAGAATGATGAAGAATGTCTTAAGTGTCTATCAAAGATAGCAGTACTAATTGATGGTTTATATATTGAGGAATTGAATAACAACAGTTTTATTCGAGGTTCAAGTAATCAAAGAATTATTGTCCTAAATAAAAGCTTTGAAGAGAAATACCACAGATATGCGGCCAATGGTAAAAATCAAATACAGAATTTCATGCTTAAGTCAGGTGGATTCATTTCTGTCGGAATTACAGGGAAAAATTTTAAAGATGATTTGATTAATGTAGCAGCAACAAAGGATTTGCTTATAGACAAATGATTCCGGACTGACAAACAAACGGTTCAGGCATAAATTACATGAATTAGCCAAATAGAAGTATAAACGAATGATCTCTGCGAGTGTAATATTTGCTTTAGGATAGAAAATTTTCATTTTTATAAGAACGTCATAAATTAATCAAAAATTAATCATTACCTCCGGTTCCTTCTGCCGGCTGAGGTGGAACGGAACCTGAACATCAGGAAGTCTGATTTGTTAAACAGATCACAGAATTAAATCATATCAATTAATGAACA
>Ga0310695_10009113_pt1 | contig 15073 bp, 10 predicted proteins | sample RumenRJG_04DNA_FD_203882 | JGI IMG/M metagenome (GOLD analysis project Ga0310695, IMG submission 203882) | Bovine rumen microbial communities from Lethbridge, Alberta, Canada - RJG_04 (v2) (version 2) | ecosystem: Host-associated > Mammals > Digestive system > Stomach > Rumen | place: Canada... | reverse complement strand
CTCAGTGATAAAGGTATGGAATTCACTGGCCTTTCTGACAAGAAAGCCGATGAACTCTTACGAAGCCTGGACATCTGTCCTGGCGCAGGAAGACCAAACGACCGCCTGCAAGAAGCCAAAAGCTTTCTTGAAGAGCTTCTTGCTGACGGAAGCATGATGCTCGCAGATGAGTGCATGAACCGGCTCAAAGAGAGCGGTATATGCAGATCAACTGCGAACAGCGCGAAGCGGGAGCTCGGCATATTATCCGTTCGCATGAACGAACGATGGTATTGGAAGCTCCCGCAAGCCGAATAAGGCCTGCAAAGTAAGATGTTAAGATGTTAATAATTCCTATAGGTCAAGAATCAACATCTTACTTTTCTTAGCAGGCCGAAGATGCGAGAACAGAATAAGAAAGAAGCAGGCATCGTTCGCCTGCTTTTTTCGTTTCTGAACTCGCCAAAGGGAGTCAAGGGGTACTCCCCTTGCACACCACCTTGCTTGCAAGGTGTAGTGTGTTACACCCAAACAGATACTGAAAGAAAGTCGAAGGAAAACAGTCTTCCGGTGGACGACTGTTTTCGTGATGACTTTCGAGGCTGTTGGGGAGATATGAGTGCGCCGGTGTTTGGCGCTCTTATATCGACACAACAGAGCTTCGTTGGAAGATTGGCTGCCGCTTATTGCGGGCAATCTTCCATAAGGAGCGTCCTTCGGTATCTGTCGGGTGTACTAATCCGCATGAACCGCAAGATGTTGCTCATGGCTACCCTCTGAATTATTAACTTATTAACATCTTGCAACCTAACCTAAGAATGCCTCGCTAAAGAAAAAGCGGGGCTTTTCTAATTTCACACAAACAAAACTCAAAACAAAGGAGATTAAGAAAATGCCTTACGCAATTATGAGGATCAACAAATGCAAGGCTGGCGCTGTCGGCCGACTTGCAAAGCACCACGAACGAGAGAAAAAGGAATACAAGAGTAATCCTGATATCGATCTTACCCGCACGTCAGAGAACTTTCACATCAAGGGCCCGCCAGAAAGCTATAAGGGCTTTATTGATGCACGGATCCAGGAAGTCGGATGCAAAGTTAGAAAAGACAGCGTTGTAATGCAGGACAGTATCTGTACAGCTTCACCAGAGTTCTTCCAAGGAAAGTCATTATATGAGACTTCATTCTTCTTCCGAAGAGCTTACGAGTTTTATGCCAAAACTTTCGGCGAAGAAAACATCATTTCAGCTGTTGTTCATATGGATGAGAAAACACCGCACATGCACATATGCTTCGTGCCGATCACCAAGGACGGCCGACTGTCTTCCAAAACGATCATCGGCGGACCACAGGGACTGGTGAAACTGCAGGATATGTTCTACGAGCACATTTCCGTATATTTCCCGGAACTTAAGCGCGGTATTCCGAAGTATCTGACTCACCGCAAGCACCTTCCCGTCTATCTTTTCAAGAATGCAGATCTTCTCATGGAACATTTTGATGAGATCTCTCAGGCTATCAATGACATAGGTCTTATCAAAGGCAAGGAGAAAAAGGCACAGGCGATAGAGCTCATCTCCCGGTACGCTCCCGAAATGGCCAAGATGAAAGAGCAGATCAAGTCCGTTGATAAGTATATGGAAAGCCTGAAAGGTCAAATTGAAGACCAAAAAGATGTTGGACGTTACTGGAAGGGCAAAACAGCGGAATTAGAAGCGGCCATCAAAGAAAGAGACGGCAGGCTCGATGAACTCAGGGAGAAACATGCAAAACTGAAAAAGCAGTTGGATCTGGTTCCGCCCGAATTGCTGAATACTCTCGCAGTACAAGAAAAAGAACGAAGACGGTTACTAAACAGAAAAGAACGAGGTGGAGCCGTCAGATGAACATCGGGGACTTATCTTCCCTATCAAACTCTGGCAACAACCAAGACCTCCTGCGTCACCCCCGGGTGACGCGGTTTACATGCCGCAAGGCAAATAAACCGACAGGAGGACTTCATAATGAATGAAGCAGAAAACAACACATTAGTTCCCGAACAGATCAGCAACACTAATGAGGTCTTGGACAGAGATAAGATAGCAGAACTTATGGTATTATTGAAACGTAGCCCGGAAATCGCCGAATGGTTAACAGATATGACAAGCATAAAGGCGAAAAAGCTATATGTAAAAGCAAAACACAAACATGTAGTTGCTCAAATCAATTCCAGTGACAAATATCATAATGGATATTGGGGTACGCATGTATATGTCAACGGTAAGAGAAAGGCGGTGCAAAAACCTACCGAAGACAAACTCTATGAATTCTTATATGAATTCTACAAGGAACAAGACGATAAAACTAAGACTTTTGATGAGGCTTTTGACTGCTTTATCGAGAGCAAACGTAATCGTGGAAGGTCAGAGCTGACACTCAAGGAATACCGTCGATATCACAAGCTGATACCGAAGAGTATTAAAAAGAAAGACATTGCTTTAATCACTGAAGATGAATTAAGGAGATGGTTCGTCCAGGATTTCCTCGCAAGAAAGCCCAAGAAAGAAGCAATGAAAAAGATGCTTCAGCAGCTAAAAGCGGTATTTACTTTTGGGATACGTAATGGTTACTGTTTTACTAATCCTGCGATTAACATTCTGGCAGAGGACTATTACAAATTCTGTGATCTCTCTATGAGATCAAACGAACAAAGATCATTCTCAAATGAAGAGATTGAAAAGCTTAGAACATACTGCCTTAATGATCGTAAGAACCCTCATGCTGCAATGATGCTTGTAGCAATGGAAACAGGAATGCGCCTTGGAGAACTGGCAGCTCTTAAGAAATCTGATGTAGATAATGATTATATCTGGGTTCATCGTCAGCAAGTAGTAGTTTTCGATGATGAAAGATGCCGTAACCGTCAGATTAGAGATCTTGAATACACTAAGAATGAGAAATCAAATCCGAAAGGCGGACGACTTATTCCTATCACCGAAGGATGCAGAACAGCACTTAAGATAGCTGATGAGCTTCCCGGGGAATCAGATTATGTCTTCCACCACCCTAACGGCAACCCGATCGTAAAAGACTCATACGAGTACTATTTAAGGCGAAGATGCAAATCATTGGGGATTCCGATATCTCATAATCACGCATTCAGAGTCGCTTTTAACGCAAGACTCATAGAAGCGGGTGTCGATTGCAACGAACGTTGTCTTGTTCTCGGGCATTCAATGCAGACCAATGAAAGACATTATTCTTTCAGCGACAGAAGAAAAGTGGATGACGTCAAAAACAAGCTAAACAGGCTAAAAACAGCGTAAAATCAAGGTTTTTCAAAATCTTAAGCCATCTTAAGCCACTTTTTACCATAAAACAAGGGGCTTGGAAAATCCCCAAACCCCTTGATTTTATTGGTGATCGTGAGCGGATTCGAACCGCTGGCCTACCGCTTAGGAGGCGGTCGCTCTATCCAGCTGAGCTACACAATCAAGCGTACGAGATTATATCACAAACCCGGGATACTATAAAGACAAGTTTCTGCCAACATTACAACCAAAGATATGAGAATAAGGTAGAAAGGCAGACCGTCGATGTATTTTGACTTCGAAACGAAGATCAGCCTTCGTCTTATTACCGCAAGAAGACCTGTAATTATGATATCCGTGCATATGATCAACGCCAGGGCGACCAGAAGATGCCAGATCTTCGGGAACCCTGGATTTAAGAGGAACAGCATTGATATAAAGGCCGAAGCGGTCGATACTTCGCTGATAAAGTATCTCAGGCCGAAGATCGAGCTCCTGTAATTGTGCTTTGCCGCATAGACCATAATGGTGCCGATAAGAAGAGACACGAACAAGCATGCAGGGACTGCTGTCATCCTGAACAGTTCATCGTCGGTAAATATCTTCAGAACATATACTGCAGCCGTACAGACAAGGCAGACACCCGCAAATTCGCCTCTTGCACTCAAGAAACGCCTGAGTTCTGAGATATTTGCAACAGGAATGTCCCAGAATTCAGTCAGCTTTTTCGAGGTCGCGCATCTCGGAACACCGGAAAGCTTAGATACCGTCCAGCTCATAACTATGAGGAACATTACGGATGCAAGGAGCGATACGAACAGATAACGCTTCTCGAAGATATAAGTGCTGACTGTGCCGAACACCGAACAGACAAGCGCAATGGCATAAGGGAGCATTACTTCCCTGCCGAACGCGGGCCTTGTGAACTTGTCGTTGTCGTCATCTTTAAATCTGGCTACAGACATGATTCCAATCGCCATAGGGATGAATCCTGCAACCGCGTAAGGCACGCAGAAACCGAGTCTGTATGAGTATTCACCGGCTGCGATAAAGAGTGCCAGAACGAATATAAGGCTGATTACGGACAGATTTCTCGGCATGAAGAACCTTATCGTAATAGCCCACACAAAAAGACATGCGAACGAACATGCAACAGGCCACCAGATGGCATTTCCTGCGATCATGAATTCAAGACAGAGTGATACCAGCGTATAGCCCAAAAGCAGTGATGCTCTTGTCGAGAGATATTTTGCAGGTCTGATGTGGGAAGCCGCGAACTTCTCGTCCACGGGTCTTCTCATCTGCTCGTTATCGAAAGGCGTATTGTATTTCTCAGTAAACAGTCCCATTATGTTACCTTCCAATTCAGGTATTCCTTAAGGAACTTGTAACAGGTATTACATGCCTTAACTACCGTTCTGGTCTGATCGTATCGCTCAGGAACAGGCTCGATGAAGGAAGCCATTTCGCTCATGGGAAGATCGTCCAAACTGTTCGTGATTATCTGATCGTCATAAGAATTACCTGAAGTCAGACCATCCTCGCTGGCATCGTAATCGATGGCACCGCTGCCGCCCCGGTTATTATCGTCCTGCTCCTTCGGGTCGGTGTTATTCTTGCTGTCAGGGATCGTATTTCCGCGAAGCTTTGCTTCGATCTGCATAACGGTCAGATAACCCGTAACCACGTTATCGTTGTTGTAGACGGTATATATCTCAGGTGTTTCCTCAAAAGAGAAGACTACATGTCCGTCATCGTTAATGTATTCCAGATCTTCAGCGTCCTTCTGATAAAGGTGGAGCAGGATCATATCAAGGCCGACCATGTATTTATCCTTGTCATATCCGGCACGGGAGTTCTCTATACACTCCATAGCAAGCTCATAAAACGGCCTGATATCGCATGTAACGCCCTTGACGATATCTGTAGTGCCGTCAGACTTCATGGCTAATCTGTCAGGATCCTGGCACTCAAGGAGAGCATGGCAGACGTTGTAGGACTGTGTAGCCCAGTCAATTCCTGAGGTCAGATAGGCTCCCCTTAAGGAAGCTTCACTTCGGTCATGATTCGTCTTATCAGTACTGAAGGCATCCCACTTAACCTTTGCAATGATGCCGTTCTTTATCTCCATCTCAACATAGTCGATATATCGGTTTCTGTCATCGTAAAGGCGCTGGGCATAATATACGCCGTCCTTTAAACCGGGAACCATTATCTTATCGCCGTTGTCATTATCATCTGTCTTTTCTTCCTTTACGAAAGCCACGGGGATCTGCTTTCCTATGAGCTTATCCTTTATCAGATCCATATCGCGGCTGTTGATGACAAAAGCATTCTCGTCATCATTGTCATTTAAAGCAAGTCCCTTGATCCTGGTGTTCTCGTAATCGAGTGCAACGAGCATGCTCAGATTCTGTCCGTAAAGCGACTTAACAGTAAGGTCAAGAACATATCCGTCAGGTGCGCCGTTTGCATCGTAACCGATATAGACGCCCTTGATCTCCGGATAGCTGTTTAATGCCTTGCTGTTTACCTTCTCGTAAGAAGCGGAATTCATTACAATATCAAATCTTGAATGGTACAGATTCTGCAGACGCTTATTTGCATTCTCGGAGGAAATGAAATAGCCTCCGATAACAAGAGCAACACTTAAGATAAACAGAAGAACAGCTTCAGTGATCAGTGTCTTTAACTGTGTATGCGTCATCATGATACATCCACCTCCCTGGAACGGATCTTCCTTCTGGTCAGGGTTTTCGAGAAGAAATCCAAAACGAACGAAAGGAAGTTAACTGCCATAACAGGTGCCAGGAGCGATACCATAGGCGATAAGAAAGGCTTTGTGACCAGTGTCAGTATTCCGCACACGATACCCGCAAATACGCCTGCTGCAAACCTCGAAGGCATCGTGGTCAGGTCACCTAACAGGAATACCGCAACAAATACAGCACCCGAAGACATGAAATATACAAAGAGGCCGTCGAAAGAGAAAGACCTGGTCTGCAGGATCGTTGCAACAGGATATAGAACGAGCAGTGTAAGGATGTAGGAAACCGGAGAATAGAGTCTCATCGTACCCTTGAGCGTAAGGAATATGCCGCCTACTAAAATGCAGACAAAGCAGGCCGTACCGATCATGCTGGGGTAGTTGCCGCTTAAAAGCTCTGCAAATGAGAGGTTGGTCAGATCAGGCAGAGCGCCCGGCTTCTTCTGTACGATAAGGCTCATTAACTGCAGCCTGGAATTATCTTCGCCGTATGACAAGCCCTGTGTTCCGTTAGGCATAACGAGTTCAATGAATAAGCGTCCTGCACATGCAGGATTTATGATGTTGCTTCCTGCACCGCCGAACACCTGCTTTGTAACGATGGAAGCAAACAAAACAGCCGTGAGTGCCGTGATGAGAGTCGTATCGGGAGGCAGCATAAGAGCTATCAGAAGGCCTTCAACAAGGGAGCTGAGATCGAAGTAGTCCCCGCCGGACCTTCTTCCGGTGATCCTCATGCAGAGATTGTCCGATAAAACGAACGAGACCATGCAGAACAGGATAAGGATAAATGCTCTCAGGCCGTAATAGAACACTCCGCAGAAAATACAGGGGACGAGCGATACGAGGATCGTGATATAGATATACGGAGCATTTTTCTCCGTATGGATAAAGGGCGCAAGCTGTCTGTTGTCAGTACTCATACTTCTTTATCCTTCTCGAACGGAAGCGTGATGGTATCCGTTGCTTTCCTGTCATTATTATCACCGTCATCGGAATAGTCTTCAAGAAGCGATGTCCCGCCGACATCAGGTGCCTCATAATCATCAAGGAGCCTCTCATCCATGCCGCTGTTATCCAGAAGCGAGTTGACTTCAATGATCCTTCCTTCTCCCGCAAAGCTTGCGATCGCCGTTGTAAGATTGATCCCTGCCGGACAGACATAAGAGCAGGATCCGCATGCTATGCAGTCTCTGGCGCCCTCTTCCGAAGCCTTCTGTCTTAATCCCTGATTGAGCATCTCATAGATCGTATTGGGCGAGAGGTTCATCGGGCAGCATTCTGAGCAAAGGCCGCAATGAATGCAAGGTGTCTTAGGCACTTCAGTCCTTCTTATCGCAGAAATGACCGAAGTGGTCTTAACTATGGGCGTATGCTCAGGATCTTTTACTTCGATTCCGGTAAGGCAGTTGCCCCAGACGATCCTGTCGCTGCCGTTCCTGACGTCCTGTGCATTTACAAGAAGTTCTGATACGGGTGTGCCGATCGGGACAAGCATATTGTGGCCGCCTGAAGCGTCTCCGGTAACAGATACGATCCTGCTCATCATCGGAATATTATCTGACAGTGCCTCCCAGCATGCGAGCATCGTGGAGCAGTTGAAAAGTACTGCCTTGCAAGTCTTTTCGAGTGTCTCGCCGAGCATGAGATTCTTGCCGTACAAAGCTCTCGCAACGAGTCTGTAATAGCCCTGCGGGAACCTTTCCCTGAAGAGCTTAATGTCAAATTCCAGATCCTTAAAATCCGCTTTGAACTTATCTATTGAATTGGCAAGAGCCTTTCTCTGCTCTTTTCTGTTCTCGGAAATAAGGAAAACACACTTCGATGCTCCAACTGCTCTTGCACATGCGCAGGCACCCAATACAACATAATCGGGATATTCGGTTATGGCCACAAGATCACATGTGGAATAAGGTTCACTCTGAAGGCAGTTTACCAGGAAGTCCGTTATGGCTTCGTTCCTGGCTCTTTTGAGCTTGGCTGCCGTGGGGATTCCTTCTCCGCCCATTCCGCAGATACCGGCATTCCTGATGATGCCTATAGTCTCGCTTGCGCTGATCTTAAAGCCTGATCTGGGTTTAACAGATTCAAGCCTCGTACGCTTCATGTCGTTAACGATGGTAACTGCCGGAGTGATAATGCCGTTAGGAAGCCTTATCTCTGAGATATCTGATACTCTTCCCGAGATACCGCTGTGTACCGGAACAGAGAATGCTCCTTTAGGCGGAACACCGACGCACTGGCCGATCCTGACATAATCACCGACCTTGACCGCCGGAATGGCAGGAACGCCATAGTGCATCTTCATCGGGAGGATTATCTTTGAAGGATAGATCCTCTCGAACATGATCTCCTTGACAAAAGGGGAACGCTTCGAAAAATTCAAAACGTCCCCTGTAAATAGGCCTCTGTAAAATGAATATCGTCTTCGGTCTGCCACTATTAATTATCCCCGAAAAGGAAAGTTATTTAAGCTGACAGGCTTATCAGTCGGAATAACCTTCGAGTTTCTTTGACTTAGGCGATCTGTTGAGCTTTCTGATTGCTTTTGCTTCGATCTGTCTGATACGCTCACGCGTAACTCCGAGCTTCTTACCAACCTGCTCCAAAGTCATCGGAACGCCGTCCTTAAGACCGAATCTTAATTCGATAACTCTTCTTTCTCTGTCTGTTAAGCCGTTAAGAGCCTGAATGAGGTCTTCCTTCAAAAGGATCCTTGCAACCTCTTCTTCAGGTGCTGCAAGCTCATCGTTGGAAATGAAGTCAACCAGGTGGCTGTCCTCTTCCTCACCTACAGGCTTATCGATGGAGATAGGATCCTGGGAGATCTTCTGGATCTCTCTGATCTTTGCTACTTCCATGCCCATAGCCTCGGCAAGCTCTTCTGTCGTAGGCTCTCTGCCCAGGTCCTGAACGAGCTGACGCTGTACTCTTGTGAGCTTATTGATCGTCTCAACCATATGGACAGGGATTCTGATCGTTCTTGCCTGATCCGCAATGGCTCTCGTAATAGCCTGACGGATCCACCATGTAGCATATGTTGAGAACTTGAATCCCTTTGTGTAGTCGAACTTGTCTACTGCCTTGATAAGACCGATGTTGCCCTCCTGAATGAGGTCAAGGAGTGAAAGACCGCGGTTCATGTATTTCTTTGCGATCGAAACAACGAGTCTTAAGTTGGAATTTATGAGGAGGACCTTAGCTTCCTCGTCACCCTTTGCCATTCTCTGTGCGATATCTTTCTCCTGCTCTGCATCAAGGAGCTCGATCTTACCGATCTCCTTAAGATACATCTTGACCGAGTCATCTACGACATTGGCGTCCTCGCCGTCTGTATCGATATCGTTATCGTCGTTATCAAGATCAGGGTCAGAGATCTTTACGCCGCCATTCTCGAGCTCTGCTCTGAGATTGATCATCTCATCGGGTTCGATCTTATATGAATCTGTGATCGCCTCGAATTCAGTCTCGGTAATCTGATTCTCGTTCTTCTCTGCGAATTTCTTTGCCTGTGCCAGTGCTTTCTCAAAATCTGTCATCTGAAAGGTCACCTCATAGATTGTCAAATGTTTGCTGTCAAAGTAACAACAGCCGCAATTGCCGGCTGCTTAGGAATTACTTAGTCGTCTCTGTAGGTTCAAGGATCTTTACTGACTCCTGTACATCCGAAGTTACGCCGTTCTTTGTAGCAAAGTAGATCGAGCCGGGAGTATAGATGTACATCTCAACGTCATCGGATTCAAAACCGCGCTTGTCGGCACGAAGCTTTGAATAATTCTGATAAAGTTCCTTAGCCTGTTCGCTGTTGATCTCATCGGAAAGACCAAGCTTAACGTACTGGCAGCTCAATCCGTAGATATCAGCCTGCTTGTATGTAAAGCTGTCATAAGAACCGAACTGATAGATGTTATTGATATCAGCTGAAATGGAATCGTGCAGTGCCTTGCGTGAGAAATAAAGCGGGAATGCAATCGCAAGAACGATGCCTACAACAAGAACAGCACCTACTGCCATGCCGATAACGAGCTTCTTGGGAGCCTTAACGTCATTAGGCGAGATCTCGAACTCATTAGGCTTAAGCTTTACTTCTGCTTTCTGTGTCTTAGAAGTCTTATCCCTCTGAACTGCCTTCTCTACTACGTCCGGCAATACCGGATTTGAATAATAGTGCTTGGCACCTGCTTCTGTATTCTTCTCGAATTTCTCATTCTTGAACTCGTATCCGTCAGGATTCTCAAGAATCTTAGCCGCTTCCGCAGAAGGGAAAACGCAATTGCAGAATACGCACTCGCAGAGCTCGTCCCTGTCATCAAACATAACAAGAGAACCGCAGTTCTTGCACATACCTTGTTTAGTCGCCATTAAAAAATCGTCCTTTTGTCTTGAAGTATGCGCTTTAAGCAAACAAAAGCCGTCTTGTGATCCAGGGATAATGTTTATAACGGGCCGTAAATACGGCATTCCCTCTTGCAGGCATAGTTCTACTTATAGCAATCGTAAATTATAATATGCTAATTCTATATCGTCAAGCACAAATTACATATCCTTGACACTTTCCGCTCCCCGTCTGTATTATCAGTCCAGAAAGATCACATGTGAGGTATTCTTCGTGCCAAGGACAAGATCCAAGTTATATCCTGATTTCAAGCCTTCCTCCGACAAGGAGCGCTTCATGCTGGAAGCCGTCAAAGAAGCGGAAAAGGCCATAGAACTCGGTGAATGCCCCATTGGCTGCGTTATAGTCAAAGACGGCAAGGTCTTTGTAAGAGCCCACAATCTGCGTCTTACAAGGGGCAATGCAATAGCCCATGCCGAAGTGATAGCTATAGACAAAGCCTGCAGAAAGCTTGGTGACTGGCGTCTGGAAGACATGGACATGTATGTCACGTTAGAGCCCTGTACTATGTGCTCGGGCGCAATAATCCAGTCCAGGATCCGCAAAGTCTATTTCGGTGCATACGAACCCAAGAGCGGCGCCGTAGTATCCTGCAATGACATTTTCGAAGTGTCCCACGGACATAATCACAAGGTCGAATTCGAAGGGGGCATCATGGAGAAGGAATGCTCTCAGATGATGCTCGATTTCTTCCGCGCGATCAGGAAAAGAGACGCCGGCAAGAAGCGTTCAGCCGATTAAACTTCGACAAATTCCCCGTAACGGACAAGATAAAGAAGCTTATGGGCAACCTTAAGCCCCTCTTCCTCAACTGCCGCAGCATAGCTGTTAAGCTGCATGCTGTGCCTTGCAAGAGCCTCCTTTGCCCTGTCTTCAGGACCTGCTCCGTCCAGGCGGTCAGTCTTATAGTCGAGGATGGTGTAGCCCTCCTCCGTCTTATACATAAGGTCGATGATTCCCTGTACCAGAGTCGAATCGCCCTCATTGCCTTCGATGTAGACCGCGAAAACAATAGGCTTTTCAGAACGTGCCGAGCCGTCCGCAAAGCTCTTTATAATCTCTTCACATCTGTCACTCTTGCAGAATGCGGTAATACCGTCCTTAAAGAGCTCTGCAACTTCCCTGGCGTTATCGGCAGAACAGATATTCATATATCCCTCGCTTATAAGGGATTCGATCTCTGATTCGAATGAGACTTCTCCGCTCCTGATCCGCTCAAGATCGATAAATCTCATTATCCTGTGCAGGATCGTACCCTTGGCGGCTCCTGTAAGCATGGAAACATTGACACTGTCGAAATCATCTATGCTCCTGATCTCAAGGTCGACGTGCGTTGTGTCAGAAGGCTTTCTGTCGCCCGAAATGCCGGTTACGGATACCTTGAACGGAATATTGACGCTCTCCTGATACTTATATTCCGGGAGAATGAGCTTGCCGTCGTGATCAAATTCAGGGGCGGTCTTCGAATCTTCAGGTTCGTTATCCGCCTCAGCATTCTTCTGAGCCTGAAGCTTTTGAGCCTTATAAAGTTCTGCCGTCATATCAGCCGTGATCACGCTGACCTCAAAGCCACGGGCCTCTTTGCCGTCCAGATCCCTGAACGGAACAGTGTTGCTGCCCTTAAGATCTCCTGATTCGGCGATCTCCCTTAGCTTAGCACCGTCAGCACTTCTTGCAAGGGCACTGAAAAGACAGTATGGAAGCTTCATGTCTCCAGCGAGCCAGTGCCTCTTATCGAACTGTCTATCCTTATATTCAATAGCCTGCGTAAAAGCCTTCCTCATGGGGCTCGTCTTAGTCTTATCTTCTATATCGCAGCTCGTGATAATAGACAGATCCTCTTCTGCACGGGTAAGAGCGACATATAAGAGCCTACAAGTCTCGGCATTGCTCTCAAGCCTCATCTTCATCTTGTAGATATACTGCTCGAAAGAATGAGATCTCGTAATGTCTTCGAAATTGAAGTCTTCGGTAATGAAGCCGTCATCTCTGTCGAACATGATGCTTGACAGAGTATCCTTCCTCTCGTCCTGTCCGCCTGTCGCAACAAGGATAACGAACGGGAATTCAAGGCCTTTGCTCTTATGAACGGTCATCGTGGTGATCTTGTTCTTGTTGGCATCGGTGACTTCGATATCAGCTTTCTTTATGTGGATCTTCATCTGCTCAAGCTCTTCTGCTATGCCCGAGAGGTCAGAACCCCTTAATTTGAAGCTCTCTGACAGCCAGTCCTTGAAGACATCGAACTTGCTGCTGTCGCCTTCTCTTGCTTCCAGAGTAGCCTTGATGCCGGTCTCACGGTAGATCAGTTCGATGATGTCATCGATATCAGATACCATCGAGCTCATCCTGATCCTGTCGAAAACGTCAATGAAGTTCCTTACCCTTAAGGCAAGACCGCTGCTGCTCTTCTCCGCAAAGATCCTGAGCCTTAACATGAGAGGCTCCTTCTCGACCGGAGCGCTGTCGAGTTCATGGATGAAAGCCTGGATATCAGCGATCTCGGCAACGGTGAAATTCGAGAACTTATAATTCGAGAGCATTACTCCCGCAAGATATTCGTCCCTGTATTCATTGCCCAGGCAGATCAGGAAATTGATCAGTCTGTGTATATCCAGATCCTCGAAAACATCAGTCGTAAACCTGCCGGATGCTTCTATCTTCCTGCCGTCTTTCAATGTGCATCCGTTAAGATATCTTGCTATTGATTCAGCCTGGTTATTGGAGGCTGTAAGAATGCATATATCCTTAAACTCGGTCTTGCTTCCGTCAACCCTGGTGCACTCCTCAAGATATCTTTTTACTTCGCTCTCAACAGCCGCAAAGACGGCCCTTCTCTCGGGTTTTGTCTTATCGCCGTCATCTTCTTCAGGGACAGCGCTGTCGGTAACGATTATCCTCGGGACCGCCCCGTGACGTGTCTCGTCAGCCTTGCTTAAGCGCTGGCTTAAGTCATATTCGATCTCTGATGCTTCACCGCTCATTATCTGATCGAAGACATAGTTGGCAAATGCAAGGACTTCACATGTGCTTCTGTGGTTCTCCCTCAGATAGTGAACCGTGCCCTTCTGTTCACCGGAAGAGATCTCCTTCATTCTCGTGCCGAATATCTTGGGATCGGCAAAACGGAATTTATAGATACTCTGCTTGATATCGCCCACACGGAAGACATTGCCTTCAGGCCGCTCGAACTTCTCGATTATCTTATCCTGAAGTCTTGTATTGTCCTGATACTCATCGACAAAGATCTCCGTAAACTTCTCACGGTAGAACGAAGATGCTTCCTCGGTCTTTAAGATCTCGTATGCAGTATGCTCGAGATCCGAATAATCCATGCCGTGCATGTTATTCTTGACCTTCGCATAGTAAAGGTCTGTCTTCTTCAGAAGATCGACAAATGCCCTGCAGGCTTTGGTTCCTTCTTTCTGGTTTGCGAGGATCTGCTCTTCGGTAAAACCTATAAGACTGCTGTATTCTTCAGGCAGGTCATACGGGTTATCGTATTTGGAATCAGCCCACTTATCCGGCGTCAGGAAATGTCTGAGCGTAACTATCGCAAGCAAAGGCCTGTCGTCGCCCTTAAGATCGGCACCTCTGAAGAATGACTTGAACTTAAGATCTCCGAGTTCCTTAAGGGGTATGAGCGAGCTGAAGAAATCAGCGCCTTTGTGAGTCTTAAAGTGCTCAATTACATTATCGATCCGGCTCTTGACCAGACTTATGAATTCGTCGTTGGAATATTCTTCCACGATCTGATATGTCTCGTGATCTGCAAGAACGGAATCGAAATCACTGTCTTCCAACATGGCTTTGACATTGGCCAGATACTCAGTGATAACGCGCGGGATCTCGTTATCGCCTTCGAAATACATGATCTCATCTTTACTGTCACGTTCTTCCCTGTCAGCGACAAAATCTTCGCAGACATCAAGATAATCCGGCAGACTCCGCAACGTCTTATATGTGCCTGTTACGATCCCACCGAGAGAATCGTCGCTTCTTCCGTCACCGAATCTTCTTGTGAACTTTATGAAATTATCGTCTTCTGACCTGCACTCTTCGTACATGCCTTTGAATGCATATTCGACAGCGGTCTGGAGCAGCACGCCCTGCTCGCTTTCGCTTAAGATCCTGCATGAAGGATCAGTAAACTCCGCCATCGGACCGTCTTCCAGAAGATAACCCTTCTCCTTGATGACACGTGAGCAAAAGCCGTGCATGGTCTGGATATATGCATTAGGCAGAAGATCTATCTGCGTCGAGAGCCTTGCAGCCATCTCCGCATCTCCCTTTTGAACAGCCTCATTTCTAAGGCTCCTTAACTTCTCTTCGATCTTATCAGCCATATGTGCGGCTGCATCTTCGGTGAAAGTCACAACGAGCATGCTGTCTACGGAAAGCCTGCCGCTCATTACTTCATCACCGATCCTTGCAGTAAGGACAGTCGTCTTACCGGATCCTGCTGATGCGGAAACGAGGTTGTTACCGAGTTCCGCGTTGATTATCTTCTCCTGTTCAGCCGAGAACTTCATAACTTATTCCTCCTTTCCATTCTCATCCGTGCCTTCGAGTATGTCCTTCATGCCGAGGATCGCGATCCTGTCGGATTTCTTCATGCTCTTATCGGCACCGATCATCTTGG
>Ga0310695_10009112_pt1 | contig 15074 bp, 14 predicted proteins | sample RumenRJG_04DNA_FD_203882 | JGI IMG/M metagenome (GOLD analysis project Ga0310695, IMG submission 203882) | Bovine rumen microbial communities from Lethbridge, Alberta, Canada - RJG_04 (v2) (version 2) | ecosystem: Host-associated > Mammals > Digestive system > Stomach > Rumen | place: Canada... | reverse complement strand
AGTGTTTAGGTTAAACTTTGGAAAGGGATTCTAATGACACAGTCAGCACAAAAAATTCTGCCATTTGTTCGGCGTTATTTCAAAATCATTTTAATTGTCTTGGGGGCATTTATTCTTTTCCTTTTTATGCGTCCAAGTGGGATGAAGATTGGCATTTTGGATGGGCAAAAATTACGGGATGAAGCAAAGGCTTATCAGACAATTGCCGCGGAACAAAAGAAATATGAAGATGTTTGGCGGGTAAAGTTAATGGCTGAAAAGGCGGTTTTAGATAAAGAAGAACAAGATTTAAGGAAGAGTAAAAAGCCTAGCCAAGATAAATTAGTGGCTTTGCAAAAGAAAATGGAAAAATTACAAGCCCGTTATCAAGAAGAGGCTCAACGTATTATGCAGGCCACACAAGTTGCCTCTAAGGAAGTAGATGAAGCGGCGGTAAATATTATCCGAGAGATCGGGGATAAAAAGGGGTATGATATCATTTTGCTTCGGGGGACATTGGTTTATACAGGAAAGCATTATGATATGACAGAAGATGTTATTAAAATTTTAAATAAAAAAGAAATTAAGGTGGTTTATCCTGATCCCACGCAATTTCATTTACCATAAGGATAAAAATACAAATGGCCGATAAACGTTTTTTTGATAAAAAGGGTCCTTTTACATTAGAAGAAGTTGCCCGTATCGCAGATGTTAAAGTTTCAGATGCCAACGCTTTGGGAAGGGTTATGCAAGATGTTGCTTCATTGGATGAAGCAGGTCCTGATGATGTTTCCTGGGCCTTTATTCCTTCAGTGCGGGAAAGCTTAAGACAAACAAAAGCTGGGGCGGTGATTGTCCCAGAAAAGTTTTTATCTTTCGTGCCAGAAGGAACCATAGCTTTAATAGCTGTTGATCCTCATCGGTCATATGGTTTGTTAGCTCAGGCGTTTTATCCTTATTCAATAACTCCGGGAATTTCAGATAAGGCATTTATTGATCCCACAGCCAAGATTGGGGAAGGATGTCAAATTGATGCTGGGGCCTTTGTGGGGGCTGATACTGTTATAGGTTCAGGATGCCATATTCAAGCTAATGCCGTTGTTCAAGCTGGGGTCCATATGGGGGCTGGGTGTATTATTGGGGCTAATGCGGTTGTTTCGCATTGTGATATGGGAAATAAAGTTTATATTTATCCTGGGGCAATGATTGGGCAGGATGGTTTTGGATTTGCGATGTCCCCAAAATTTGGTCCCACAAAATGCCCTCAATTGGGGCGCGTTAAGATTGGAGATGATGTTGAAATTGGCGCCTGTACCACCGTTGATCGCGGGGCTATGGGAGATACAGAAATAGGTTCTGGGACACGCATTGATAATCTTGTTCAAGTTGCTCATAACGTAAAATTAGGAAAGTGTTGTGTTATTGTGGCACAAGTGGGCATTGCCGGCAGTTGCACATTTGGTGATTTTGTAACCGTTGGGGGGCAAGTTGGCTTTGCAGGACACTTAAATATTGGGACAGGATCACAAGTTGGGGCTCAATCTGGGGTGATGCGAGATATCCCAGCGGGAATGACCGTGATGGGGTCCCCCGCACAACCTAAATTAGATTGGGTACGCCAACAACTTCTTATCCAAAAATTAGGGGAAAAGAAACAAGGGGTTCCCCTTTCGTGGAAAGATAAAATAAAACTTTGGGTATTGAAAAGGAGTCATAAATGACAGATACGGCTATGGAAGAAACGTTACCAGAAATTAGAATAGATACCATTTTAAAGATGCTGCCGCATCGGTATCCGTTTATCATGATTGATAGAGTTAAAGATATTGTTCCTGGGGTTAGTGGAACGGGTGTAAAAAATATTACCATTAACGAACCTTTTTTTCAAGGCCATTTCCCAGAAAATCCAGTTATGCCAGGGGTTTTGCAGATTGAAGCAATGGCACAAACTGCAGGAATTGTTGTCTTGATGATGTTACCTGAAGAAGAACGCTATAATCAGATGGTGTACTTTATGACATTAGATGATGCGAAATTTAGAAAACCTGTTGTCCCAGGGGATGTTTTGGAAATGAAGGTAACAAAAGAACAAGTCGTTAGGAATGTGTTTAAGTTCCGGGGACAAGCTTATGTGGATGGAAAGCTTGTGTCACAGTGTGTCTTTAGTGCTATGATGTTGAAAAAAGCATAAGGAGGGATTATGGTTAAAATTCATCCTACTAGTATTGTTGATCCAAAAGCAGAACTTGCAGAGGATGTTGAAATAGGGCCCTTTTGTACGATAGGTCCTTTTGTTAAAATGGGTGCAGGTTGTAAAGTAATTTCTCATGCGGTGATTGATGGGCATACAACGATGGGTTCTGGATGTACGGTATACCAGTTCGCAACCATTGGGGGAATGCATCAACATAAACGTTGTGATGCAACGGATGGTTTGTTAATTATTGGGGATAGAAATACTTTTAGAGAAGGGGTTACCGTTCACATCGGGGGATCAGATGTAGATGATAATATTACCCGTATTGGAAATGATAATTTCTTTTTGGCGTATAGCCACATTGCTCATGATTGCAAATTAGGAAACAATATTGTTATGAGTAATAATGCTAGCTTAGCTGGTCATGTAAAAGTAGAAGATAATGTGACTGTTGGGGGGATGGCAGGGGTTTTGCAATTTACCAGAATTGGGAAAGGTGCGATGATAGGGGCTATGTGTGGAATTACACGGGATGTGATTCCTTATGGGATAGCCCTGGGGGGAATCCCTTCGCATTTAGCAGGGCTCAATTTAATTGGGTTGCAACGTCGTGGTATGTCTAAAGAAGATATCTTCGTTTTGCAAAAAGCGTATAAGGCGTTGTTTACCAAAAAGGAAGGAACAACATTTGTTGAACGTATACAACAGGTAGAAGAAGATCCTACTTTAGGAAAGAATATATATGTTCAAGATATTTTGAACTTTGTTAAAAATCCTTCTAAAAATAATATACTGCAAGCGGAAGAAAGGTAATGAAAACAACGTCAAAGACCACCAAAGATGCTGGGTATATCCATACGGGACATCGGCAGAAGTTACGGACACGGTTTTTGACGTTACCAGAGGCCCTTTCTGATACAGATCTTGTTGAATTGGGCTTGATGTTTGTGATCCCTAGATGTGATGTACGCCCTATTGCAAAACGACTGATGGATCGTTTTCAAAGTATTTTGGGAATTTTGCAAGCCCCTGTTGAAGAATTAGTAAGTATAAAAGGATTACAAGAAACATCTGCGGCCTTTTTTAAGTTTTGTTTAGAATTGACGTTACGGGCTAAAAAATTAGAAGTGATTCAACGTCCCATTTTAGAAAATTGGGATAATCTAGTGGATTATTGCCATTTAAATTATGCCCACAAAACAGAGGAAGAACTGCATTTATTGATATTGGATGCCCAATTGTACCTGTTGAAAGATGAACTTATTCAAAAAGGGGGAAAACGTATGGTTCATATCCCTGTGGAAGTTATTGCACAACGGGCTATTGTGGAACGGGCTAGTCATATCATTTTGGTGCATAATCATCCGTCAGGGGAGGCCATTCCCTCGGAAGAAGATATTACAGCTACCCGCCTAATAAAGGCCGTTTTACGTCCATTGCATATAGATATTTTTGATAGTTTAATCATAGGAAAAGAATCCGTAACATCTTTGATGCGTGAGGGCTTGTTATAGATTCATTAAAAAATATTTCTATTTTTCAATGAGTTTAAAAAAAAGTTGTTTTATTTTTAAAATAGCTATTGACTTTGGGGGAGAAAAACGGTTGACTAGAAAAAGAAAAAAAGGAGTAAAATAACTATATTTAGTAATTTTTAAGAAAGGAAAGACTATATGTTGCAAGTTTTGACAGGAGCCCAGCCGCTAAATGTAACCATTGATATTAGTCCGTTGAGCTATGTAATTAAACGGGATGGGCAACAGTATCCGTTTGATGTGACGAAGATAATGGTTGCTATTTTGAAAGCTGGGGAAGCAACGGCTGAATTCGGTCAAGATGAAGCGTGGTTATTAACAAGACAAGTTATTAAGGTTTTAAAGCATCGGTTTGCTTTCGGGGTTTATCCTAATATTGAGCAAATTCAAGATGTGGTTGAACAGGTTTTAATTTCCTCTAATTATTACAAAACTGCCCGGGCTTATATCGTGTACCGTGAACAACGCGGAAAAATGCGGAATGATAAGAAAACGGTTATTGATGCGGTGGCTTCTATTAATGAATATTTAGATCGGTCAGATTGGCGGGTGAATGCAAATGCTAATCAAGGATATTCCTTGGGGGGATTGATTTTAAATACGGCAGGAAAGGTGGTGGCCAATTATTGGTTGAGCCACGTGTATACGCCAGAAATTGGGGAAGCTCACCGAAATGGGGATTATCATATTCATGATTTGGATATGTTGAGTGGGTATTGTGCAGGGTGGTCCTTAAGGGTTTTATTAGAAGAAGGTTTTAATGGGGTTCCCAATAAGACAGAATCTAAACCGCCAAAACACCTTGTTTCTGCGTTTAGCCAGATGATTAATTTCTTGGGGACTTTGCAGAATGAATGGGCTGGGGCACAGGCGTTTTCTTCTGTGGATACGTACTTAGCACCATTTATACGAATTGAAAAATTACCTTATGAAGAAGTAAAACAAGCGATGCAATCCTTCATCTTTAACTTGAATGTACCATCGCGTTGGGGGACACAGACACCCTTTACGAACTTAACTTTTGATTGGAATTGCCCTGAAGATTTGAAGAATCGGCACCCTATCATTGGGGGGGTGGAACAAGATTTTGTTTATGGTGATCTGCAAAAAGAAATGGATATGATTAATAGGGCTTATTTAGAAGTTATGGGAAGTGGGGATGCCAAAGGGCGGCCGTTTACTTTCCCTATCCCGACATACAATATTACAAATGAATTCCCATGGGATTCTGAAAATACGGAATTGTTATTTGAAATGACGGCTAAATATGGATTACCCTATTTTTCAAACTACGTTAGTTCTGATATGAAGCCTTCAGATATCCGTTCAATGTGTTGTCGGTTACGGTTGGATTTGACGGAATTGAAAAAACGAGGTGGTGGTTTATTTGGTTCAGCAGAACAAACGGGGTCTATTGGGGTTGTTACAATTAACTGTGCCCGTTTGGGATACCTGTATAAGGGGAAGAAAGAGGAACTGTATAAACGTTTGGATGAATTACTGGAATTAGCGAAGACTTCCTTAGAAATTAAACGTAAAACCATTTCAATGCACATGGATCGGGGGTTGTATCCTTATACACGGCGATATTTAGGAACATTCCGAAATCATTTTTCCACGATTGGGGTTAATGGTATTAATGAAATGATTCGGAACTTTACTAATGATGAAGAATACATTGCTTCGGAAAAAGGGCGGGCGATGGCTAAAGAATTTTTAACACATATTCGGGAAAAAATGCTGGATTTCCAAGCAGAGACAGGGAATATGTACAATTTGGAAGCAACGCCAGCCGAAGGGACAACATATCGTTTTGCCAAAGAAGATCAAAAACGCTATCCTGGTATTATTCAAGCAGGAAAGAAAGAGGCCCCCTATTATACAAACTCTTCTCAATTACCACAGAACTTCACAGATGATCCGTTTAAAGCGTTGGATTATCAAGATGAATTGCAAACACAGTATACAGGGGGAACGGTTTTGCACCTGTATATGAATGAACGGATTTCTTCAGCAAGTGTTTGTAAATCACTTATTAGACGGGTATTAGAAAATTATCATCTTCCTTATGTTTCTATTACCCCTGTCTATTCTATTTGCCCCAAGCATGGGTATATTAGTGGGGAACACAAGTTCTGCCCAAAGTGTGATGCGGAACTCATTGAAAAAAAACGTCAAGAACTTGCAGAAAAGGAGAACAAAGCATGACAGATAACCAAATTTTAGAAAAATTTTCTAATGAACGTCAAACGGTGGAATGTTGGACACGGGTTATGGGGTATTTTCGTCCTGTTAGCCAATTCAATAAGGGGAAAAAATCCGAATTTGAAGATCGTATATGGTTTGTTGAAGAAAAGTGTTGCTGTGAGGAAAAACTACGTCAAGCTGTATAAAACAGTTTATGAAAGCGGTAGGTCGCTAGCATGGCAATAGCGGCTGTTTCCGCCCGTAGAATAAAAGCGCCTAGGTTGATAGCTTGGGCGTTTTTTTGTTGACCTAATAAGGTAATTTCTTCCTTAGAAAATCCCCCTTCTGGTCCGATAAGAAAGCTTATAGGAGGGGCGGGCAAAGAAATATGTTGCGTTTCCCCTCGTTCGGATAGGTAAAAAAGAGGGATATCTGTTGAACGTTTAATAAGAAGTTCTTCCAAAGATATAGGGGGAAGCCAATTAGGTAATGTCAGCCGTTCAGATTGTTCTACCGCTTCTTTTATAATAATATCCGCCCGTTCTTTTGATAAAGGCCGATGGCATGTATGTTTCGTTAAAATAGGTTGGATGATCTCTACGCCAATTTCTGTTGCCTTTTGTAACACAAGTTCCATTTTTTCTTTTCGGATAGGGGCGATATAAAGTGTTACAGGCGGACGAGGTTGTTCTGGTAAACGCGTTTGTTTTTGTAGTAAAAGATGCCCTTCTTTTTTGTTTTTAGGTTGAAATACAGCTAAAAATTCCCCTTGAAGTTGATTAAACGCTAAAAAACTGTCCCCCGCTTTTAAACGCATAACGTGGGCCAAATAATGATAGTGATCCACAGAAAGAGGTGTTGGTTTTTTAGGGTCCAGAGCCTCTATATACACCCGAATCATAAGAGGCCTTTCAAATAGACAGCCGTAATATCATCGGTACTAGGGGTGTCAGAAAATTCATGAAATTTTTGCATGATTTGGGCAATGACTTGTTGAGATGTTTTTTCTGAGAAACACGTCTGAGTCATTTTCATAAAACCATCATAATCAAGGCGATTTCCTTCTTTATTTTGTTGTTCAGTGAAAGAGTCACTGTATAGTAAAATGCCCATTTCTTTGGAAAATGGTACCTTTTTATCTTTATAAGTAACGTCCTTTAAAATTCCCAAAGGCATCCCTGAAGTATCTAAGAAAGAGGGTTTGTTGTCCTTAACCAAAATAGGGAAGGGCGAACTGGCCCCAGCATATGTTAATGTTCCTTGTCGCTTGTTTAAAATACCAAAGAAGAAAGTAGCAAATTGTCCCCTGGGCAACAAGTTGACCAAAGAATTATTAAGCATAAAAAGAAATTCGGAAGGCTTTTTCAATGCCGTCATATCCATTTGCCCGATTAAGGTGTGTAATCGGAACGTATTCATGGCAGCACTTACCCCATGTCCCGAAAAATCGCAAATATAAAAAGCGACCTTATCTTTAGCCAATGGAAAAATTTGCCAGAAATCCCCCCCTAAATGGGAAGAAGGTAAGAACGTATAAGAAATATCTAGATGATAACGTTGGCTGATATCTTGAAGTGCTTCCGTGGGGGGTAATAAACTTTCTTGCATTTTTTGGGCAAGTTCTAGCTCTTCATTGATTTGAGCTAGTTTCGTTTCAAGATGTTTTACAAGTAACCTATTTTCTAAGTGTACCCGTATCCGAGAGAAAAATTCCAAAGGATTTAATGGCTTTGTGATAAAGTCTGTTGCCCCCGCACTAAAAGTTTTATCCCGTGCTGCCCGTGTATCAGAAGCCGTTTGAATTAAAACCGGGATAGAGGCCGTATCTTGATTTGTTCTGAGTTGGTGAAGTACTTCATATCCATTCATTCGGGGCATAGTGATGTCCAAAATGACTAAGTCTGGTTTCATACTAAATGCTTTTTCAAGACCTTCAACCCCATCTTGAGCTGTTTCAATATGACCAATTCCAACCACGTTTAAAAGTTGTGAAACCAAGATTTGATTACTGGGGTTATCTTCAATGATTAAAATACGACAATCCGAAAAATCGGTTACAGGATCATGCAGTAAAGCCGCATTTTCAGAAACCCCGATATCTTGTTCGTTGTTTAGATTATTTAGAATAAAAGATAATGTGATTTCTCGCCCAAAATCATCAATTGTGCAGGAATCAGCAGTTCCGGCAATTAGATAAAGCCCCCGTCCAGAACGTTTTTCTGCCACATGTTTTTTATGGGGGGGTAAAACCGTATATCCAGCCCCTTCGTCCCGAATCTTAATTTCCAATCTAGAGGTATTCCAAGTAGCCCAAATACTGATGGATTTATTAGCATAGGCAGGATCTAATAAGCGTTCATTAACAATGCGGGCGTAATCAACGAAATCACGAGCTGATTGCCGTAAAGAACTAGGTAGTTTTAGATTTCCATGCACTAAACCATTGACGAGCGCTTCATGAATAGCCATATGAATATTACTGTAACGTGTGCTAGGAAAGTGTAATCGTTGATGTAAGGCTTCGGTAAAAATTTGCGCAACATCACAGGCGTAAATAACGGGGCAAGTTAGCAAGACACCAATGGTTTTATCCAATTGGTTACGGGCTTGATATTTAAAGAAGTTATGTAAGGATTCAGATTGTGCATTCGCATCTAAGATGAAAGAAACAGGGAAAGTGAAGAGGGAATTAAGTTTTTTTTCTGTAATATGATCTGTAAGGACAGAAAGCATTTCTGGAAAACTTTGATAGGGTGTTTTATGCAATAAGAAAGGATCATCGGGGTGCGGCCACAACATAAAACCAAATTCTTGGGCTATTGTTTTTAAGGATGTGACAGAAACTTCTTCCCCTGTTAAGTAATGCATGTGTGATTCCTCCTATTGAAAGGAGTATGCAAGATTTTTCCCAAAAAAACAAGTTGTTTTTTCAAGGATATCCTTTATACTGAAAGCTCAAGTTTAGGAAGAAAAAATGTATGAGACACAAGAACAACTGGCCTTAGAAACAATAAAGCGTGTCGCTGCTTTAGAAACACCGTCGGTTGTCCTTTGGATAGGGACAAGTCAATTATTAGGCCTGCCAGGGGCCGAAAGGTTGATGCACGTCATAGAACATTTATTAGAACCGTTATTAGCGTATGAATATTGTCGGCTTTTTACATTTGAACAACAAGATCGTTTATTAATAGGGGTTGATCTTGATGAACATCAAGTTATGGATGTGATGCGCCAAATTCAAACATTTTTTCAAATTCAAACAGGGAAAAAAGAAGAAAATATACGCTTGTTCCATTTACCACAGGATTTGATGGGGGTTTTGTCCCTGATTCAGATAGCTAAAAAGCAAACGAATCAAGAGGTTGATTATGAGGCTTTTTTAAAAGATATTCCCGAAAAAAATAGTTGGTTTAGGCGGGTAATTTATCAAAAGGGGAGCAACTCTCTGTGGGGATATACATGGACCTTAAAAAACAATATGGATCAGCTTCCAATGTGGTTAGTTCAGAAAATACAGAAACAATTATTGCAACACCCAAATAAAGAGCTGTTTAAACAAACGACATTGCCTTTGATGGTGCAAGGAACATTGGAGAGTGTTTGGATTGAAAATAATGACCCAGTTTGGATTATTTTAGATATTGCAGAAGTCTTGTTAAATAAAAATTTGTATAAGGAAGTCCTAACTCGTCCAGGAAAACAGTATCGGTTAGGTATTGGGGGCATTACTGCAGAAACGGCCTTTTATCGTTTTGATTTATTAGAAGCTGATTTTTTACTTCTTCCCGTAGAAGTTTGTTTAACACAATCAATCAATCATGTTCCTGTTTTTGTAACAGAAGTGAATACGCAAGAAAAATTAACTCAAATTCTGTCTTCCCCATATACCTTTTTTCAAGGTGATTTTATTGATTTGATTCATGCGGCTTCTCGAAAAAAAACGTGTCCATATGGGGGAGATTGTGCTTTACAAACGTGTATGCAAATGGGGGCGATCCCGCATCAAGCATCACAATGCGTGTGTGTGCAACATTTAAGGGGATATGATGCGGTATAATAGTGTTTTTGACTATCTCAAATATCTTGAAAAAAGAACATTTAAAGGGCATGCCCTTTATATTCCTTTACCTAAAGAAGATGAGAAAAAAAAGGTTCTTTTGCATTTTTTGAGTTCTTTTGAACAGACATATCAAACGAAATTGTTTTTTTTAAGCGAAGGGGATAGCGTTGCCTTTTTTGCCCATAATAAATTACAGGATATGATGTTGCTTTCCTTGAAATTAAAGGGGCTGGAAAAATCCTTTTTCCAAGAACATAAATTATCATTTTTTAATTTAATCACAGATTTTAATGCTTTGATCCATAAAATTAATCATCAAGAGCTAACCCCAACAGCAGATTTTTCTGATTTAAAAGTGCTTCAAAAAATTCCTTCATTGCCCTTGGATACCCCAACTCTCACACATATTTTATCAGAGCTAAAAACAGCGGATGTTTCACATTTAACACGGCATCAATGCATTTGTCAGGTTCATGATTTAACCGAGATGGTTCCTGTATTTACTAGTGTTTTTTGTAAAGATATTGATGTCCGTCAAGTTCTATTCCCAAAGGTGATATTGGATTCTGATACATATTTGAAAAGGGCCTTTAAGAATGCGCTGTATACAAAAATTTTAAAAAAGGAATTGCCCAAAACACAAGGAGGTGTTTTTTCTGCGAGTCCTTATCTTTTAACCCAACCCGTTTATCAGGAAATGCACCAACTGTATCAACATCAAGGTATTTCTTATGAAATAAGTTTATCAGATTTTCTTTGGGAACGGGATTTATGGCAAAGTATTCAAAAAATACCTTGTTATCAACAATCCCTCTTTTTATTACGCATTCCGGAGGAAATATCCTATCTAGCATGGGATAAAATCCCGATGCATTATCTAAAGATTAATAGTCAACAGATGAAATGGGCTGCTACTTTGAATTATCCTAAAGAAAAAATTATCTTGTTTGATATTCAAACCCCTCAAGAAATACAACAAGCTCAAGCCTTAGGTTTTTCTTTGATGCAAGGAAGCGAGATTACACGTATTTTACACGGAAATATGTTGACTTAAACAAGTACAGATGTGGTCAATAGGGGCATCTAGTCGTACTGTTTTTTGATGGGATTTTTCCCCTTGTATCAAGGAAATCTGATTTTTTTTTAGGTTAAAGAGATCAGCTAGGTATTTAATTAAAGCTTTATTCGCTTTTCCGTCCACAGCTGGGGCAGAAATATAAAGTTTTAATCGTTCATTAAAAAGACCATAAATCTTATTTTCTTTAGCATTAGGGACCAATAAAATGTGTAAAAGACACGAACCTTCATCAGGGCTTAAAAATGGTGGCATCAATCCCCCAATTCTTTAAAGTATTGATCTAAGCCTTTAGCAAGGGCTGTAATGATTTCGGCTCGGTAGGATTTCTTTTGAAGCATCTTTTCTTCTTTCTTGTTGGAAAGATATCCAAGTTCTATTAGAACAGATGGTATGTTTGGTGATTTTAAAACCACAAATCCAGCAAAGCGATGAGGGGTGGATTTTAGTTGGGCGGTATGCCTAACTTCCTTGACAAAGAGTTCTGCATATTGGGCAGATTTATCCATAGTATCGCGTTTAGCTAAGTCAATTAAAATGTTGCCAATAGATTCTTGGTATTCTTCTAGATTGATCCCTAAAATGATATCCGCTTTGTTTTCACGTTCGGCTAAGGCGGCTGCTTCTGCATCAGAGGCTTTTTCAGAAATCGTGTAAATAGATAATCCTTTTGCGGATTTATTTTTGGCACTGTCGGCGTGGATAGAAATAAAAATATCGGCATTGTGTTTATGGGCTTTTTCTATACGGGATCGAAGAGAAACGGCCGTATCATTTGTTCGGGTCATATAAACGGTATACCCTTTTTTTTCTAACACTTTTTTAGCTTCATTGGCAAATAAAAGTGTTAAGTGTTTTTCATACTTCCCCGTGGAAGAAATCGCCCCTGGATCTTGTCCCCCATGCCCCGGATCCAACATGACAATTTTTTGTCGGGGGGCTTTTGCTGGAAATGGTGTAAGCCCCTTATGGTAAGTTGTTGCCTCTGAATTTGTAGATTCGGCCAACGTTAAATCAATGACAAAACGCCAAGTTTTCCCCGCCCCCGGAGGAAGGAAAAAGTGGTTTTCGGTTAAATCTTTTGTGGGAATATCCAAGACAAGCCGCCCGATATTAGGTTGAGGAACCCCTAAACGAATTCCTTCAATGAAGGCAACAGGTTTAAAAGTATTATTTTTAACAACAGAAGAAAAAGTTGCCTTTTCAAAATCTACAACTAACCGCGGGGGATTTTGTAACCTAAAAACTTTAGCTTCTGTTTTTTCGGATAAATCAGCAACCAACCGTACTTTTTGAGGAGAGGATGCCGAAAAACGAACATCTTGAACCGTTACCCCTAACGAGGGGAAAGCAAACAAAAAAGCCATTAAAAACAAGTATAAGATACGCATAAATAAAGGCCCTTTAAAAAATAACTTGATTCTTGGATTGTATATCGGTATAATAACAAACGCAATAGAAAATATTGTTTTAAGTTTTTTTACGGATTGGCGGAACTATGTTGATGATTTATTTAGGGCTTTTTACTTTATTAGGGGTAAGCCTTACCGCCGATACGCCTTGTTTTCAAAAAATATTAGTGGGGAATTTATGTCAAAACAGATGCTTATTGATGCGCGTCATCCTGAGGAAGTCCGTGTGGCTGTCGTGGATGATGGGAAATTGGTTGAGATGGATGTGGATACATCCACAAAAAAACAGATTAAAGGAAATATCTATTTAGCGAAGGTTATTCGGGTTGAACCTTCTTTACAAGCTGCTTTTGTAGATTATGGTGGTCATCGGCACGGTTTTTTACCGTTTAGTGGGATTCATCCTGATTATTATCAAATTCCAGTTGCGGATAAGGAAGCTTTAAAACAGCTGATTAACCAAGAAGATAAAGATAGTGATGATATGGAAGATGATGCCGCGGTGGAAGGGGATGTTGAGGTTGTTTCTGCCCCAGCTTCGGATGATGTTCATATTCCCAAAACATCTTTTTTTAAAAAATACAAAATTCAAGAAGTGATTCATCATGGGCAAGTCATGTTGGTCCAAGTTATTAAAGAAGAACGTGGTAATAAAGGGGCGGCCTTGACGACGTACCTTTCTTTGGCGGGACGGTATAGTGTTTTGATGCCAAATAATGGGCGAGGGGCTGGTATTTCTCGGAAAATTACGAATGTTAAAGAACGTAAGAATTTAAAAGAAATTGTCAGTAAGTTGCCTATTCCGGAAGGAATGAGTGTTATTATTAGAACAGCTGGTCAAGAAAAGAAAAAAACGGATATTCGTCGGGACTATGATTATTTAATCAAAACTTGGATGAAAATTCGGGAACAAACGTTATCTTCTATTGCCCCGAAATTGATTCATGAAGAAGGGGATATTATTAAGCGTTCTTTGCGGGATGTTTTTACAGCGGATATAGAAGATGTTTTTGTAGAAGGGGTTGATACATTTAAATCGGTAAAAGATTTTGTTAAGTTACTTCTTCCTTCTCAAGCTAAAAAGGTAACTCAATATCGGGGGGATATCCCATTGTTTTCTAAATACCAAATAGAAAATCAGATAGAGGTTTTGTATAACAATGTTGCTCAGCTTAAATCTGGTGGATATTTAGTGATTGATCAGACCGAGGCCATGGTAACGGTGGATGTGAATTCGGGTCGGGCAATTCGGGAACGGGATTTAGAAGAAACCGCTTTAAAAACGAATTTGGAAGCTTGCGAAGAATTGGCCCGTCAATTGCGGCTTAGAGATTTAGCAGGGCTTGTTGTGATTGATTTTATTGATATGATGGAACCAAAGAATAATGCCCATATTGAACGTGCTTTGCGGGAAGCATTACGTCATGACCGGGCCCGTATTCAAATGGGAAAAATATCGGGTTTTGGTTTAATGGAAATGTCTCGGCAACGATTACATTCTAGTGTATTGGAAAGTTCATATGTCCCATGCCCTTGTTGTGCAGGAAAGGGACGGGTTCGGACGGTGGAATCTTGCGCCATTAGGATGATCCATTTGTTAGAAGGGTTTGGAACAGAACTTATCAATAAAAATGTGATTGTTTTTGTGCCAGAAAAGGTGGCGTTGTATTTGTTGAATAATACACGATCTTCGTTGACAGAACTAGAAGAAAAAGGCAAATTCAGCTTACGGATTATGATTGATCCAGATATGCAGGTTTTAACGGATTATCGCTTAGAAAAAACAGAACGCGAAGAACCTTTGCCTGTGGAAGAAAAACCAACAAGTACGTTAAGAAAGATTTTTCAGAAAAAGCCAGCCCCTGAGAAAAAGGAAACCGTAAAAGAAGAAAAAGTGGAACAAATTAAGGAAGAAAAAGATACAAAAGAAAAAAACAAACAAAATACACGGGGTAAAAAGTCTTTTAAATCCAAGAAGGAAAAAGGAAATGGGGGTACAGAAGAAAAAATTGCTGAAGAAAAGTTTAAGGTTGTCCCTCAGGAATCTTTAGTATTATTCGATGCGAAACGACGTCAAGAACCTGACGCCCCTAAAAAAAGAACTTCAGGAAAAACTAAAGAAAAATCTTCAAAAGAACAAGAATCTCAGGTAGAAAAAACACCTGAACCTAGTCCAAAAGGGAAAAAAGGTTGGTGGAATAAATTAATGCCATAGATTGAAGAATTATTATTGAAAAGGGGGAAGCAATTATTCCCCCTTTTTTATACTAAAGTTTATGTAGTATCTCTTGTTTTCTCCCCCTATATCCCCTTTTAAAGGGGAATATTACATGGCATATATGCTGGCGATACTAGCTGTTTTTTTTTGGAGTTTTAATGTTATTGTTGGAAGTGCCCTGCAAGGGATTTTAACCCCTTGGCAAATAGCATTTTTTAGGTGGGCAATTGCTGGAATTTGCCTTGTTCCGTTTACGTATAAGCGGGTCATGAAAGAAAAAATGTATCTTAAGAGAGAATGGAAGTTTATTCTTTATTCTTCTTTAATTGGAATCACGTTTTGCAATACATGTGTTTATTACGCCAGTTATACCCTGTCTGCGGTACAAATGTCTTTAATTTCAGTTACAGG
>Ga0310695_10009111_pt1 | contig 15076 bp, 16 predicted proteins | sample RumenRJG_04DNA_FD_203882 | JGI IMG/M metagenome (GOLD analysis project Ga0310695, IMG submission 203882) | Bovine rumen microbial communities from Lethbridge, Alberta, Canada - RJG_04 (v2) (version 2) | ecosystem: Host-associated > Mammals > Digestive system > Stomach > Rumen | place: Canada... | reverse complement strand
GTTAAACTACATCTGCCAAATCCCGAAAAATCGTTTATTACTGCAATTTTTTTCTGCCTTTTCAAAAAATCCAACTCCTAATTCATAGCCAAGCCGTCTATCTTTTCATTGAAGTCACGGAAAGAAATACCGCCCAATGCACCGTTAAAATGATTGTATGAAATCATTTCGTTGTCCTCAAAATAATCATAGTGCTGTATCAATCCGTCTTTTTGAAGTTCCTCCAGAAATTGCAAAGCCATTTCGGTTTTTTTATCCTTTTCGGCATTCTTGTATTCATCTCTGCTTAAAAACTTCTTTATTTTTTCCTCTGCCTCGTTCATTTTATTCCACAGTTCGTCACTTTCTTCCAAGCTTTCAACCGAAGACTGAGTAATAACACTTTCTTTTTCAGACTCGCTTGAAACGGTTTCGGCATTTCCGCACCCCGATATTAAAACCATCGAACACAATGCTAAAATAAAAACTCTTTTCATTTTCACTCACCCAACATTTCAATGAGCAATGAGCAGTGAGCAATTAGCAATTATATCCAATCTCCTGTCAATCAGACGACTTCCCTCACAACTACTCACTGCTAATTGCTAATTGCTAATCGCTAATTATTATATGTACGATTTCAGACGGCTTTGTTACAAAAACCCCTTCAGGAAAATATTTTTCCATTTCCTCACGAGTGCCGTAGCCGTACAAACAGCCGATAAAATCCACTTTTGCCATGAATGCACCCTCTGCATCAAACTTTGTATCGCCAAGCATGACGGCTTTTTTATCCCTGCCGAGATTGTCAAGCACATACTCCATGACCTGTATTTTTGTATGTCTTTCGGGAGTTCCGCTTGAACCCCCAACAAAATCAAAATAACTGTCCAATTTCAGCATTTTGATAATTCTGTCTGCAAAAGGCTGATATTTTGTCGTTGCCACTCCAAGCAGTATGCCGTTTTCTTTGAGTACCTGCAAAGTTTCATACATTCCCTCATAAACTTTATTTTTATAAATGCCCTTTTCAACAAAGTTTTTCTTGTATATCTGCAAGCCTTTTTCAGCGTCTTTTTCCGAAAATCCACATCTTTTCAAGCTGTCCGTCAAAGGCGGTCCTATAAAGCTTGCAAGCGTCTTTTCATCGGGCAAAGGTCTTTGCATTTCTGCAAAGACGATTTTCACACAATCCAATATGCCCTCGCCCGACTCGCTCAAAGTTCCGTCTAAATCAAACAATGCTATGTCATATTTTTTCATTTTCCGATACCTTTCATTGTAAGCGATATTCTGCCTTTTTCAACGTCAACTTTCACTATGCGGACATTCACAACATCACCGACTTTAAGAACATCTGACGGGTGTTTGATACGCTTGTCGCTTATTTGTGATATATGTACAAGTCCGTCTTGATGTACGCCTATATCTATGAATGCACCGAAGTCTATGACATTTCTGACAGTACCTTTCAGCTCCATGCCCTCTTTCAAGTCCTTTATATCAAGAACATCTGTTCTTAAAAGAGGGGGCGGAAGTTCATCTCTGGGGTCACGTCCCGGTTTGGTGATTTCTTTGATAATATCCTGCAAGGTAGGAACGCCTATGCCTATTTTTTCACCAATGCTTTCAAGACCGATATTTTCGGCTTTTTTGGCAAGGTCGGATATATTTCCTTTTGCAACGTCTTTCAAATCGTATCCGCACAATTCAAGAAGCTGCTTGGCTGCCGCATAGGACTCAGGGTGTACACCTGTATTATCAAGGGGATTTTTGCTTTCGGGAACTCTCAGAAATCCTGCACACTGTTCAAACGCTTTCGGTCCAAGCTTTGAAACTTTCTTCAATTCCGCACGTGAAGTGAATGCACCATTCTCCTCACGATAGGCAACAATATTTTTAGACACCGTTGCATTGACACCCGACACTCTTGAAAGAAGTGCAGGCGACGCTGTATTTAAATCTGCACCAACGCTGTTTACGCAATCCTCAACAACTCCGTCAAGAGCCTCACTCAAACGCTTTTGCGGCATATCATGCTGATACTGTCCGACACCGATTGCTTTCGGCTCGATTTTTACAAGCTCTGCAAGAGGGTCCTGCAATCTCCTTGCAATAGATACCGCACTTCTCAACGTCAAATCCAAATCGGGCATTTCAGCCGCTGCCAATTTTGATGCCGAATATACGGAAGCACCTGCTTCACTTACCACCATATATGAAACTTTATCGTCAATTTCGGCTATGCACTCCGCTGTAAACATTTCTGTTTCTTTGGAAGCAGTGCCGTTTCCGATAGCAATTATCCCTGCATGATATTTCTTTATCATATCTTTCAAAGTCTGTTTGGACTTTTTAATCTGGTTTTCGCTGTGAGTTGGATAGATAACAGCCGTGTCAAGCACTCTGCCCGTAGCGTCAACAACGGCTAATTTACAGCCTGTCCTGTAACCAGGGTCAAGACCTATTGCAACATATCCCTTAACGGGGGGCTGCATTAAAAGCTGTCTTAAATTCATGGCAAACAATTTAATTGCCTGTTCATCAGCGACATCTGTCAATTCGGAACGTATCTCTCTTTCAACTGACGGGAATATCAGTCTGTCATAGGCATCTGCACAAGCACTCTTTACAAGTTCCGAACATTCATTACTGCCCTTTATAAGCAGTCTTTCCATGATATTCAGACATCTCTCGGGCTCTATTTCTATTCCGACTTTCAGTATATCTTCTTTTTCACCTCTGTCAATGGCAAGTATCCTGTGACTTGGAATATTCTTTACAAGTTCTCTGTAATCATAATAAACCGTGTAAACACTGTCTTTTTCAGGCTCGACAGCCTTTGAAACAATATACGCATTCAGTCTGATGATATTTTTCAGTCTTTTTCTGATTTCGGCATTGTCGGAAATGTTTTCCGCTATGATGTCCATAGCACCCTGTACGGCTTCTTCGGCACTTTCAACGCCCTTTTCGGTGTCAACAAATTTCTCAGCCTCCGCATTGACGCTTATATCTCCCTGTGCAAATATCATATCTGCAAGGGGTTCCAATCCCTTTTCCTTTGCGACAGACGCACGGGTTTTTCTTTTGGGCTTGAAAGGTCTGTAAATATCTTCCAATTCCGCAAGCGTCTTTGCACCGTCAAGGGCTTTCTGAATATCATCATTCATTTTTTCAAGCCCCGTTATTAAATTGAATATTTCCTCACGTCTTTTGTCAAGACCTCTGAGATATTCAAGTCTTTCACTGATGGCTCTTATCGTCTGGTCGTCAAGAGTGCCGTGCATTTCCTTTCTGTATCTGGCAATAAAGGGAATGGTATTGCCCTCGTCAAGCAGGCTGATGATATTCTGTGCATACTCGCCTTTGATAGCGAATTCCTCTGAAAGCTGTTTTGCATAATCCATTTTCTTTCTACTCCTTTTTTAAAAAATCATTTCGGCTCAGTCTGCATAAACATTGCCATCACCCATTGTACAAGATAGCAAATCAAAATGATGACAGGCTGATGTGCCAGATAAAATAATAAAGCGTGTCTGCCGACAAAGGCAAGAGGGGGAATATGTTTTTTTGCCATCCATTTCGGCATTTTCTTTTTTGGTATAAGCCTGCCGATAAATGCCCCGCAAAAAAACAGGAATACCCACGGCAGAAGCGGAAAATAATCTGATGAAAAAAACGTTTCATTCGGAAATCCAAACATGAAAAGAAAATTCGTTGAATACCATTCCTGCGGGAAATTCCATGAAATCAGGAACGGTATTCCGAAACTGCCTGTGGGGGTATGATAGAGCAGTATAAAAATCAGCACATTCAAAACTGCACCGAGCCATATCGGAATGATAAGGAGATACTTCCCGATAAGTCCGTATAATATCATGCATATTGCAAGCATATGGAGTATGCCGAATGTGATGAGAAAATCGGGAGTACGAAAATATGTCACAAGCGTTACGCCGAGGGCAATAATGCCCAGCTTTACGCCTCTTTCCAGATTGGACTTCGACAGATTGCACGCCATGCCCGATATGAATATAAATATCCCTGCAAACCAGGGTTCTGCGGGCTTAAACGTGTCCACTAAGGTAACTCCCCACTCCACTTTAAACATAAAGCCTATCGTGTAAAATGCATGGTAGAATATCATACAGACAACCGCAAGCCCCCTCACTTCATCTATCATGTGCATTCTCCACTTTTTCTTTTTGGCTTCGTCTGCCATTCCGAACACGCCCCTTTTTCAATTAGGAATTAGAAATGAGGAATGAGGAATTTTCAGCTGTAATACAAAATATTCCTTATTTCTCATTGCTATTGATTTAGACCGCTCATATATGTTATAATAACTGTACAATCAATTATATCAATAAATTTTGATATAATCAAGAAGAATAAGCGAGGTTTTTTAAAATGAATGAATTAAAAATAGGTGCTGAAAACACCGTATCGGCAAAAGTGAATGAAAATAATACTGCCCTTACCATGCAAAGCGGAAATTTAGAAGTATTTGCCACGCCTGCGGTGTCGGCACTCATGGAAAAAGCTGCTTTTGAACTTGTCATGCCCTATCTTGAAGAAGGTACTGCAACTGTCGGCACTATGATATTTTTGGAACATATTAGTGCAAGTCCTGTGGGTGCAGACATCACCGCTTCGGCAGTCCTTACGGGAATTGACGGAAGAAAATATTTTTTTGACGTTTTCGCCTACGACAATGCGGGACTTATTGCAAAAGGAAAACATGAACGCTTTTGCGTGAAAACAGAAAAATTCATGCAGAAAGCAAATTCTAAACTTTGAAAGGAATGATTTTTCAATGAACAGGGCAGAAAAAGCTGTTGAATTTAAAAGAAGAAACAACTGCTGTCAGGCTGTTTTACTTGCATTTGCCGATAAACTGCCGTTTGACGAAAACACACTTCGTCAAATGGGTTCGGGATTTGGTTCGGGCATGGGCTGCATGGAGGCAACGTGCGGTGCATTGTGCGGTGCGTGCATGGCGGCAGGTATGCTCAACAATACGGGCAAACCGACAACCATGCTTTCAAGAATGATTTTAAACGACTTTCAGACAAACTGCGGTGCAACCGTCTGCAAGGACCTTAAAGGCATTTCAACAGGCAAAGTCCTTTGCAGTTGTGACGATTGTGTCAAAAATGCCGTACTTGCACTTGAAAGAGCTCTCGGCATGGAGGATTAAAAAAATGCCCGATTTATCAAATTTCAATGTGCCCGTGGTCGCACTTGTCATAGCAATTATCGGAATTGTGATACTGCTTATCATTTTGGTATGGTATATTGTCATGCGTTCCACATTCAGAAAAAAAGTCTATGCCAAAATCATAGATACCGCCAAGCGACCTGTTAGGGACAAAAAAAAGAAAAAAACTCTCACCCCTCAGGAACAAATTGCCATTCTCAAAAAGGGCGACCCTCTTGAACAGGTCACATATCAGTATTCGCCAATATACGAGTATGAGTATAACAATAAAAATTTCCGTATTCCAAGCGGATTTTACTCCCTCAAAGAAAATATTTTCAAACTCAACACTGTGAAAAAAATTTATATTGACCCCAACAATCCCGAAAAGCTGTTTGATTTAAGGTTTTACCGTGCCAACCTCCTGCGTGCAGGTATCATGGGAATTATCCTTATCGCTATTTCAGCAGTACTTATAATCTACTTTCAATAAATACTTTCTATACTCGCACATCAAAAAACGATATTCCCATTTATTCGGGAATATCGTCTTTTTTCATTGCACATTGCTAATTGCTAATTGCTAATTTTTATAGTGGTGTGCTTTTTCAAGCAGCATATCCTTGACTTTCATAAGCCTTGTACGGCTGCTTCTGTCATTTTCTTCAAGCTTCATGGCTATATATTTTATCGTTTCTTCATATCTCGGTATCATAACGTGTTCAAGAGAGTTTACTCGCCTTCTTGTACGCTCAATTTCAGCCGCCATCAGTTCACAACTTTTTTCCATTTGTGCAAGCTTTATCAAATCAGGCAAAACACTGTTGAGTGCCGTTACAGCGTCGTCAAGTTCAAATGATGTGAAAGCAAATCCGTATGGAAATATCTCTCCGCCGTCATCACTTCCATGCACCTGTGAAAACAAGGGTACATCTACACTCATGATATTTTTACCGTCAACTTCAACACCCGTTTGATGTTTTGACGACATCAAAGACGATTCCAAAGCCTTTTTATTCATAACCGCACTTGCGTTTATAAAGTGATTATTGCAGTTTTCAAGCTGTTCTTCCACTTTTTCACGAAGTTTTCTTGTTTCCCTTACAAGCTCGATAAACTGTCGCATAAGTTCGTCACGCTTGTCTTTCAGCATTTTATGACCTCGCCTTGCAATTTGTAATTGCTTTTTCAGCTTGGTCATCTGCATTCTTGTCGGGTTGACATTCATTATTGCCATATACTCAACACCTTACTTTCCATAGTATTTGTCAAGCATATCATCTTTAATTCTCTTTAACTCACTTCTGGGGAGTATATGCAGTAATTTCCAGCCTAAATCAAGCGTTTCTTCAATGGTACGGTTTGTTGTATATCCCTGTGAAACGTACTCTCTCTCAAAAGCCTCCGCAAACTCCGCATATTTTTTATCTATGTCAGTCAAAGCGGATTCGCCCAATACTATCATCAATTCTCTTGCATCTTTACCTCTTGCATAAGCCGAGAAAAGCTGGTTCATTGTAGCGGCATGATCCTCTCTTGTACGACCTACACCTATACCTTTATCTTTCAGACGTGACAATGACGGCAATACATCAATAGGCGGTGTAATACCCTTTCTGTAAAGTTCACGGCTGAGAATAATTTGTCCCTCTGTAATATATCCCGTCAAGTCGGGTATGGGGTGAGTTTTATCATCTTCGGGCATGGTAAGTATTGGTATCATAGTGATAGAGCCTTTTTTACCCTTTTGCCTTCCTGCACGTTCATAAAGCGTTGCAAGGTTCGTGTACATATAGCCGGGATAGCCACGTCTGCCGGGAACTTCCTTTCTTGCAGCGGACACTTCACGCAAAGCGTCTGCATAGTTGGTAATATCCGTCATGATAACAAGAACGTGCATTCCCATGTCAAATGCAAGATACTCAGCGGCAGTCAGTGCCATTCGTGGAGTTGCAATTCTTTCAATAGCAGGGTCGTTTGCCAAGTTTACAAACATGACAGTCCTGTCCAATGCACCTGTTTCACGGAAAGATTTTACAAAATATTCCGATTCCTCGTAAGTAATACCCATAGCCGCAAATACAACCGCAAACTGTTCATTTTTGCCACGCACGGCAGCTTGTCTTGCAATCTGTGCGGCAAGCTGTGCATGAGGCAAGCCCGAAGCCGAGAATATCGGCAGTTTCTGACCTCTTACAAGCGTATTCAAGCCGTCTATGGCAGACACACCCGTTTGAATGAATTCCTGCGGATAGTCACGGGCGGCAGGGTTCATAGGCGTGCCGTTGATGTCAAGACGCTTTTCGGGAATGATGGCAGGACCGTCATCTATGGGATTTCCAAGACCGTCAAACACTCTCGAAAGCATATCAGACGAAACGGGCAGTTCCATGGAACGACCGATAAACCTTACTTTTGAATGGGCAAGGTTAATGCCTGCGGCAGATTCAAAAAGCTGTACAAGGGCATTTTTGCCGTCTATTTCAAGCACTTGACATCTTCTGATACTTCCGTCGGGCAGTTCTATTTCACCGAGTTCGTTATATTTTACGCCCTCAACGTCACTTACCATCATAAGAGGACCTGCAACCTCTCTTATAGTACGGTATTCCTTTGGCATCAGTCCTCACTCCTTTCAAGCACATCTTTTATTTCCTTTTCAAGCATGGTGCTGATTGCTTCAAATTCCCTGTCAATGTTCGCTTCATCTTCATACTTAAATCTTCCGACACGCTCACGCACCGACATATTGATAAGCATTTCCGTATTTGCACCGTCTTTGAGAGCCTCAACGGATTTGTCATAACACAATAAAATTGCCCTCATCATAAGAACCTGCTTTTTCAGAGATGTGTAGGTATCGACAGAATCAAAGGCATTCTGGTGGAGGTAGTCCTCACGGATTGAACGGGCTGTTTCGAGTTTCAGTCTGTCCGCTGCGGAAAGAGCGTCCATGCCGACAAGATTTACAATTTCCTGCAATTCCGATTCATCTTGGAGAAGTGACATCAATCTTGCACGGAGTGACATGAAATCCTTGGACGCATTTTCGGCAAACCAGTCTTCCAGCTGGTCTATATAGAGAGAATAGCTTGTCAGCCAGTTAATTGCCGGGAAATGACGTTTATAAGCAAGGTTTGCGTCAAGTCCCCAGAATACTTTTACGATACGGAGAGTTGCCTGTGAAACAGGCTCGGAAATGTCACCGCCCGGAGGTGATACTGCACCGATTACGGACAATGCCCCCTCTTTTTCGTCACTGCCGTTTACGAGAACACGTCCTGCACGTTCATAGAACTGTGCCAGACGGCTGCCCAAATAGGCAGGATAACCCTCTTCACCGGGCATTTCTTCCAATCTGCCCGACATCTCACGGAGAGCCTCTGCCCAACGTGAAGTTGAATCCGCCATGAGTGCGACTGTATAACCCATATCTCTGAAATACTCTGCTATGGTAATTCCCGTATAGATAGACGCTTCACGGGCGGCAACAGGCATATCAGATGTATTTGCAATAAGTACCGTTCTTTCCATAAGAGAATTTCCCGTGCGTGGGTCTTTCAGTTCGGGAAATTCATTCAAAACGTCTGTCATTTCGTTTCCACGTTCACCGCAGCCGATATATACGATAATATCAGCGGCTGCCCATTTAGCCAACTGATGTTGTACAACGGTCTTGCCCGAGCCGAAAGGACCGGGTACGGCTGCCACACCGCCTTTTGCTATCGGGAAAAGTGTATCAATCGTTCTCTGACCTGTCGTCAAAAGAATATCGGGCGAAAGCTTTCTTTTATACGGTCTGCCGACACGTACAGGCCATTTTACTGCCATTTCGAGATTTTTCTTTTTGCCGTTGACATCTATAATTGCAACGGTTTCATCTATGTTGAAATCGCCCTCTTTAATATCGACAATAGTGCCTTTTACACCGTTCGGAACGAGGATTTTATGCACAACTGCATTGGTTTCCTTTACCGTTCCCAAAACATCGCCTGCAACGAGTTTATCACCCTTTTTGGCTGTCGGCACAAAATGCCATTTTTTCTTGTGGTCGAGTGACGGCACTTCTACACCTCTTTTAAGGCTGTTGCCTGCAATTTTCATAATTTCGCTGAGAGGTCTTTGAATACCGTCATAGATAGAACCGATAAGTCCCGGACCGAGTTCAACCGAAAGCGGTGCACCCGTTGACTCCACTCTTTCACCCGGACCAAGTCCCGAAGTTTCCTCATAGACCTGTATAGAAGCCCTGTCACCGTGCATTTCGATTATCTCGCCTATCAGACGTTCACTGCTGACCTTAACAACGTCAAACATATTTGCATCACGCATTCCCTCTGCTATAACAAGAGGTCCTGCCACTTTTGTAATAACTCCGTTTGTCAAATATAAACACCTCAATTTCCAAAGAGAATATCCGAACCGACTGCCTGTTCCACGAATTTTGACAGTCTTTTGCGACCTGCACCGCTGCTGCCTTGTGCAGAGGGTATCGGAATGACGGCAGGAATGATTTTTTCCGCAAATTTAGCCCTTTCCTTTGAAGAAAGCTCAAACAATTCCTCCGTCATGTATATAATTGCATAGTCCTCTGCTTCTGCAATTCTTTTGAACAGGCTGCCCGATTCAAGAGGTTCATCACATATAAACATATCTATACCGACTGCACCAAAGCCTTTTATGCTTTCGCTGTCGCCTATCACGGCAATATTTTTAACCATAGCTTACACGCAGCCTTTCTCTGATTTTATCGGGCGAAGTTTTTGTTTTGATACCGCCCGAAATGATATTGACAGTTTTCCTGTCATATTCACAGCCGATACAGTACCCCAAAAGAGGCTCTGCACCTGCACATGAATGCCTGCAAAGCTCCCTTGCAAGCTTCATTGTACCGTCATCAACGAATTTTTCAAACTCCGACGGCGATTTTTTATAGAGTGCAACAGCCTTTGCACAATCATTTGAATTTATCTTTTCGAGATATTTGATAAGCTCATTTTCACCCGAAAGAGTTGCTTTAATGAGTGCCGTTATGTCAAGCCCCTCACATTCGCATAAAGCCTGTTCGAGATAAGTTTCGGTTGCAGAGGTCTTTGCGGCTCTCAGTGCAATTTTCACTTCTGCAAAAAATACAAGTCTTTCAAGATATTTTTTCAAAAATACAGACTTTGATTTCTTGCTTTCCGAAAGAAGTTTCTGCATAACGGCTTTATCTATAACAGCGTCGCTTAAACGGGCATCTTTTGTTTCCGCAAGAAGTCCGTAAGCCTTATCAGCCGCACCCGCAAGCCATTCCGGCAGACTGTCAAAACGTCTGTTTTCAACAGCCTCTATCATATTTTTCTCACCCGTCATGCAGGGACTTATCAGCAAACTGCCATAATCCCTGTCGGACATAGTGCCTTTTAAAACAGTCTTTAAATTATGCACGTCATTTTGTGCGAAAAACGGCTCAAACAAATTCATATCGGGTGCAACACTTTTGACGTATTTCCACATCTTTTCCGTATTGCTTGCAATCAGCTCATCAACCGTATCGCCCTCGCCAAAACCCTTGTCACTTAAAAACCTCACTAATTCCTTTTCGCTTTTGAGTGCAAGCATTTGTTCAATATCGGAGGGGGAAAGAAGTTTCTTTTCCCTTGCCCTTACAGAACCGATAGAGTATTCGTATTCCATCAAACCCCCCCTTATTTAAAAAGCTCTCTGCTGATAATATCCTCTATTTCCTCACGCTTTTCGGAGATGACGGAGGAAAAACTCATATTTTCCTCAATATCACCGTCTTTGAGAATAAAACCGCTTTCAATGCTGTTATTCGGGGTATCGGAAAGCTTTGCGGAAATGCCGAATTCATAAAATCTCTGTTCGATATTTTTCGGCACTCTTTTCAGGTCTTTTTCATTAAAATAGATAATACCCTGTTTGAGATGTGAAGTCCTTGCAAGGCTGTAAACAAGCTCAAAATATACTGTATCGGGGAGATTTACCATGTAGTCGAGCACATGACTGACAGCCTTGTCAATTTCCTGTCTGCGAGCCTTTAAAAGCATATTTCTCTTTTCCAACTCACTTTTACTCTGATGTGCTTTAAGCAGCTTTGCAGACTGCTCCTCTACAAGAAATCTTGCATTTTCCGTGATTTCTTTAGCCTCTTTCTTTGCGTTGTCGAGTATCTCATTACATGACTTTTCCGTTTCGGCATTGATAACGGCTATTTTCTCATCACATTCTTTTTTTATTTCGGAAATAATTTTTTCACCGCTGCTCATAGTATGCACACCCTTTTAAAATTTGATTGCGGGTACGGAGATAACTGTAAGCAATGAAACGATAAATGCAAAAAGTGCATATATTTCAACCAGCGTAACAGATACCATTGCTTTTGAGAAGTTCTTGTCATCTTTTGCACAAAGACCGATACCTGCAACAGCAGCTCTGCCCTGAGCAATACCCGATACAAGACCGCCTACACCGATAGCAAGAGATGCACCGAGATAGGCAAGTCCCTGTTCTGTTGTAACAACGTCACCGCCACCAAGTACACCTGCATAAATGAGCATCAAAAAGCCTACGATAAAGCCGTAAAGTCCCTGCGTACCGGGGAGAAGTGTCAGAACGAGCATTTTACCGAACATGGAGGAATCCTCCGAAAGAACTCCCATAGAAGCCTGTGCAGCTGCACCAACGCCTTTTACAGAGCCTATGCCTGCCAAAACAGTAGCGATTGCGATACCCAAAATTGTAAATATCATACCCATAATAAATTACCTCCAATTATATTCATTCATCAGTATTTTTTATTTTAAAGTTTTTGGTTTTTGCGGAGAAAGCTTCAAAGGGCTTTCCGCCACCTTCATAGAATTTACTGAACATCTCGACATACTGCAAACGCATGGTATGCACATAAGAGCCGAGAACATTCAAGCCTATTGTAACAGCATGACCTACTATAAAAACGACTGCCATGCATATTACACCAAATATGCTTGTACCGAAAAGAGTGGAAAGCATATTGAAAACCTGTGCCATAACGCCTGTTGTAAGTCCCAAAGCCATCAATCTCGAATAACTCAACAAGTCGCTTACATAGCTTGTAATGTCATACAGAGAGGCAACTCCGCCTATCAATTTTCCGAAAATGCCTTTCTTTCCACGACCTTGCGTCAAAATAAGTCCTACCGCACAAGCGATTGCTATTCCTGCACCGATATATGTAAGCACCTGTCCGAAAGCCATTCCCATTGCCAGCACCGCAAGACCTATCAAAAGCAACATCCACAAGCCTGTATCAAAGAATGCCTCCGCATATTTTTTCTGCTTGAAGCATACATAGAATTTACAAGCCATTCCCGCAAGTACATGGAGAAGTCCAAATCCTATGGACATTATCATAATAAACAATGCATCTTTCTGAGTATCAAGCATCCATGGCATAAGCTGTTTCATAGTAATGTCACTGCCTGTAAATGTATTGTAGAATACAGCGGGAGCGTCACCAAAGAAACTTCCGAACACAAGTCCCCAAAATATCGTTGATATTCCGCAGTATTGGAAAAGTTTCAAATTATTTCTCATGGACTTGTCAGGTTTCAGGACTTTCAGACCTATTGCCGTAGCTATCACAAGCAAAAGTCCATAGCCTGCGTCTGAAAACATCATTCCAAAGAAGAAATAAAAGAAAAATGCAAGTACGGGAGTAGGGTCTATATCTTCCTTTGACGGAGAAGCGTACATTGTAACAATACTTTGTGCAGGCTCTGCAAAAGCGTTGTTTTTGAGTTTTACGGGAGCGTCATCTCCTGCTTCCTCAAACTCTATGACAGCCGAAGGAACTTTTTTACAGATTTCCTCAAGCTTTCCGCAATCCTCCTCGGGTATATAACCGTTTAAAACAAAAACGTGTTCTGTTTGGTCAAGTTCGGATATGACACGGTATTTTTCCGCACGGAGTTCAAAATAGTCCTGCGTGTCACGGATAGCCTCACGATAATCTGCATAATTGGCAATCTGCTCTCTAAGGTCATCATTCTTATCTCTCAAATCATTATTTTTCTTTGAAAGACGTTTTGCTTTGTCAAGGGGAATTTTGGAAGTAGGATTGAGCGGTCTTGAAAAGCCTATACTCCTCAGAGTGAGTTCGGCTTTTTCCTTTTGATTTTTAGGCGTAAATACAACGATACTTGTCATATTTGACGAGGAATAGACGACTTCCAATTCAAATATCAGTTCGGGACATTTTTCCGCAAGAGTTTCTGACAAAAGCTGTTCGTCATACTGTTTCGGCAAAGTGCCGATAAATACAGCCGTTGAAACAGTATCACCTGTATTAAGAGGTATATCCAGCTTTTTCCAAGGTTCAAGCTGTGCGGTAAGCGTTCTTATTCTCGCCTGCTCGGCAATATTGTCTGTTATCCGGTCATCTATACGGCATATTTTTCCGCATATACCGATAATTTTTGCTGCCTGGGCGGCAATATCGCCTATTTCATCGGCATCTATCTCACGCCTGCCTTTGAAGCTTTCGAGAAGTCCCTTTTTTTCGGGAGCGACATTTCCGAGAATTTTCAATGCCTTTTCCGTAAGTTCGGCATTTTTCTCAAACTGTTTAAGCTGTGCAGACGTGTCCGACCTTGCAAACCCCTCCTGTACCTCGTCATCATGCTTTACATGGATAAGTGCCGAATCCTGCAAATGCTCAAGAAGTCTTTTTCTGTCGCTTTTAAGTGCAATAATCCTTACTGCTTTCATTTTCAGCTTTGACAAATCATAATCACCACACTTTATTTAATTTTTTTCGACTTATGCAGTCAGCATTTCAATAACCAGCCGAGTTACTCTGTCAAGATTTTTTTCAGCCGCTGCCGAAATTTCATCGCATTCTTTTTTAATTTTCTGCTTTTCCTTTTCAAGCTGACGTTTGCTGCTTGCAGATATAGCCTGCTTGTCATCTTTCAGCATTTTGTTTGTCTGCTGTTCGGCATTTTCGACAATTTCCCTTGCCTTTTTAAGAGCCTCCTGCTTTTTCATCTCAGCCTGAGCCTTTGCATCAGCCTCTTTCTCACGGCACTCCCTTTCGGTTTCGAGAATTGCCTTGATAAGTTCACTCGCCATATTTCTCCCCTCCCCACCACAGCGGTTCGCTGCGACTTTTTATATGGATATACTCCATATACTATTAAAACATATTTTCAACCAAAAATCAACTTTTACATAGTTTTTTTATTCCGTACCGGCAACTAAAATATATCACCCAAATTATTCAAAATCAATTTTCATTTTTAGCCATAAGTAAAATAATTGACACTATTATAAAAGTGACTATGTTATTTTTCATTTATCCTCACAAGATAGGCAAGAGTTTCTTCAGCCCAACTATATTCTGCCATATAACTACCGTTAAACTGCCTTATACTTTCGGCATCGTTCTCTAAAAATAAAAAATAATCACAATCAATCAAATTCATATTCACATTACAGTAACCCCTTGAAGTATGTATCATATTTGTAATTCCAAAACGGCTGAATGTTTTTCTAATATCCATAACAGCCTTGTTGTAAAGTTTTTTCACTTTAATATCAAAAGGTCTGTTCTCCCAAAGCACATCGGCAGCTTCCTGTATGCTTATATTTCTGCCTCTTCTGTCTATGCACAAGGCAAATAATTCCTTTGCCTTTGAACTGTGAAAGTCAACAGCATAATTATTGATGAAAACTTCAAACCTGCCGAAAGTTCTGACATTCACCACACTTTTTTCAACATTTTCAGCGGCTATATACAGCATTTTTTCTTCATTGCCATCACTGATAAATTTATCAATATTTTCCCTGTCTATCTCGCACGGGCAAACTGCAAAATGCTTTTTCTCCATTTCGCTGTGTAAAAAATCATGT
>Ga0310695_10009109_pt1 | contig 15076 bp, 16 predicted proteins | sample RumenRJG_04DNA_FD_203882 | JGI IMG/M metagenome (GOLD analysis project Ga0310695, IMG submission 203882) | Bovine rumen microbial communities from Lethbridge, Alberta, Canada - RJG_04 (v2) (version 2) | ecosystem: Host-associated > Mammals > Digestive system > Stomach > Rumen | place: Canada... | reverse complement strand
TCTTGAATGCTTGCCTGAAGATAGGGGATGGGACAAATGGGCTGAATAATCATATATGGTACAGATAGCTTTGAAAGCTGGCCACTACATGAGTCGGGAAATAAATAAGAAGCAGCTGCATTTTGCAACTGCTTCTTATTGTTTCTACGGTTTTTCGCCAATTTTATTCGCTTTTGCTGCAATTTTCAGGTCAGTATTCTCGACATGGGTGTAGATTTGCGTAGTGGAGAGATGCTCATGTCCCAGCACTTCCTGCACAACCCTCACGTCAACGCCGTTGCGGACCATCTCCGTTGCCGCCGTATGTCGCAGCTTGTGAGGGGAGTACCTCTCGACGTCTAGGCCTGCTTTGAGAAGAGTCCTGTCCATCATCTTCTGAATAGCCCGGACATTCAGCCTGGTGCCAATATTTGAGATAAACACCGCCTTCTCATGACCATCTTTGATCTTCTGCGATTTTCTATCCTTCAGATACTCATTCAGACAGTCAAGCGTAAAATCAGGCATATACACCATACGTTCCTTATTTCCCTTACCAAGCACCCGAAGACCGCCGTCGTCCTGAATGCTGTCCATATTAAGGGAAACGACCTCTGAGACCCGCAATCCACAGCCCATCATAATCATCATGATAGCCCGATCCCTGCTTGCAAACTTGCCGTCTGCTGCGTCTATCAGTTTTTTAGCCTCAGATTCTGATAGGTATTTGGGCAGACTCTTCTTGAGTTTGGGTGAGTCAATGCGCTCAGCTATATTGGTTGGCAACAGCTCCTTTGTGACAACCAGATAATGGTAGAAACTGCGTATGCTCATCAGTCTTCGCGCTCTGCTCGCAGCGCCTTCGCCGCCATTCCGCTCCGTGCTTAGCCACGACAGAAAATTGTATATATCTGTAGTTGTGATATTTTCTACGAACTTTAAGTCAACACTTTTGATGGAAATTGAGTCGAAGTCCTGTGTTTCATCCTGTATCCAGATGAGATAGCGAAAAAAGAGCCTGAGATCGAAAAAATACTCCTGAACCGTTTTCTGAGAATGATTCTTGATGTTGATGTGATACATCAAGTAGTCATAGAGCAGGGAAGAGCACTCCTGCCTGTAATTCACCATAGTCCCACCCACAATAGTCATTATTAGCATCTAGCGCAAAGGACGATTCGGCAATAGGTATCTAATTCCATTCCTCTTGGGTCAGAAAATCCCGAATATTTCTGTGTTTAATACCATTCCGGCTAAAATCCACTTCGTCCATAGATACAACATACTTAGGGAAATTATCTCGTATCCCATCATACACGCCAAACTCTCTGCGAATGGTATCCTCAGATGCCAGCAGGTAAGCAACCTGAACATACAGCTTCTCTTGCCGCTTCTCGCAGACAAAATCCACTTCTCGCTCACCAAGCCTTCCCACAGTTACATGATACCCTCGTCGCAACAGTTCCATGTAGACGATATTCTCCAAAACGAGATTGATATCTCTCATATTACTGCCAAATACTGCTTCGCGCAAGCCGTGATCGGCAATATAGTACTTTTCGTTGGTCGAGAGGATTTGCTTTCCCTGAAGATCCTCTCGACTGGCCTGATAGATCAGATATGCGTCCATGCAGTACTGGATATAGTTCAATACAGTGTCTGTTGACACCTTTCTTCGCTCGTATTTCAGAAATTTTGCAACGGAATTGGCAGAAAAGATCGTACCTGCATTGGCCATCACATAGGCAATGATCCTTTCCAGCAACGCCACGTCCCGAACCCCGTTGCGCTGAACGATATCCTTGAGCACAACAGAGTTATATAGATCCTCCAGATATCGTTGGGACGGTTGAAGCTCATATCTTAGATTGCTGAGATATGGCATACCACCGACTGACAAATACGATTGAAACCGCTGGGGAAGGGAACTATCCGGGAAAGACTGTGCGTACAACTCGGAAAACTCACTAAAGGAGAATGGGTATATAACAAACTCAACGTAGCGGCCGGCTAGATAGGTTGCCAGCTCTCCCGATAATAGTTTTGCGTTAGAACCCGTGATATAAATGTCACAATCAAGGGAAACTCTCAAGGAGTTAATGCACTTTTCCCAGTTTGCAACCTCTTGGATCTCATCAAAGAACAGGTAAACCTTACCTGTAAGGCTTGCAGCCCTGTCCATGATTTCCCGGTTTAGTGATTCGGCTGAGCATAGAGGAGCATTTTCCAGTTTTTCGAAATTGATTACGATAAACTGTTCCTTCTGAACACCAGAAGCCAGCAATTCCTCCTGAATCAGTTCCAGCATAACAGATTTTCCGCCACGGCGAACTCCCGTCATTACTTTAATCAAGTCGTTGCCGATAAACGGACGAATCTGACTCATATATGATTCTCGCTTGATCATCATGAAGCATCACATCCCTCAGCCGAAATTGTATCATATATATAAACGATATTCAATATCCGTTTTCAGATTTTATCGACTATAATCGACAATCTGCCCCTGCGACTATTTCTCTGCAAAAAGGGGACGGCGCTTATAGACTTTCGCAAAATCAAGGTTTTGCGAAAGTCATGGGAGAGCAAAAGTGTAAATGCCCGGTTTTTACGCTACAGTAAGATGATGCTCCTTAATGTAGTTCTGCGCCTCAGCCAGCGTATCGAAAGAACACAGCCAGAATGCGTCAGAATCGACAACCTCAATACTATAGAGCCATTTGCCAAGTTCATCGTTATGCTTGATGAAGACTTTTGTTTGAGGATCGTTCAAAAAGAACGCAACGATCTCATTTAAGGACTTGCTGGGGCGAATCGCAGTGTGATGAAAGAGCGAACCGTTCTCCGAATAATCCAGGCGAATACGGAGGAAAAGATCATTGCTTTGAGCGTCCTTTTCGATCTCTGTGATGCGACCATTCTGCCGCGCCTCCGGTACCCATACCAGATCGTTCACCTGCAGCTTCTTAGCTTCGGTATACCGCATTATCTTCGCCTCCTTCATTCTTGCTTCATTATTATATATTATACGATAGATGTTTGCAAAAGTATATAGAAACCTGTTTGTTCCCTTTTGATTAAACAAAGCAAATCTTTTGTTCAATTATTGTTTTCCTGATACAACATCAAAATAAAGAAGTCGGATATTGCTCCGACTTCTCTCTACTGCCACTCATTCGATAGTTAGGCCGAACTCCTTGTACAGTTCCACGCGATATGCCTCATCATTGACTGCCCGCTCCACTTCATTTTCGCGCCCAGCAGAATAAAGCCCAGATATGAGCTGCAACAAGCGAGCCTCGCCTTCAGTACGACCTTCTTTGAGACCTTCCTTCCGTGCCTGCCCAACCTGAGCTTTGGTTGAGCGACGAACAGCGTCTTCTTGATCAAACAATTCTATCCTATTCCGCGCTACCCCCTCTTTCTTGTCCGTGAGAGAGTCCTCATGTGAATAAAAGGCGGTTGCTTTTTGCACATAAAACTCGCTTTCCGCAACTCTAATAACAAAATCATACTCAAGTCGATTGGCCTTGCTTGGATTAATGTTATACCTCCGGCAAACATTACGGAAATACGCATAATAATCTTGGTCTTCCTGCGTAAGAGGTTCAACCCAACCGTGTTGCCCACAGTAGTCTTCCATCTCAGCCATATCTTTCTGCTGTTCCTGCGTCATGTGCGGACACATCCTTCCTCTTATGGCAAAAGAGAGGGGGCCGAACTTCACCGACCCCTCCCATTTCACTTGTTAGCCTGCGGTAAGTCCGAACTCCTTGTACAGTTCCTTGCGATATGCCTCGTCATGGGTGACCCGTTCCACCTCTTCACCCCTGCCAACAGCATAGAGCTTCGACATAAGCTGAATCAGACGGTTTTCACCTTCCTCACGGCCTTCCTTCCGTGCCTGCCCGGCCTGTGCTTTGGTTGAGCGACGAACAGCATCTTCTTGATCAAACAATTCCAACATATTCCGCGCAACCTCCTCTTCTTTGCCTGTCAGATAGTCCTTAAGGATGCTATTTTCTTTGCAGTTTTCAATAAATTCGAGCATTCTGCTCATAGTCCTATTTCCGTTTTTCTTTAATTCATAGCTGCGCTGGGAGAATGCCATGTACTGGCTAAGTACATCACTTCCATCTGGTGTACTGATAACCGAAGCCTTCACTTCAAAAGAACACGGTACCCCGTTGAAAAACTCATCCGTAAGGCTCAACGTCTTCAGCGCCGCTTTACTGCTTTTAGGGCCAACATATACGACAAACAAATCCGCACGAGGCAGCTGCACCTTCTTTGGTGAGAATATATCTTGATCATACTCGTCGAATAACTGTCGATATGTCACCATGAGGTATTCTGCCAAGCGGATAAGAATGTTCGGCGTCCATGTTGCCTGTGCCTCCATCAGAACGACAAGCCTATCCTTGATCCTCATCCCAAGATCGTTGTAGATACCAATGGAGACAACATTTCTAATGGTTACATCGGTAATGTCTTCCTGCGAAATGTGTTCATCTGGATACAGCCTCTCCAAAAGTCTGACCTGATTCTCGGGATCGCTGAATAGGTCAACGAATACATTATCTTTGATCTTGTGTGGAACCCCTATTTTCTTTGTCATTATCGTTTTCCTTTCAATTTTACTACATGTCTAAAATACTGTCAACGCTTTCACCTCGACAAATCCTGCCGTCTATTGGGCACGCCAATCAGTTTCTGCTACATAGACATCCCCCCTATAGTCGCAACCTATGGGGTAATTTATACGCCTGAGTTCGCTTTTCTATTACGATTGTTGTTTTATTGTTTGAACGCCCCTACTATTAAAGGAGCGGACGGTTATTTGCGCCATCCCTCCTATCAGTCTCTCGCTCATCACTTCTCCGCAAAAGCCAGGTTCTGCAATAGCAAACGGTTGATTCACTCGCTGAGCCGTGCTACTATACATTATAATATGTAGTACACACAAAGGATGGGTGCCCATGCGTCAACAGTCTAACAGACACACACTTTTGACAGAGACGCCAATCCCCCAGCTTATTTGGAGGCTTTCCGTCCCTACCATCATCAGTATGCTTGTCACAGGCATCTATAACTCCGCCGACACATATTTCGTCGGCCGAATCTCTACACAGGCAACCGCCGCTGTGGGGCTTGTGTTTTCGGTCATGGCCATTATCCAGGCTTTGGGTTTTTTCTGCGGTCACGGCTCTGGCAACTGTCTCTCCCGCATGCTCGGTGCCGGAAAAGCAAAAGAGGCCAATGAGATCGCTGCCACTGGCTTTGTTCTCGCCCTGCTCATCGGTTCTGCCGTAGCGATTCTCGGCAATCTGTTTGCGGAGGAGTTGGCAAATTTCATTGGCGCAACTGACTCCTCCCGATCAGACACCGTGGCCTATATGCGCATCATCCTTCTGGGCGCGCCCTTCATGACCGGTCAGTTCGTCATCAACAACCAACTACGCTTCCAAGGCAGCGCCTTCTATGCTATGGTGGGACTCATGTGCGGCGCGGTAATGAATATCGGCTTAGACCCTCTGCTGATGTTCGGTCTGGGAATGGGAATCCAGGGCGCTGCTATTGCCACTGTCGGCGGACAATTTGTCAGCTTCATTGTCCTACTGATTGGCAGCCGCCGGGGCGAAAATATCCGGATCTCCTTGAAAAACGTCCGGATGAGTCTTGACTATCTACGGCAAATTGTAAATGGCGGCTTGCCGTCACTCCTGCGCCAGGGTCTCGCCGCTGTATCCACACTGCTGCTCAACCGCGTTGCGAAGGTCTGGGGCGGAGATGCTGCCATTGCGGGGATGTCCGTGGTCACCCGTGCGTTGATGCTATTGGTGTCTGCGCTGATTGGTTTCGGTCAGGGCTATCAGCCCGTATGTTCCTATAATTATGGTGCCGGGCTGTACCGCCGTGTGAAGGAAGGCTTTCTCTACTGTGTGAAAGTGGGCGCGATGTTGCTGACTGTTGCAGCAGTGATCTGCCTCATCTGGGCGGAACCCATAATCGCCTGGTTTCGTGATGATCCGGAGGTGATTGCCGTGGGCGCTGTAGCTCTTCGGGCGCAAGCGGTTGCTTTGCCGCTGCTGGGGCCATCTGTTCTGACCAATATGTTTCTGCAGGCGAGCGGCAAAGGGCTCAAGGCATCCATTACTTCATCAGCCAGAAACGGCATCTTTTTCATTCCTCTCATCCTTATCCTGCCACGCTTCTTTGGCTTACTGGGCGTGGAAATGACACAGGCTTGGGCGGATTTGCTGACCTTCCTGCTGGCCATGCCCATTGCGAGAAATGAACTGAAAAAGCTGGACACTGACGCGCCGAAAGGAGATGCATCATGAAGAATTCTTTGCGTGTATTGCAGTGGCAAAAAGTTGTCTCGCCGGATGTGGAGCAAAACCTCAAAATCGCTGAGGCTGGATGTCGTCGAGCGAAGGAATTGGGCGCGGACCTATTGGCCTTGCCAGAGATGTTTTGCTGTCCTTATGAAGCGAAAAACTTCCCGCTTTACGCTGAGCCGGAGCGCGGACGCATCTGGAGTTGCTGCGCATCGCTTGCGGCGAAATACGGCCTGCTTCTCTCTGCCGGCAGTATGCCGGAGCGAGACGCAGATGGTAGTATATACAATAGCGCCTATGTTTTTGGGCCAGATGGCCAACAGGTTGCAAAGCATCGCAAGATGCACCTATTTGACATCGACGTGCCGGGAGGCCAGCGCTTTTTTGAGTCGGAAACGCTGCGTGCCGGAGACACGGTGACTGTGTTTCCTACGGAATACGGTCCCATGGGTCTGTGCGTCTGTTACGACGCCCGCTTTCCGGAGCTTGGTCGCCTGATGGCGTTGCAGGACGCTCGACTGCTGCTGGTACCGGCATCTTTCAACCATACCACAGGACCGCTTCACTGGGAATTGACGCTTCGCGCTCAAGCCATGTTCAATCAGTTCTTCGTTGTGGGCACCGCCACTGCCTTGGATTCCAGCGCGTCCTATGCTTCTTGGGGGCATAGCCTCACCGCAGACCCTTGGGGGCGTGTGCTTGCACAGCTGGAATCCGATGAAGGAGAACAGCTCGTGGAGATAGATCTCTGTGAATCAGACGAGGTCCGGCAGCAGATCCCACTCCTGCGGCATCTCCGTACTGACGTCTATGAACTTCGGGAGAAATAGTGACTTTCAGAAATATAGATTCTTTTCGGCGTTGAGTGTCACCCCCATTGCAAAGCAGAAGAGGCTATAGCAGTTCTATTGCTACAGCCTCTTCTTGTCATCCGTCAGACCAGCTTCTTGATATTCTCTACATTTCTTCGATACTGCTCCAAAAATGGCAGGTTCAGATCATAATGGTAATACAGCTCATACATGAGCTTGAACATGACCGCGGGGTCTAGCTCCCCTCCGGTTCGTTGGATAAAGTCACCGATCAATGGCAGTATCTCTGATTCAAGCCTGCTAAACTCCTTGGCTTCGCGCGAGAAGTTATTGCTGACCCAATCTTTGACTCTAACCTGCCCGGTTCCGAAGTGATGTTCGTGATCGAGACACAGATAGAAATTGAAGTCTTTGCCTCGTGTGCCGGGTGCTGTACCGAACGGATACATTCGGCAGACCTGCGGGCGTCCCTCGTAGACTCTGCATGCCCCGCCTTGCAGGAAAGCACAGGTGTCATCCTCCCCTGTCACGTTTACTTGGTAGATGGGAAAACCGTCGATCATGGCAAGATACGCGTATTGATCGAGCATATCCTCCGTTGATTCCACATTTTCTCCTTGATCACGGAGGAATTTTGAGAGGTAGAAGATATCGCGTGGCTCCAGCATCAACGAATCCTTCAGATGCCGGCAGCAATGTGCGCAGCGCTGGCAACGAAATGCAATCCGTGCGTTTGTGCTGACAAATTTCATATCTGACATGGTTAATCTCCCGTTATAGCAAATATCGTGTGCTAGGTGGAGTTCTCCCCTCCCCCCTTTGCTTATTTCAGATCGTCTTCGCTGTATTGATCGAACTCGTCAAGTTCTTCTGCTTTTGCTACCCTCTGGGAAACGGCCTCATACCCATCAAAGCAATTGCGTTCGAGGTCGATTGCGCCAGCGTCTGCCAGTTTCAAGGCGATGCTTTCAGCTTCTGCAGCACTATAGGCTCGCACAACAACCTGAGTACTGTTGCTTTCGCTTACGCGGACGACATACGCTCTCGGCACAGGTTCGCAGCCGTTTTCTTTAAGAACTGCTTCGTAATAGAGGTACTCTTCTTTGCTGATGTCCGTCAAAATGGATCCCAGTGCATCAAGGATCTCCTGTATGATGTCTTCGAACAGAATCTCCCGAATATACTCGTCGGTTCTCATACCGGTCCCCTTACTTCCCGCGTAATAAAACCAATAATCTCCGATTTGGCAGACCGGTTCACCATCATTTGGACTGTCAATCAGCTTAACAACCCCCTTTGCAATCCCAATTTTCAGCATATCTTTCGAAATCATGTTCTTTTCCTCCCGTTTTAGCGTGCAATCCAGATATTTCTCATGCCTGCTGTTTTATTCCCATAGACACTCTGCCAAATTCTATGCGGAATGCGCACTCCCTATCAGTTAGCGTGAATGCGCCCCTTTCGAGACGCTTTCATGGCACTAATTCAAAACATTATCCAATTTTGCAAGATCCCTCGGTTGTATCTCACTGTACTCGCAGGAAAAGCCGTAGACGCACCAGCCATACGCATCGGACAGCCAATCGGCAACCATATCAAAAACTTGCTCCTCCGATGCTCCATGCTCTACCTCCCCAGTGTTCGCTATGTATCTCTCTGTGATGTAGACTTCGCTCGGAAGATCCACCGGCTCCCCATCCGTATCCCACTGGATGTCTTTTACCACAAGGATTCTGATGCCTTTACTTTCCACTTGCTTACTCCTCCTCACCCAGTACGTGCAGCGCCGCATAAGAGTCGTGCTCAAGAATCAGTTCAAAAGATACCATAGGTTCGCACTCATCATTGTAGTTATCATAGGCTCCCGGCGCTTGCAGCTTCGCCTGCTCTTCCGGCGTGAACAGCGTTTTCAGATCACTCTCGCGAATGAAAATACTGTTGGAATCCATGTACTTTTTCAGGATCTCCCATTCCTCTTCAGGAACAACTCGCAACTTATACATATTTGTATTCCCCCACTTTCTTAGATTTCCTCATGAATATTGGTTTTACCGCCTACAGAGTGTACTGCATATGTGATATGCAATATCATCCAATTATCATCAGGACAGGGTCCGACCCTACTTTTGAGCAAAAAAAGAGAACAGCGTTTGTGGCGCTGCTCTCTTGCATCTTCAATTGTTTTTCTATTCTATCCAAACCCATTCGCCGTCACGGTGAACGCAAATATCCTGGTAATCGATGTATTCCCGCACAGTCGGCTTGTCTTTCTCATCGACTTCAAACTCGACTGTAACCGTCTGCTTGTTAAGGCGTATAACTTTACCCTTCCAGCTTTCACACCAAGCGGGTGTGTGTACTGAAACAATCCCTGGACGGTGCTTGATAAACACCTCTTTGCCTGGCTCAATGCTTGGCATATTTCCCATCCTCTCTATATCACATGCCGTTACATGCTTCCTTATGATTCAACGCGCACTTCAACGTTTTTTCCAGAGAACGCGATGCCATAGCATACGATATTCTTAAAGCCCCGTTCGATAAGGTCTGTTTTATAACCCTTGCTGTCGATCTGTTTGATTGCCTTTTCTGCTTCCTTACCAAGTCCTTCGGCCGAGCGAATGGACTTGAACTCCATGAGAATCCCAGGCAGAACATGATTCCTTGGCTCAAGCTGTAAATCAAATCTTCCATCCCCTGACTCCCTGTTTGAGCGGATATAGTACCTTGACGACAAAGATGCAACCAAGCCGAGAACCATTCCGTGGTAAAAGCCCTCCGACGAACCGTCGAAGACACTGATACAACTTCTCATATATCCGCCAATCGCATCCTGGAGCATGGCCGCGTCATTTTTAGATAGCGCTTTCTCAATCTGGGTGACAGCATTGACGCCAACGGCATCTTTGACCCAAAACAATATCTCCGAGTTGTAGACTCTGCGGATCTCCAAGTTGGGCAGTTTAAGATCCGCGTATGTTCCGACATCCGTTTCTCTAAGTTCACCAGCCGGCGTAAGATAGCCCACCAGCAGCAAAAAGCTGAAGATAGCATCTGGACCGTCTGCAATTTGAGGATAGATCACTTCAGTATTGACTGACGTATAAGTGGTGTTCCCTTGTATCAGCGAAAGCAGTTCCTCTGCCATTTCCGGGGTCAATGTACGAACCAGGCTCTGCAAGATCTCGTTATCGCTCGTGTTGACCCAGAAGTTCTTTGGGGAGCAGCCATTGGAGAAATAGCTTGCGACCGACCAAGGATTGTAGATAGCCGCATTGCCGAACCGATACCCATCATACCAGGTCTGGATTTCATCCAGCTTGTCTTCCTTATTATAGTACTTGGCCATTTCCCGAACCTCTTCTTCGGTAAAGCCAAAGTATTTACTGTATTTCTCGTCCAAAACCGTGTTAACAGCCAGATTGTTAAGACCACTAAACAGATTCTCTTTTGAGATGCGAAGTATGCCGGTCAGAACCCCGAATGCCAGATAATCATTGTCTTTCAAGCCGCTTGAGAGGAAGTTTCTCATAAACGATATGACTTCGTTGTAGAATTTACGAACAAACCCCTGCTGTATCGGCGTATCATATTCATCAATGAGAATGACTGTCTTCTCATGGTAATGCTTGTATAGCATCGTCGCCAGATTATAAAGGGCCCTGCTATACTCCACATCGCTGAGCGTTCCGTTTATCATCCGGTCATAATAATCAAGATCAACACGATCAAGCGATTCGCTCTTTTCCAGTTCATCATGTCTCCGATACTCATCGCGCACAATGATCTTGATTGACTCCAGGCACTCATCCCAGGAATTAAACTTTACATCCTTGAACGTCAAAAAGATAACCGGATACTTTGCCTGCATCTTCCGGTACTTATTGCCGCAAGTCCAAATTTGCATGCCGCTAAAGTAGGAAGAAGTGTTTTCATCACTGATTTCAAAGAATGCCTTGAGCATACTCATCATCAGTGTTTTCCCAAAACGCCTTGGCCTGGTAAACAGCGTAACCATGTTGTGGTCATCGATCAATTCCTTGATCAGCATGGTTTTGTCTACATAGTAGCATTCCTTGGCCACTGTCGGGAAGGATGTATTGCCGACCGCAAAAGGCAGCAACTCCTTGGCTTTCTCATTGTGTTTTCCCGGATTCTTCTCGGCATATCCGATGACAGATTCCTCTGGAATCATCCACTTTTTCCCGTTGCGGACAGCTCCCTGCAGTTTCCCTGTACTGCAAAGGCCGGCTACCCTGCGCGTCGTCAAATGAAGATACTGTGCAGCGGCCGAGGTATCCATGAATTGATCTTTTGCCATCCGTCTCAGTCGAGTAGACAGTCTCGACACTCCTTTCAAAGAATTTTCTCTAGTGAAAGGCTTGCCTACTGCCCCTCACGGAACCGGACGTGCGGTTTTTCCGCATCCGGCTCTTCAAGTAGTCTTTGGTTGCCAGTTCCAGATGTCCGTCGTTAAATGCGGCTCCTGCACATAGTAATTCCAGATACGCAGAAACTTCGGGTATTTCAGCTTTCCCTTCTGGTCACGGCGATTCAGCATACGGTAGGTGGAGTATTTCAGATACTTCCAGAAGCTCTGTATTGCGTGGAAGTTCCCGTTTACTCCGTAATAGTTGCAGTGGCCCCGTATGACTGCCGCCAGCAGCTCCATAGTCTTGGATACCGGCTTTGTCAGCCTTGTGCGCAGCCACTCCTTTGCCGCCTGCTTCTTCGCTTTCAGCTTCTTTTTGCTGGTTCGGACGCCAAGCCGGTATTTGCCGCCTCTGGTCTTGGTATTGAAGAAGGTGAATCCAAGGAATTCGAATTCCTCCTTCGTCCCCTTGAACCGTCCAATCGGCAGTATCCTCGTCTTGTCCTCCGCAACTTCCAATGAGAATTTGCCAAGCCGCTGCTTGAGCACCTCAAGCACGTCCCTTGCCTCGTCCTCGTACTGGAACAGTATCAGGAAGTCGTCCGCATACCGCACATAGTACGCCTCCCCTCGCAGCTTTGGCTTTATCGCCTTTTCAAACCACAGGTCGAGCACATAATGCAGATACACGTTGGCCAGCACCGGGGATATCAGCCCACCTTGCGGCGTTCCCCGGTCGCTGTCCTTCAACTCGCTTCCTTCCATAATTCCCGCAATCAGAAACCGCTTCACGTAGCGCAGAAAGTTTTTGTCCTGTATATCGTGCTCCAGAAACCTCATGAGCCACTCATGGTCTACGTTGTCGAAGAAGCCTTTTATATCCGCTTCCAGTACGTAGTTGACCTTGTGGATCATGATGGTCTGGTTGATATACCGCACTACATCATGGGCTGACCTTCCCGGTCGGAACCCGTAGGAGCAGTCCAAAAACCTCGGTTCATAGACCTCGTTCAGCGCGTTTGCCATGACTCCTTGCACAAGTCGGTCTTCATAGGCCGGGATGCCCAGCGGTCGCAGCTTGCCGTTCGCCTTCGGAATATATGTCCGCCTCACAGGTAGCGGCTTATATTGGAATTTCTTCATCCGTTCCACCAGTTGGCGTACATTTTCCTGTGCGTTTTCGTCATACTGCGCCTTATCTACGCCATCTATGCCCGTTGCTTTTCTCCTGCTCTGCTTCCGGTGTTCCGCCATCAGGCTTTGCTCATTGACGCTGTGCATAAGCCCTTGCACCGTTGCGAACCTCTCTGACTGGTACCTTATTCCCTTCGCTTCTTGTTCCATCGGTTTCCGGCCTCCCGTGCCACCTCTGCTTCCACTCCGGGAACGACTGCTTGCTGCCCCCTTCGCTCCGCCCGCTTTCACGGGTTTCCTCACTACTATGAGGCAGTCCGACTTCTGACAGGCCATCGGGGTCTCTCCATTTACAAGACTTCAATTCCCCTTACCTTCCGGAGCCTGTCAGACCTCCCAGGTATGCAGGTATTACCTTTGCACGCTCGCCACGCTCTATTGACCCCGGCGGAATCTCCTTGGACTCGCTTATCGTCCAATTCTTGCTGCCTGCGACCAGGAAGAAGGTATCGGCTTCCGCTCTATATGACTTACGGGGCTGAATCGCTTCACGGTTTCCCATTGCGGCTCTCGTGCTCCTCTACCTACGCTTAAACCTCGCCTCACGGCTTCGGCTCCAAGGCTGAGTACCGGCTGCTCGCTACGCTTTACCGGGTGCGGTCTCCCACCGCACTATATTACCTGCACCGAACTGGCGCACCCTCCGATCTTTCGGAAACATTATACCATCTTTCGGAAATTTTATCAAGTTCAAAATCCATTTCCGAAAAGTTTCCGGAAATCGCAACTTGTCGTTAAACGTCGATTCCCGAGATGGTCTGTCGGTTTGGTCCCCTGAATGTATAATGACTGCAAGTAATGCTGCCATCTCTTCGGTTTGGGCTGTCTTTCATGCCAAGATCTCTTATTCATCAAGATCGGGTGGTGTTTCCTGATTGAGCGTTATCACCATCTCATGCCACTTTTCGCCGCCCCGTTCAGATGTTGCCTCGCCCAAATCCCGGAACCCGAGCTTTGAGTACATCTTGACCTTCTGCTGAAGGCAGGTCAAAATAAGGCGGCAGCGCCCTTTCTCATGCTCCTTGCGGCAGTAGTTGTAAACGAGCTCACGTGCGAGGCCCTGTTTTCGATATTCCGGGAGGACGTCCAGTCCAAGGAGCATGACCGTCCTGCCCTTAGGTTCGTGCAGCGATGCGTCTGTGAAGAAATCATTCCGAAATTTCTCCTCATTGGTCGCAAGCCCGTTTAGAAATCCCGCCATTTTACCGCAGGACCTGTCAATTGCGACAAGAAAAAACTCGAGCGCCACCTTGACTCGTTCAAGCATATGCTCCCGTGAACAAGCCTCATTGGGTGGAAAGCAAATTTCTTCTATTTTCGCGGCCATTTCCGCCTCATCCGGATGAATTGTTCGGAACTCGAACCGCTCATAGATGGCCGTATCCTCAATTCCCCATTCTCTTAGAAGCTCCCGGGCCTTTTGTCTGCCCTTATCGGTTAGATACGCATACTTGCTGTGGTGCCTTCCTTGCGGGTCTATGATATAGTTCTGGCTATTGAGTTGTGCAATTGCTTCAAAGCTGTAGTTTTTCCATGCGATTTCATCACAGTCCGACGAGGATACCCCGACCTCTACAGGTCGGGGATGAATCGGCGTCCCTTATAAAGCAGGTAGCCCGAGCGTATAATCTCGTCGAAAGGCTACTGCCGCAAAAGGGGTGAACGCATTGGCTCAAGTAACGATTACAGCAAAGGTTCGTATCTGCCCAGATGATGATACACAGCGATTACTGCTGGATACCATGCACGCTTACAACAGTGCCTGTAATGAGGTTGCTGAATACATCTGCGCTACGCACATCTTGTCAAAGGCCCAGCTCAGCAAAGACCTATACCGTCAGCTTCGTGCAAATTGGGGCCTCGGTGCACAAATGTCACAGTCGGCAATTCGAACCACGGTTGCAAAATACAAAGCTATCCTGAAATATGAGGGGAAGTGGATACAGCCTACCTTCAAAAAGCCTGTCTGCGAGCTGGTCTGGAACCGAGATTATAGCTTTTCCAAGGGTTTGTTTTCTTTGGGCACGTTAAGCGGCCGCATCAAAGTGGGATTCTTTGCCGCTGGAGTTGAGAAATACCTGCAAAGTTCGGCAAGATACGGGACAGCAACCCTTCTGACGCGCCATGGGAAGTGGTATCTGCACGTTCCCGTAACGCTGGAGGTACCAGACGTACCGAACAGCTCGATATCAAACGTAGTGGGCGTAGACTTGGGAATCAACTTCCACGCTGTCAGCTTTGATTCTGCAGGTAAAGTGGCTTTCTATCACGGGCGTCAGGCAAAGAGAAAGCGCGCTCACTATCAGCAGCTGCGCAAGCAGCTTCAGCATCGGCAAACATCCAGTGCAAGACGCCGCATGAGGGCACTCGGCCAACGA
>Ga0310695_10009108_pt1 | contig 15077 bp, 7 predicted proteins | sample RumenRJG_04DNA_FD_203882 | JGI IMG/M metagenome (GOLD analysis project Ga0310695, IMG submission 203882) | Bovine rumen microbial communities from Lethbridge, Alberta, Canada - RJG_04 (v2) (version 2) | ecosystem: Host-associated > Mammals > Digestive system > Stomach > Rumen | place: Canada... | reverse complement strand
AGCGCACCCTGAACACCATCGACGGCAACCGCTTCGCGCTCCTGCGTGCACTCTACCCTGGCATGCGCGAGGAGGACGTGCAGCTCTGCATCCTCACGCGCCTGCGGCTCACCAACCGCGCCATCGGCAACATCTATGCCGTCAGCATCTCCGCTGTGCAGCACCGTAAGCTCCGGCTCAAGAAGGATGTCTTCGGCGAGGATGACCCCAACACTACGCTCGAAGAGGTTCTGGACGCACTGACGAATAGTAAAGAACAAAGAATAAAAGAAGAATTAACCCACTAAATAATATGACAATGAGAACAAAACACTTCTTTCTGGCAGCCTGCACGATGATGCTGTGCGCCGTTGCGTCCGCCGCCGACGTGGTGGTGGATGGCATTACCTATAGCCTGAACACCGAGACCCGGGAAGCCTCCCTGATCAAAGGAGCCAAGCGCGAGACGGTCATTATCCCCGATTCCATCGAGTACGAGGGGGTACAATATGCCGTAACAGAGGTTGGCTCATCTGCTTTCAGGCGTATTGACGTGAAGCACATCGTCATCGGTCGTGAGGTCAAGACACTGAAATCGGGTGCTTTCTCCCAAGCCACGTCGCTGGAGGAAATCGACGTCCCCGACAATGTGACCGAGATGCTTCTGGGCAATACCTTCTATAAATGTAGCGCACTGAAGAAGGCACGCATAGGACGTGGCGTGAAGGTGATCGGCAACAGTGCCTTCAGTGGCTGCTCGTCCCTGAAGGAAGTCATCCTGTCTGAAGGACTGACTACCATCGGGCAGAATACATTCTATCGTTGCATAAACCTACGTGAGATAAACATTCCTTCCACGGTCGGCGAGATTCAGTATGAGGCTTTCGTCGGCTGTGACAGCCTGGAAAAGGTGGATTTCGCAAGCGTGGAATGCCTGTGTGGCATAAAATATGGCAACCTGAATGCCCGGCCACAGCCGCAGTCGGGTCGTCTGTACGTGAACGGCAAGGAGGTTACGGAACTTGTTGTCCCCGAGGGCGTGACGTCTATCGGCTGCTTTGCGTTTTACGATTGTCCGTACATCATCACGCTGTCCCTGCCATCCACATTAAGGGAGATTGGCAGTTCAGCATTCACCAAATGTACTGGCATCAATAGCGTGGTACTTCCTGAAGGACTGACGACAATTGGGGAACGTGCATTCCAAGGCACCTCATCATTGCGTGAGATTTATTTCCCCTCGACTTTGGAAACGATGGGTGAAAAGTGTTTTATGCCCCTTTACGGAGATTCCTCCAGTTTGAGTCATGTGGAGTTTGCCAGCTTAGAGAGCCTGTTACGCATGAACTTTGAGTCTATGGCGGACAATCCTCTTATTTACTCCCACGTACTGTATATTGCAGGACAAGAAGTCACGGATCTGGTGATACCCGAGGGCACCACGAAAATCTGCAATTACTTGTTTTATGGATGCACGGGACTAAAGTCTGTGAAGTTTCCTGCCAGCCTGAAAGCCATTCATCGGGGTGCCTTTGAGGGTTGCACGGGATTAGAACGTACAGATTTTGCCAGCCTCGAGGGATTATGCAAGATGAGCATTAACATTGGGGCCAATCCATTAATCTATACACACACGCTGTACATCGCGGGAAAGGAAGTCACCGACCTTGTGATTCCTGCGGGCGTGGACTCCGTCAAGATAAGGACATTCGTGGGAAGTAATATTTCGTCAGTCACCATGAGCGACGACGTAAGGTATATAGGAGACGACGCGTTCAGCGGGTGTCATAATCTGCAATGGGTCAAGTTCGGTCGGGGCATAAAGACCATTTATAGATGCTTTGATGATTGTCCGAATTTTACTCGCGCCGAGTTTGCCGACCTGAACAGCGTCTTTGCCATTCAATACGACGGCCAGGTATATCTTGGACGGAATAATCCTCTTTATTATGCTCACCATTTGTTCATCGATGGCAAGGAGATTCGAGAGATAACAGTTCCCGAAGGAATAAAAGAAATCGGATATTATGCATTGACTGGCTGTGAAAGCATCGAGAAGGTTTATGTGCCAGAAGGAGTGGATCACATCCAAATGGGTGCTTTCAATGGGTGCCGGAATCTGGTATCCATCAGTTTGCCCTCTACATTACGAAACTTAGGGAATTATTCGATGGGGAATAGTGGCATTTTCGACTTTTGCGAGTCGCTTTCTGATATAAGCATTGCAAAGGACAATCCCCTTTTCGATTCCAGAGAGGATTGCAATGCCGGCATATATACGAAGCAAAACATTCTTGAATTAGGCGGAATGAAGACCGTCATACCAGAAACTGTTGTTGAAATAGGAAGCAGGGCATTCTATGGCAGGACTAAACTGACATCCATCCGCATCCCTTCAAGTGTTGTGAATATCCGTGTAGAAGCCTTCGGTGAATGCACGGCACTCCGCGACGTGTATTACGAAGCTACGGTTGTACCCTCCATTTTCTCCAACGTCTTCGAGGATGTTCCCCTTGCCGAGGCTACGCTCCATGTGCCTGCCGACATGGTGGAGGCGTTCAAGCAGGCAGCCGTTTGGAAGGACTTCGGTCAGATTGTGCCGCTGGAAGCTATTGACATGGCTGTGTACCGCCACTTCATCGAGGAGGGCAAGGTGTGGCGCGTGCAGGATTATGAGTGGACGACTGGCTCCACGGATCGCACCCCTGTACTCGGCTGTGAGGAATTTCATTACTTCGACGGCGACACCGTTGTGGGCGACCAGCTCTGCAAGAAATGGATGATACGCATGGACGACCACGGGCTTGGAATCGCCGATCAGGACATGCCGAACCCCATGTATGCCGCAGCCGTGTATGAGGAGGCCGGCCGGGTGTTCATCGCCCTCCCCGGCGAGGACCGTTTCCGCACGCTCTACGACTTCACGGCAAAGACGGGAGACTCCATCGACGTTTACTGGAAGCATCATTCCCACACGGACGGCGGCTCTGGCGTTTCATGTATTGTCGGGGCAAGAAGAGCCAGTGAAAGTCCGGTGTTCAAGGGGGTATGTACGGACATCCTGTGTCGCAAAGCCAACGATTCGCAGCCCGAGACAACGAACGCCCTATGGATGTCGGGCGTAGGCTGTGTGGGCATATACAATCTGGAGGACGGTTTCTGGTCGCGCGATCATACCTTGATTTCCTGCACCGTGGGCGACGAGGTGCTCTACTACGACGAAGCGCTGGCAGACAGCCTATACGGCACAGACGCCCCGGAGGCAAAGAAGAACCGGCTGGACTTCACTCATGTGGTCAAGTCGCAGCCGAAAGCGCAGCACAAGGCTCCCGGCGAGGCTGGAGACGAAGCGCTGACGGGCACTTACTCGCAGTACTCGCTCTACGTCAGCTTCCTGCCGCTGCAGGGTGCCTACACCGTGACGCTGACCGATGCCAACGGCAACGTCGTTTACACGAAGGATGTGCTGACGGACAATGTGCTGGCCCTCAACGCCGACCTTGCCCAGTACCCTGAGGGCGACTATTCCCTGCGGGTGGAGAACGACAGCGAATCATACACTGCCGCGTTCACTCTCATTGGCACGAACGACATAAGCTCCCTGCCGTCTTCCCCGAGGGGAGGAGACGTCCTCTACGACCTGCAGGGGCGGAAGATTCTCTCCCCGCTCCCGCGTAATGGCGAGACCCTGCCCAAGGGTATATATATAAGGAACGGGAAGAAGGTTCTCGTGAAGTGAAAAGGAAGCCAGAACGTGTGGGCGAGGCGTGAGGCAGAGCGCCTCACTTCACGGGAATATACATACGGGGGCGGAGCGCATACATGTCGCTCCGCCCCCGTATGGCTGTCCGTGTAGGAGGACTTACTTCTTCTTAAGAATTTCCTTCAGTTTGTCGGGATCGTTGGTGGTGATGAGGTCGATGCCCGGCATCTTGGCAAAGCGCGTGAGGTCCTCTTCGCCGTCCACTGTCCATACGTTCACTTCGAGACCCAGTGCTTTGGCCTGCTTTGCCCAGTTGGGGTGCTGGTCAAATACCTTCTGGTTATAGTCGATGCCCGAGATGCCCATTTCCTTCACCTGCTGTGGCGAGAGGTCGCCGCTCAGATATGCAATGCGGCTGTTGGGCGTAATCTCGTGGAGCACCTGGCATACGTACTTGCTGAAGGCGATGTAGTCCGTGCGATCCTCCAGTCCCAGTTCGCGCACCAACTTCACACCAATCTCCGTGACGGCACGGTTGCGCTCATCCGTCTTGTGAGTCTTGATTTCGAAAATGGGCCGTATATACGGTGTCTTGGCAAAGAGCTGCAGATACTGCTGCAGGGTGGGCAGGAATTCGCCGTTCGGCAGGCGCTTGTTCATCAGGTCGGTGAACTTCGTGTCCTCGATGCGCATGCCGTCCCACACGGCATCGTGGAACACCACGGGCACGCCGTCGGCCGTTATCCATACGTCGAACTCGGAACCATACAGCCCCAGCTCGGCTGACTTCTGCAGTGAGGTGAGCGAGTTTTGTGCACTGCCTGCGGTGCGCCAAAAACCGCGATGAGCTACGATTTTGGGTTGTGCCAGCAGAGGCAGACTAAGCAGCGATGCTGCCATGAAGAGAAGAAAAATACGTTTCATAGTGTGATTATTTTAGTAACTGAACACAAAGGTACGGAAAAAAAAGAATACGTGCGACGCTTTTCGACGTTTTTATGCATAAAAAAAGAAAGATATTCGCTAACTTTGCATCCGTTTAACAACATTCACACCGATGAAAAAGCTTTTTTCACTCTTCACTGTGAGCTGCATCGCGTTTTCTGCCATGCAGGCTCGTGTTACTCTTCCTGTGCATTTCACCGACAATATGGTGGTTCAGCAGCAGAGTGTGCTACATCTCAAAGGTACGGCTTCCGGCCCGACGGTTACTGTGAAAGTCAGCTGGCAGAAGTCGCCAGTAACGGCCCAGGTGGACGCCCAGGGACGCTGGAAGGCCGATGTGCCTACGCCCAAGGCAAGCTTGAAGCCCCAGACGCTCACGTTCACCGACCGCGACGGCGACCTCACGCTGCAGAACGTGCTGGTGGGCGAGGTATGGCTCGGCAGCGGCCAGAGCAACATGGAGATGCCCGTGGCCGGCTGGGGAAAGGTACTGAACTACGAACAGGAGATCGAGGACGCCCGCTTCCCCATGATACGCCTGCTGCAGGTGAAGAAGGTGACCAACCTCCAGCCGCAAGCTGAGGTACAGCTTAATATGGGTGGCTGGCAGGAGTGCAGCCCTCAGTATATTCCCAACTTCAGCGCCCTGGCCTATTTCTATGCCCGCCGGCTCTGGGAGGAGCTCAAGGTGCCCATCGGCATCATCGATGACGACTGGGGCGGCACGGTGGCCCAGGCATGGACCAGCAGCGAGGCGCTGGAGCAGGTGCAGGGCTTCGAGCAGCTCATACCCCAGATTCGTGCACTGAATTACGACGTGGATGCCCTCGAACAGTGGGGCGAGAAGCGAGTGGATGAGGTGGATGGCGGCACTCTGCGCGGATGGCACCTCCCCGATTTCGACCACTCCTCGTGGCTCTCCATGGACGTTCCCGCCCCGTGGGAGACCACTCCGCTGGATGCTTTCGATGGCATCGTATGGTTCCGTCGTGTGGTGGAGATACCGCAGGAGTGGGCCGGACGCGACCTGACGATAAACCTGGGTGGCGTGGATGACCAGAACATCACTTACTGGAACGGTGAGGCCGTGGGGCGCACGGGCAGCATTGCCATCAATACCCGCTACACCATCCCCGGCCGGTTGGTCAAGGGCGGGCAGAATGTCATCGCCATCCGCATTCTCGACACGGGCGGGAACGGCGGCCTGACGTCGGGCAAGGAAAATCTCTACCTGCAGCTGGACGACCAGCACCGTCTCTCGCTGGCTGGCACCTGGCGCATGCAGGCTTCCGCCCAGCTGAAGCTCATCCCCATGTCGCCCTCGCCACGCAATAATGCCAACTATCCCACGGTACTCTACAATGCCATGATTCATCCGCTCATTGATTTCCCCATCCGCGGATTCATCTGGTATCAGGGATGCTCCAATGTGGGAGCTGACCGCCAGTATGAGAGCCTCTTCCAGACGATGATACAGGACTGGCGCAACCGTTTCGGGAACCCCGACATGCCCTTCTACTTTGTGCAGCTGGCCAATTACCTGGCGCCCAGCGACTGTCAGCCCGACTCCCGATGGGCACTGCTGCGCGAGGCCCAGGCTCATGCCCTCTGCCTCAACAATACCGGCATGGCCGTGAACATCGATCTGGGCGACGCAAAGGACATCCATCCCAAGACCAAGCGCGAGCTGGGACGCCGTCTGGCCGCCATTGCCCTGCACAATACGTATGGCAAGAAGGTGCCCTTCACAGCCCCCGTCTATGACAGCTTCAACGTCGTGGGGCGTGAGATGCACATCCACTTTGCCCTCCCCGAAGGCAGCGAGCCCCTCGTACAGGAGGATCGCCTGCCGGGCTTCATCATTGCCGGTCCCGACGGCCACTGGCACGTAGCCACAGCCCGCACCAGCGGTCGCGACGAGGTTGTCGTCTCCTGTCCCGAGGTGACCTATCCCGTGGCCGTGCGTTACGGATGGGCCGACAACCCGACGTGCACCCTGCGCACCGCCTCCGGCCTCCACGTGGCTCCCTTCCGCACAGACAAGTGGTAATTACCCTAATATAAATCATTTAAAAAAACAAAACAAAAACACAATGGCACAAAGATTTATTCTTAACGAAGTATCTTACTTCGGTGCAGGCGCGCGCAAAGAGTTGCCCGAGGTGCTGAACCGCATGGGACTGAAGAAGGCACTCATTTGTACAGACAAAGGGCTGTTAAAGGTCGGTACAGCCAAAATGATTACCGACGTACTGGACGCTGCCGGTTTCCCCTACGAAATCTACAGCGAGATAAAGCCCAACCCCACGGTGACCAACGTACAGCAGGGCGTGGAGGCTTTCAAGGCATCGGGTGCCGACTGCCTCATCGCAGTGGGCGGCGGTTCGAGCATGGACACGGCCAAGGGTATCGGCATCGTCAGCAATAACCCCGAGTTCTCGGACGTCGTGTCGCTCGAGGGCGTGGCTCCCACCAAACACAAGAGTGTGCCCATCATCGCCCTGCCCACTACCGCAGGTACAGGTGCCGAGGTCACCATCAACTATGTCATCATCGACGAGAAACGTCAGGCTAAGATGGTCTGCGTGGATCCCAACGATATTCCGGCCGTGGCCATCGTGGACCCCGAGCTGATGTACTCCCTACCCAAGGGGCTGACGGCTGCTACCGGCATGGATGCCCTGACCCACGCCATCGAGGGCTATATCACCAAGGGCGCTTGGGTGATGAGTGACATGTATGAGCTGCAGGCCATCAAGATGATTGCCGAGAACCTGCCTCTCGCTGTGGAGGAGCCCACGAATCCCGTAGGCCGCGAGGGTATGGCACTGGCTCAATACATTGCTGCCCAGGCATTCAGCAACGTCGGTCTGGGACTCGTGCACGGCATGGCCCATCCGATGGGTTCGCTGCACGACGTGCCCCATGGCGTGGCCAACGCCCTGCTCCTGCCCACCATCATGGAGTTCAACATGCCCGCCCGCATCGAGAAGTATGGCGTCATCGCACGCACGATGGGTGTGGACACCACCGGCATGACTGCCGAGCAGGCTGCACAGGCTGCCGTGGACGCCGTGCGCTCGCTGGCCATCCGTGTGGGCATACCTCAGCATCTCTCCGACCTGGGCATCACCGAGAAGGACATCCCCGCACTGGCCGAGCAGGCGCTGGCCGACGTATGTACGCCCGGCAATCCCCGCGACGTCACCCTCGAGGACATCGTAGCCCTCTACAAGAAAGTGCTGTAAAGCACGCGGCACACATACCGCTTCGGCGTATCCGTAATTCTGTAAATCTATAAGGTGCATTACGAAGAGCTCTCTGCTGTGCTGCAGAGCACAGCCAATGACATAAGAGTCCGATACACGGAATTGTATCGGATTCTTTGTCTTGTGCTTGCCGAGGGCACAGCCGACAGTCACCTTGACTTTAGCGGCCCCTTTGCCCGCCTCACCTATCTGCTGGCCGAGCATCGGGTGGACAGCCGGCTCTCCCTGCACCTGAATGCCTGCCGTGGTCGCTGTCGCGACCTCTCGGCTCAGGCCGACGACGAGCTTCTCTCTTCGCTGCCCCATGATGTGCGGGCCGTGGCCCAGCTGCTGGCCGTACTCACGGCCGAGCCCATCCCTCCGTCGCTCCTTGCCTTGCTACCGGATGAGGCCGAAGCACGTCTCCACCGCCCTCGCTTCATGGATTATCTGCGAGTGTGCGTGACGGACTGGGACGACCGGTTTATCATCGCTGTGCCCGACGAGGGAATGGAGGGCGAAGCCCTACGGGTGGCCTACGCCGACGAACAGAACCGAATGGGGCAGTGGAGCTACCTGAGCCAGTTGCTCAGCGTGGGCACGCAACTGAATCTGGTGCGCGTGGAGGAACGCGACAGGACGTTCTATCCCGAGCTCATTATCCTGGAGCCAGACTATCTGATGGACGTCTCGGCCATTGCCGCCTGTTTCACTGAATATGGGGCCAGCCCCTACACCCACCTGCTGCGCCACCTGCAGCCAGTGGCCCATAGCCGCGCCATCCTGCTGGGTAACCTGGCCAGCCAGATGCTGGACGAGGAGGTGAACCGTCGTGAGGGAGAGGAGATTCCCTACCGCGAGACAGCCTTGCGCTTCATGCAGCGAAATGCTCTGGAATTGGCCACGAACTGCGAAAGCATGGCAGGCTTCCATCAGGAGGCCATGGCACAGCAGGAGAATATCCGTCGCCTGCTGCAAATCGCCGTGAACGAGGACTCGCTGCTTCATCGCGAGCGCCTGCTCATCGAGCCGTCATTCTTCTGCGAGATGCTCGGCCTGCAGGGGCGTATGGACCTCATGCAGGACGACTATCATGTGCTCATGGAGCAGAAGTCGGGCAAGCGTGCCTTCGGTAGCGGCGCCCACCGCGAGCCCCATTATGTGCAGATGCTGCTCTACCAGGCCGTACTCCACTATGCCTATGGGCTGCGCAACGACGAGATATCCTCCTATCTGCTTTATAGCAAATATGCCGACGGCCTGCTCAAGGAGGGCCCGGCGCCTCAGCTGCTATTCCGTGCCCTCCAGCTGCGCAACCAGATCGTCTGGCTCGAGTTCCGCCTGAGCCAGGGAGGTTCGTATATGCTGGCCCGTCTCACCCCCGAGCATCTGAACACGACAGGTGCTTCCGGTCGGCTGTGGACCGACTTCCAGCGTCCCCAGATAGCCCGATTGCTCGACACCATACAGCAGGCCGACGCACTTGCCCGTGCCTATTTCCACCGCATGATGACCTTCGTGGCGCGCGAGCATCTGCTCTCAAAAATCGGTTCGGCCACGCGCGAAGCCAGCGGTATGGCCGCGCTCTGGAACAGCAGTGCCGAGGAACGTCTGGTGGCCGGGAACCTCTTTGCCGGATTGCACATCGTGCGTGTGTGGAGCCTGGATGAGGCTGAGGGGGACGGCAGCGTGGACTTCCTGCTCCTGCGACGCCCCGAGGAGCACCACGACTACCTGCCCAATTTCCGCCAGGGCGACATCGTGATACTTTATCCGTATGCCGAAGGCGAGGAACCCGACGTGCGCCGTGGCTGGGTGTCGCGGGCGCATATCGTGGAGATAGACACGCGTCACATCGTCCTGCAGCTGCGTGCCACACAGCATAATGCCCGTGTGTTCCGGCAGGACGACAGCCGCCTCTGGGCCGTGGAGCATGACACCACGGAGGCCAGTTTCACCGCCCTCTATCGCTCCGTATTTTCCTTGCTCACGGCCCTGCCTGAGCGCCGTGCACTGCTTCTGGGCACCCGTCCGCCGCAGGCCGATGCCTCGGTGACCCTGCAGGGCGACTACAGCCAGGGTGGCCGTCATCCACACTTCAACCGCCTGGTGTTGCAGGCCATGCAGGCCCGCGACTATTTCCTGCTCATCGGTCCTCCGGGGACGGGCAAGACATCATTCGGGCTGATGAACATCCTGGCCGAGGAGCTGCTGACGCACGACGAGGGCGTGCTGCTCCTGTCCTACACGAACCGCGCCGTCGATGAAATCTGCAGCAAGCTCGAGGAGGCGCGTCTGGACTACGTACGCATCAGTTCGCCGCAGTCCTGTCCCGAAACATATCGTCCACGTCTGCTGGCCGAACGGGCGCGGACGTGCAAGAGCCTCGAGGATTTTCGCCGACAGCTTGTCGAGGCACGTATCGTCGTGAGCACCACCACGAGCATGACCTCCCAGCAGGAACTCTTTCAGCTGCGAGGCTTCTCGCTGGCTATCGTCGATGAGGCGTCACAGATTCTGGAGCCCCATCTTCTGGGTCTGCTCTGTGCACGCCATGCGGGGGTGGATGCTATCCGCCGCTTCGTGCTCATTGGAGACCATAAGCAGTTGCCCGCCGTGGTGCAGCAAGAGGCAGCCGACTCGCAGGTCAGCGACGAGCAGCTGCATGCCATCGGGCTCACGGATTGCCGCGAGTCCTTCTTCCAGCGGCTGCTGCGTCTCCAGCAGTGTCACTATCCCGAAGGCGATTCTCCCTTTGTCTTCCGCTTCGAGCACCAGGGACGCATGCACCCCGTGGTGGCCGATTTTGCCAACCTCCACTTTTATGGCGGCCTGCTACGTCCGGTGCCACTTCCACATCAGTGTGAACCGCTCTCCTTTCCGCAGACCGACGAGGCCGACCCTATGCAGCAGTTGCTCTCCCACCGGCGTGTGGTATTCCTGCCCGTCGGTCGTCCTGCCCACAGCGATTCGCCCAAGGTGAACGAGGACGAGGCTGTTATCATCGCCCGGGTGGCCCACGCCGTCTATCGGCTCCACGAGCTGAACCACCGCCCCTTCCATCCCGAGTCCACGCTGGGCATCATCGTCCCCTATCGCCACCAGATTGCCGTGGTGCGCAAGCATATTGCCGCCTACGGCGTCCCGGCATTGGATGACATCACTATCGATACGGTGGAGCGCTACCAGGGGAGCCAGCGCGACGTGATTATCTACGGTTTCACCGTGCAGATGCCTCACCAGCTGGACTTCCTCTGCGCCCAGACATTCGAGGAGGAGGGGCGCGTCATCGACCGCCGCCTGAACGTGGCCATGACCCGCGCGCGGGAGCAGATGGTGCTCGTGGGCAACCCTTCGTTGCTCTCGCTCAACCCCGTCCTTAGTGACATCACACAGCTGTGAACCTCCCGCAGCCTCTCCAGGAGGGGCTGAGGGGGGGGAGGTCAGTACGCTTTTTCGTGGACTCCCTTGACGGCCCGCCCGCTGGGGTCGTTCATGCCCCGGAACGCCGCGTCCCACTCGAGGGCGACGGCCGTCGAACAGGCCACGCTGGCCTCGGACGGCACGCTGCGAGCGGCAGAGTCGCTGGGAAAATGCTCGGCAAAGATGGAGCGATAGTAGTACTCCTCCTTATTCCTGGGCGGATTGATGGGGAAGCGTTCGGCGGCATGGGCCATCTGCTGGTCGGTGACGGCCTCGGAGGTAATCCGCTTGAGCGTGTCAATCCACGAGTAGCCCACTCCGTCCGAGAACTGTTCCTTCTGCCGCCAGGCCACTTCGGCGGGCAGCATGTCGGCAAAGGCCTCGCGCAGGATCTGCTTCTCGATGGTCTGTCCGGGGCACATCTTGGCCTCGGGGTCGAGGGACATGGCCACGTCGAGAAACTCCTTGTCGAGGAAGGGTACCCGCCCCTCGACGCCCCATGCCGAGAGGCTCTTGTTAGCTCGCAGGCAGTCGTAGAGGTGGAGCTTGGAGAGCTTGCGCACGGTCTCTTCATGAAAGTCGCGGGCCGAGGGTGCCTTGTGGAAGTAGAGGTAACCGCCGAACACCTCGTCGGCTCCCTCGCCGGAGAGTACCATCTTGATGCCCATCGACCGTATGACGCGTGCCAGCAGGTACATCGGGGTGGAGGCGCGTACGGTGGTCACGTCGTAGGTCTCGATGTAGTAGATGACGTCGCGCAGGGCGTCGAGCCCCTCCTGTACGGTATAGTGAATCTCGTGGTGTACGGTGCCGATATGGTCGGCCACGAGTCGTGCCTTGGCCAGGTCGGGGGCGCCCTCGAGCCCTACGGCGAAGGAGTGGAGCCGGGGCCAGTAGGCACGTGTCTGTCCGCCATCCTCGATGCGGTGCTCGCTGAACCTCTCTGCGATGGCGGAGACCACCGAGGAGTCGAGCCCCCCGGAGAGCAGCACGCCGTAGGGCACGTCCGACATCAGCTGACGCCGCACGGAGTCTTTCAGTGCTTCGCGAATGGCATCGACGCTTGCCTCGCTGTTCTTTACAGCCTCATAATCGAACCAGTCTCGCCGGTAGTAGCGCTTCATGCCAGGCTCCCCGCTCCAGTAATAGTGTCCGGGCGGGAATGTCTCGTACCTTTCGCATTGCCCTTCGAGCGCCTTCAGTTCCGAGGCCACATACACGGCTCCGCCGCTGTCATAGCCTATATAGAGCGGTATCACTCCGATGGGGTCGCGAGCTATCAGGAAGGCATCCTTCTCTTCGTCGTAAAGAGCGAAGGCAAAGATGCCGCTGATGTCCTCCAGGAAGTCGATGCCCTTGTCGCGATAGAGCGCCAGGATGACTTCGCAGTCGCTGCCCGTCTGGAAATCATATCGGCCGGCATACCGGCGTCGGATCTCCTGATGATTGTATATCTCGCCGTTGACGGCCATCACCACCTTCCTGTCGGGCGAGAACAATGGCTGGCCGCCGCTCTCGGGGTCCACGATGGAGAGCCGCTCGTGGGCCAGGATGGCCGTGGGGCCCTGGTATATCCCGCTCCAGTCGGGGCCCCGGTGACGTATCTTCCTGCTCATGCCCAGCACTCTTTCCCGCAGCCCGGGCATCGGCTGCCTGATGTTGAGGATTGAAACGATTCCGCACATACTCTTTTTTCCTTTCCTTTCTTTAACCCGATTCGGGCTTAATGGTTTGCTGTCATTTTTTCTATATATCTCACGTAGGCTTGGTTTACGAGGCGGTTGCCGCCGGGGGTGGGGTAATGGCCGGTGAAGTACCAGTCGCCCCGGTGGTCGGGACAGGCTGCATGCAGCCCCTCGACGGTCTGAAAGACGAACTCCACGGGCGCCTGCATCCCCTCGGGGCGAAGCATTTCGGCCATCTTCCCGTTGATGTCTTCGATGCTAAACGGTTCGTAGATGGCCGTGACGCGGTTGCGTTGCTCTGCTGCCGGCCTGCGGAGCTCGGCAAGGCAGGCCTCGTAAGTGTCTGTGATCAGCTGCCACATACCGCGCTCTTCGATGAGGGCGATGGCGGCACGAAAGGCACAGAACTCCTCCAGACGTGCCATGTCGATGCCATAGTAGTCGGGGTAGCGAATCTGTGGCGAGCTGCTCACCATTACTATCTTCCGAGGATGCAGGCGGTCGAGTATCTTGAAGATGCTTTCCTTCAAGGTGGTGCCCCGGACAATCGAGTCGTCGATGATGACCAGGTTGTCCTCGTATGGCCGCAGGGAGCCGTAGGTGATGTCATAGACATGCGAGGCCAGGTCGTTGCGCGCGCCTGCTTCCGTGATGAAGGTGCGCAGTTTGATGTCCTTCCATGCCACCTTTTCGCTTCGTACGTTCAGTCCCTGGCTTCGCAGACCCTCCATCATTCCGTAAAATGCAACCTCGGCTGTGTTAGGAATGAAGGAAAAGACAGTATGCGCGGTGTCGCCGTCGATGGCCTTGAGGATGGGTGCCGTGAGCTGCTGCCCAAGCTGTTTGCGCTCACGGTAGATGTCGCGGTCGGAACCCCGACTGAAGTAGATGCGCTCGAACGAACATCGCGTCAGCTTCTTGGACTCCAGGATTGTTTCCACGGCAGAGGTGCCGTTCTTATGTACGATGAGCGCCTGGCCTGCCGGCAACTCCTCGACGTCCTTGCAGGCGAGGTCGAAGGTCGTCTGCAATACGGCACGCTCACTGGCAACGGCCACAACCTCATCGTCCCTGTAGAAGAAGGCTGGCCGTATGCCCCAAGGGTCGCGCATAGCGAACATCTCGCCGCTGCCTGTCATGCCGCACATCACGTAGCCTCCGTCGTAGTCGGCCATCGTGGTGCGCAATACATTTGCCATCTGCACGCCTGCTTCGATGTAACGGGTAATGTCAGTGCCTTCCAGCCCTTTTGTTTTTGCTTCGACAAAGAGACGTTCCACTTCCCGGTCCAGCCGGTGGCCCATCAGTTCGAGTGTGATGTAGGAGTCGCTGCAGATGCGCGGCGACTGTCCCTGCCCGACCATCTTCGTGAATATCTCGTCGATGTTCGTCATGTTGAAGTTGCCGCAGAGACAGAGATTCTTTGCCCGCCAGTTGTTGCGGCGCAGGAAGGGGTGAACGTACTGCAGTCCGCTCTTGCCTGTCGTCGAGTAGCGCAGGTGTCCCATATAGAGGGAAGCCTGCTCCCATTCCTGCGTCACATGGTCGAACACCTCTGTGATGGCATCTTTGCCCATCGCCTTCTCGCGAAACATGTACTCCGAGCCAACGGGAGCATTCATGTCAACGCAGGCAATGCCTGCGCCCTCCTGTCCGCGGTTGTGCTGCTTCTCCATCATCAGATAGAGCTTGCCAAGGCCATAGGACGCCGAGCCATACTTTTCTTCGTAATAGTCTTGCGGCTTCAACAGCCTTATCAATGCCACACCGCATTCATGCTTCAGCTGTTCCATATCAGATGCAGGCTTTAATAAACGACATGAACAGGGGATGCGGACGCAGCACCGTTGAGGAGTATTCAGGGTGGAACTGCGTGCCGATGTACCAACGTAGGGACGGTATTTCCACAATCTCGACAAGGTTTGTGCCGGGGTTGATGCCAACGCACTTCATGCCCCCCTTCTCGTATTCCTCTTTATACCGATTGTTGAACTCATAGCGATGCCGATGCCTTTCGCTAATCTTTGTCGTGCCTCCGTATGCTTCACAGGCACGGCTGCCTTCGGTGAGTTCGCAATCATAAGCGCCAAGTCG
>Ga0310695_10009105_pt1 | contig 15083 bp, 35 predicted proteins | sample RumenRJG_04DNA_FD_203882 | JGI IMG/M metagenome (GOLD analysis project Ga0310695, IMG submission 203882) | Bovine rumen microbial communities from Lethbridge, Alberta, Canada - RJG_04 (v2) (version 2) | ecosystem: Host-associated > Mammals > Digestive system > Stomach > Rumen | place: Canada... | reverse complement strand
AAAGAATAAGGAGGTAAAGATCTATGGTGCAAGAAAGAGAAAAGCAACTGCTCGACTACCTCTACACGGTTGGTCAGCAGGTACAGGATTATATGCGAAGGAACGGCTACAACGAAAAGGGCACTTTTTACATCGGTGATATAACCGTTACCATTTCCCCATCGGGAGAGAAGCATGACAGCGTTTCGGCGCACGTTTCCACTACATCGAACAGTGAGGACTGGAGAACCGTTAGAAGGGAATTTGACACGCTTAGAGGCAAGTCAGAGTACGAAGAAAGCAGGTGGAAAGCATGAGAGGCCCTGATCCGATTGAAGATTTTAACAGGCACGACGCGGAAGAAGCGGAATACGAAAAGCTTTGTCCCGTGTGTGATTTATGCGGTGAGCCGATAACGGATGATTACTATTACGAAGTCGGCGGCATTGTGTTTCACCTTGGATGCGCAGACCGTCACAGTGTAGATGATTACATGGAGGGACAGAGATATGGCTATTGAAAACAAAAAAAACATTTTCCAGAAGATGAGTGCAATCACGCAGGAGATAAGCACAGTTGCAAAGAACCTTCAAGTAGGCGAAGGAAAGAGCCAGTACAAAGCGGTCGGTGAAGCTGATGTATTGGCGGCAGTCAAGCCAGTAGAGGCAAGGCACGGTGTTTATTCATATCCATATAGCAGGGAAATCGTGGAAAGCGGCGAAATTGTCGCCACAACGAAGTACGGCGAAAGAAAGAGCCTGTACCTCAGAATGAAAACCGTGTACAGATTTGTCAACATGGAAAACCCCGATGAATATATCGACATAACCACATACGGTGACGGTGTTGACACACAGGATAAGGCAACGGGGAAAGCAATGACGTATTCCGACAAGTACGCACTGCTCAAGGCGTACAAGATTCAGACGGGAGACGACCCCGACCAGAACGCATCCGAAACCCTCAATTCTGTAAACCGCAGAGACCCGGCCATTGATCGCACAGGTCAGCCCGCATACCCCACGAGGGAAGAGATGCTTGCGGTTGTCGGTAAGCACTATCCCGAAGGAAAGATGAGGGAAGCACTTCTGAGCGCAGTACAGTCGCAGAGCCTTGAGACGATGAGTGATGCGGCGGTTAAGGCTGTATACAACAAGTGTATGGAGAAAAAGAAATGAATTTCACCGGAAGACTCACCGGCATAAGCCGTGATTTTGAGACTTCAAAGCCGGTCCTGCAGTTGGCAGTCAATGAAAGCCTTTACGGCATCGATGATCTGAAAGACAAGGATCTGTCGATCAAGATCGTGAGGAAGACCAGAAAAAGAAGCCTCGATGCAAATGCGCTTATGTGGCACTGCATCGGAGAGATCGCAAAGTCCTTGAATCCTCCGAGAGACAAATGGGAGATATACCTTGAATCCCTCAGAAAGTATGGGAAGTACACTTATGTACTTCTTAGCGAAAAAGCAGTTGAGACCTTCAAGGGGTTGTGGAGAGAGACGGAAGTAGTCGGAGAGGTGGATGTAAACGGCAGGAAAGCAGTTCAACTGCTTTGCTACTACGGTTCATCCACCTACGATACAAAGGAATTCTCAGTGCTCCTGGATGGCATCATTGAGGACATGAAGGATTTAGGACTTCAACCGCCGATGCCGCGAGAGGTCCGGGCAGCACTTGAAGAATGGGAAAGGCAACATGGACGAAAAGAAGAGAAAACAGGGTAAGGCATCCCGGGAAAAGGGAGCAAGGTTTGAACGCGAATTGTCAAAACTGTTCAATGAGTATGGATTTAATACACACAGAGGATATGTGCAGTTCAAGCAGTCTGATGTGATCGGGCTTGAAGGCATCCACATAGAAGCCAAAGCAGTTGAGCGATTGAATCCGTGGGCAGCCCTTCAGCAGGCAACAGAAGAAGCTGAGAAACGTAAGGATGGAATGCCGGCTGTTTTCTGGAAACGAAGTCGAAAGGGAATCATGGTCTGCATGTCATTCGATGATTTTATGACACTTTACAAAATAGCGAGGGGTAAAGGCTATGACGCAGAACGAAGTTGTATTGAACCACATCAAACAGAACGGGGAGATAACATCCCTGGAGGCGTTTGAACTGTACCAAATCACCCGCTTATCCGGCCGTATACACGATTTACGGAGACAGGGGTACAACATTACCACCGAGAAGAGAAAAGCCAAAAACGGGGCAATGTACGCGGTGTATAGATTGGAGGAAGGAGAAGAATGAACGTGCTTCAATTAATAGCATCGTCGAGTTTTTTGACAGTTAACATGGCCATTGCCAAACAAGTTGGAAACGATGCAGCGATTCTTCTTGCTGAGCTTGCTTCTTCACAGGTCTATTTTGAAAACAACGGTATGTTGACCGATGGAATGTTCTTTGAAACGGTCGAGCTGATAGAAGATCGCACAAATCTCACCAAATACCAACAGGCCAAAGCGGTAAAGGTATTGGAAGAATCCGGAATACTGAGAACCAAATTAAAGGGTATCCCGGCAAAGCGGTATTTTTTCGTAGATGGTGAAAAGATCGTCGAACTCGTTGACCACAAGAAGTCAAAAAACTTGACCGCTGGAGGTCAAAAAACTTCACCACAGGAGGTCAAAAAACTTGACCGTAATAATAAAAGATATAACAAGAATAGAGAAATAATAATAGATAAAAATAATATTGTTTCGGAATCGTCACTATCTGAACCTGTGAAAGAAAAGGTCTTGGACTTCCTGGAATACAGAGAAGAGATTAAAAAACCGTACAAGTCAGAGCGAAGCATACAGAGCTTTGTGAAACAGGTGGAGAATCAGGAACAGATTCACGGTTCAATTGCTGTGATTGAATGTATTGATAAGTCCATTCAGAGCGGATGGCAAGGTGTGTTTTGGGACAAGATAGAAAATTCAAGGCCGACTAGCAAGCTCGACATGATCGACCAGTGGGCGGCAAACATGGAGAGGAAGAGCAATGAAGAATCGGGTATCTTTTGAAGACTTCAAAGTGGTAATGAAAGGACTGACCACCGCATATCCGCAGCAGAATTTCATCAAAGATGAATATGCGCTGAATCTCTGGTACACCGCACTGCAGGACATTCCGTATCCGACGCTGAACAAGGCCGCAACAAACTACATTATGACACATCGGTTCCCGCCGACTATTGCGGACCTCCGGGAGTTGTCATACCGGTTGAGCAATTCGGCTCCGATGATGGCGCCTAACGCATGGAATCAACTGATCCGTGCACTCAGACAGGCATATGCGCCGAACTCAGAGAATATATGGGATCAGTTACCCGACATTACTAAGCAGATTGTTGGCGGTTATTCGACCTTTAGACAGTGGGGAAATACAAGCCTGGAAACTCTTGAGGGAGTGCAGCGGCCAATGTTCATAAAGAGGTTTGAAGAGTATCAGCGCCGAGAAATGACCGCGGCAATTACGCCTGCAGGTGTGAGACTTCCGCAGCCGGCACTTCCGGACACTCCGAAAGTAGAGCAGATTGAGCAGAAAAAAGAGGGCGGCGGCGTTGAAGCTCCCGCAGAGCTGATGAAAAGATTGAAGGAGAGGTTGAAATGAATATAAGGGAAGCTATGGAAAAGAAGGGCGCGAACAAAGCGCAGCTTGAGAGCAGAACTGTTGAAATGATCGAAGAAATCATTGCAGAGAATGAAGGTGTTGTTTCTAGCACCGCTTCTTGTTACAAGCAAACATTGGAAGCGAATCTCAAAAGATATAATTCTGCGGTTTCTCTTCTTGCAAGGGAGATCGACAGACTTGAGAGCAAATCAAAAGCATTAAGGGGTGAGTTTTCAAAGACACAGGCTGACGTTTCAAAAGCCGTAAGCCAGTATGAGCAGAAGATAATAGAAGATAGCCGAATGAAGGACGCGCTTATCATGTATTCTCACATGCTTGGTATCACAAAAGAAGTTTTCGGAGAAGAAAACATGACAGAAAGCGTGATGATGCAGGCAATTGAAGCGGGATCGTATGCAATTTGGCGCGGGATTATGAGTCCGAAGTCTGGCGATGATGACCAGAAAAAAGCGAATCGTAGGTTGTAGTAAGAATGAGCAGATCATTACTTGATACACAGAAGGGTGTCTGCTTCCGGTGCGGGCGGTATGGGGGCAAGGTTGGAAATAAAAGCATTAAGAGAAAGGCTAAACAATGGTAAAAACAAGGCTTAGAAAATTCCTTGAAGAAATCAAGGACAGAGACACCAAGATTAAGATCGGAGCGAAAAACGGTTATGGTTTCTTCTATGTCGGAACCGTCGGTGACTTCCTCGATAAAAGCGAGAAGTATGAACAGGCAGACATTATCTATTTCGATAACCGCGTAAAGAGGGCAAATGAGAACCTGGAAATGATGCTCAACGCGGACACATCGTTTTCCGGTTTTGCCAAAAAGCAGTATCGCAAATGGGAGAACACGTCAACACGGCCAAACTTCTCGACGGACGCATACGATCTTTTCCTCCGCAGTCACTCCGCGCAACTGTTAAAGAAGTTCCAGTCATACATAAGCGAGCGAACTATCAGATCAGAACGGACCTCACTTATGAGCCGGGTTGTTACCGACCATTTTATTGCAGATAAGATCGTAGAGCCAGGAAATGTCATGGTCATACAGATCGACGGTAAAGAATCCGGCCAGTATTGGACGACCGATGAAGCAGAAACAATACCTTCGATCAAGTTCAACGGTGTTATTGACGGAGAAATCAATGAGTAAATCAATACTTGATACACAGAAGGGCGTCTGCTTCTTGTGCGGGCAGTACGGAATGACGGAGACCCATCACATATTCGGAGCGGCTAACCGCAGGCTCTCCGATGAGGATGGGCTTGTCGTTTATCTCTGCCCTTACTGCCATAATATACCGCCCAGGGGCGTCCATTTTGACGCACAGGCGATGAGAAGGCTGAGGCAGGTAGGGCAGAGAGCCTACGAAGAGAAAATGGCCCAGAATGGCTTAAATGAGGCCGAAGCAAGAGAAGCATTCATGCAGAGATATGGAAAGAATTACTTATGAGCGAACAAATTAAAGCGATTGAGACAGTTTACAAAGGGCTCAGATTTAGGAGCAGGCTCGAAGCGCGGTGGGCTGTATTTTTTGATACCGCAAATATACCTTACGAATATGAGCCGGAAGGTTTTGAACTTCCAGATGGTACAAGGTATTTGCCGGACTTTTATCTCCCTGAATATGACTGGTATGTAGAGGTCAAACCGCCGAGGAATGGGGCAGAGGAAGATTTAAAAAGGGCAAGCAGATTTGTTGGAGAAAAGATTAAAGTCCTCTTGTTGCTCGGGAATATACCACCAAAGAAAGATATTGAACTTTGGCATTATTATGCAATGTACTTTAACACATTGCGGGGTGAAGTGCTGATTGAAAAATGTTGTTTTGATGTTGCTATGGCGGCGGACCAAGAGCCATACACTAGGCTTTACATATCAACATGGTTGGCAGTAGACCGCGAAAAGTCGTGGTTCACTTACGGCATAAGTGCGGAAAAAGTATTGACGGCAATACATGATAGAGAAATAGGCGGTGAATTACCGTATTGCGAAACATTTGATTACGATGAAGAACGTATAGAAATGCTTGCGAAGCCATATGAAAAAGCAAGACAGGCGAGATTTGAATATGGCGAAATGGGATAGGCATGAAAGCTCAAGGAAAGGAGAAAGATATGGGAAAACCGAGCGGCGCAAAAATCCGAGTAATAATCAAACGGCCTGATGAGGAATTTGGCCATGTAACTAATATCAGCCCGTCTATGAAGAATCTGCAGAAGACGGTAGAGGGATATGTGGAGGCAATCAAGATCTATGACGGTGCGGCTCTCCTGTGCAATGAGGACGGGAAATACTGCTGCAAGGCGCGGAACTTCCAGTTTGGAAACTGGCCGACAAGTCAGATCATTGCGGGGACGGTGGTGATCGTAGGGATTAAGGATGGGGAGTTTGTTGACTGCCCAATTGATTTCAAGACATGGAAAGAGCTTCTGAAAGGATGGGGGAATTGATATGGCAGGCTTACGAAACAAACACGCTGACATGGAAATCGGCTATGTCAATATTGGCACACAGAAGAAGCTATATGTGCAAGTAGGGCATGAGAGGCAGTATTACGGAACATTGATGAGCGCAAAGGCCGACAAGTTTCTGCGGATGCTAGAGAAGTGGGATGAAGCAGGAGGTGGCGACGAATGATAGCAATCTACACGCAAAACAGGCAAGCGGTCTGGAACTTCGCAGACATATCGAGATTTCACGTTACTGGCAACGGGACAGGTATTCAGGCGGTGGCGAAAAACGGAGCCGGTGGCGAACTAGCAAGGTATAAAAGCCGCGAACAATGCACATATGTTTTAGAGATGCTTATGTCTGCGCTTGATGCGGATGAGCAAACATTTATATTCCCGACAGAAAATGAGCTTGAACATGCGAAACAACACAGTGCTACAGGAGGAGGTAAGAGGCATGGCAGTTCTTGACCATGTTCCGGAAGGTTGGAAAGTTGTTGATGGATGCACAAATACGCCAGCGGGATACCTCTTCATCAACAACAATAAATCACGCTTTGGCGGTGAGTATCAACACGCACTTATTGAAAAGACTGTTTTCAAAGGAGGAAAAAAGAATGAACAAAGTGATACTGATGGGAAGGCTCACTAAGGACCCTGATGTGAGATACACACAGGGAGATAAGCCGATGTGCATTGCCAGATACACCCTTGCGGTGGACAGGATGGGAAAGAAGAAGGAAGGGCAGACAAATGCCGATTTCCCCAACTGTGTGGCATTCGGCAAGCTTGGAGAATTTGCTGAGAAGTATCTGAAGAAGGGCACTAAGATCGCCCTGATCGGTAGGCTTCAGACCGGGAGCTATACCGACAGGAACGGCAATAAGGTTTACACAACAGAGGTCGTTGTGGAAAGCCAGGAATTTGCGGAGAGCAAAGCATCTAGCGGAAACACCCAGGCGAAGCAGGGCGATAAGGACGGCTTCATGGACATTCCGGACGGAATGGATGAGGAACTGGATATGGACAATCTTCCGTTCGTATGATCGGGGAGGGCCTCTATATGAGGCCCTTATAAGGAAAAACTATGGATGCAAAACAAAGATTATCAGAGAACATCAGAAAGGCATATGAAAAGTGTGGGAAAAGCAAACGGCAGATAGCCAGAGAGACGGGGCAGGACCGCACGACCATTATTCGATGGATCAATGGCACGTACATTCCCAATGCGCTGTCGCTCAAGATATTCTGCGATGCGGTGGGAACGTCAATAACTGAGATTTATAAAGGGGTGTAAGATGCGAAGACAGGCGCATATTCAGGCATATAAAAAATTGGAAAAAGAGGGAGATAAATGGGCTCTGATCCTTTACTCCGGACTTGCTCTTGCGATGTACCGCCACTGGGGAATGAAGAAGACCGCGGTAACGAGGCTTGTGGATGTGACGTGGGATGCATGGAGGGAGTGTGCAGCGGATCATGATTCCAGCATCATTAAGATGTGCGAAGAGATTACCGGCATCGAAGTACAGAACGGATCAGGCACAAGCTGGAGGGATGTGCCGTACCTCAGCGGAGAAAAGCTTGGTGAAATGACAGAAGAACAATGGCTGTATATGCGGCAACAGCAAATAAAGTGGGTGAGGCCCGGCATAATGGCATGTATCATGATCGGTTTGTACCGCAAATATGGTTATGGTTACGAAAGATGTATGAGAGTGTATCAGCAGATCCAGGCGATCGAGGAAGAATACAAAGACAACCCGAAGAGAATCTGCAGAGCAGCTTTTGAAGAAGTTGGAGTAGACGTAAACGAAATGATGCACAGGAAGAGAACCGTACCCGCGTAATCGGTTATCAATACCCGCAGAATCACACTTATTAATCTATACAACCCGCCTAAAATGTGCGGGGGCTTACAGAAAGGAGAGAACCCTTCCGAACGTGGTAAGAATAAAATTCAATGGATAACCGATTGCCCGCCGGTCTGCGGGGGCGGGTGATTTTGGGGAAGGGGATGATATGAACAAAACTGATGAAGCAATACACGAATTGTTTCGGGCTGATGAAGAAAAGGACGTAAAGTGGAATTTCTTCCCGAACATCGGTCTCTGTGAAGCATATTACCTTTGGTATTACGCAGAAAACCGCCTGTATATTATCAAAGACTGCATGACAAATGGGCTTTATCTTATTGAGGCGAGAAACCCGACAGAAGCATTTAAAAAACTTGTGGCAAGGTTGGATGAAGCCATGAAAGCCGGAGAAATGGCTGATGAAGAATATGATGAGTTGTTTTAGGGAAGGGAACAGGATGGATAATAACGAACTTAGCACGAACTTGGCAGAGGTTGGCACGGACTGTATAAGCAGACAGGCGGCGATTGATGCACTCAGAAAAATGCAGACGTACAAGATGTTTAGTGGTGACGATATGCTTTTGATTGATCAAGCGGGCGCAATGACGGAGTTGATGCTTTTGCCGCCCGCAGAGCCGAAGAGAATCAGAGGGAAGTGGATAGAACACGAGCATGGCTATTGGACATTTGTAAATGCAGATGGAGAACGTGACGGTTGGATTCCAGACTATGAATGCGACCAGTGCGGTAGCAGAGGATGGAAAGAGGTTGCGCCAATGAATTTCTGTCCCAACTGCGGCGCGAAGATGGAGGATATCGTATGGTTGAGATGATCAGCAGACAGGCGGCGATTACTCAATTGAGCCACAATAAAAACAAGGGTGATGATGAGTGGGAACTGGCAGTAGAAAATGACATTCAGACTATATGGAAGTTGCCGTCCGCAGAGCCCGAAATCGTACGAAAACCAGTAATTGGATATGAAGGATATTATGAGGTCGATAACTGTGGAAGGGTGTATGCATTGAACAGGGTCATCCATGTAGAAGATCACGGACGTTCATATGATAAGCCATTGATTGGCGGGGTCATTAAACAACATATGCATTCCAAAGGATATAAAATCGTTCCACTTACAAGAGATGGGAAGACAAGAAACGTTTTCGTTCACAGAATAGTTGCGATGGCATTTCTCGCAAACCCGAATAAACTTCCGTGTGTTAATCACAAGGACGAGGATAAAACAAATAACTTCGTTGAAAATCTTGAGTGGTGTACCTACCAGTACAACAACGCATATGGATCGAAACCGAAAAAGCATTCTAAATGGATGAGCGGAAGAAAACTCTCTGATGAGCATAAACAACACATAAGCGATGGTCATAAAAGGCATTGGGATAAGAATCGTGCAGAGAGGAGAGAGGTGACAACATGACCAATGAAGAAGCAATCAAATTGATTGACGATAGAATGTGCTTCGGTAGAGGGAAGTGGTCAGAACATCATCGACCAGTGATTGATGAGTATTGGCAAGCTGGAGAAATGGCAATCAAAGCACTCGAAGCCGAACCGCAATGGATACCAGTGACGGAGAGGTTGCCAAAGGAAAAAGACGCAGGAATCCTAAAGAAACTAGGAACGAGCAAGCGGTCAGAATATGTTCTTGCCACGGTAGAAGTGAAAGGCGAAAGGATGACGGTAACTGCTTGTACATACGACGGGAAATGGGATTGGAATATGAAGTATGCATTCCCAGATTACAAAATTGTCGCATGGATGCCACTGCCCGAACCTTACAATGGGGGTGAGTGATGGTAGATTTTAGCGAATGTACTCGCAAAAACTTCTGCGTTGAGTGCGATGACCCCGATTGTCTGCTTGCAGGAGAAATCGAAGCGGACTGCCCGAAATTGAAGTGCGACAATCCGTCAATGGACTGTGAGAACTGCGAGTTTTTGAAGGAATATAAGAGAGAGGTGACAACATGAGAGCAATTGATGCGGATGCGATCACATACGAAAGCATAGATTCATCTGATACTGGAAGACATGAACATTATTACGGCACTGGCATTATTGCGGTGCGAAAAGAGGATATTGATGCAATGCCCACCATTCAGCCCGAACCGCACTGGATTCCAGTGACGGAGAGACTGCCGAATAAAGAGGAGAAATCATACTGGGTTTGTCTTGAAGGTGGTGGACAGTGCCAGTGCAGATGGACGAACAATGTATACGGTTTAGGTGCTAACGAGTGGAGTAAATGGGGATGGAAGAAAATGGACTTGCCACAATACAGCAAGGTTGTCGCATATATGCCACTGCCCGAACCTTACAAGGGGGTGACGGATGGTAACGATTGACGAATGTACACGTACAAACTTCTGTGTGGACTGCGATGATAGAGACTGCACGTTTGCAGGATGTATTGAAGCGGACTGCCCGAAATGGAAATGCGACAATCCAACAATGGACTGTGAGAACTGCGAGTTTTTGAAGGAATATAAGAGAGAGGTGACAACATGAGAGCAATTGATGCGGATGCGATCACATACGAAAGCATAGATTCATCTGATACTGGAAGACATGAACATTATTACGGCACTGGCATTATTGCGGTGCGAAAAGAGGATATTGATGCAATGCCCACCATTCAGCCCGAACCGCACTGGATTCCAGTGACGGACCCGCCAAAGGGCGATTTTATGCCATATTACGCAACATGCAGAAGCAAGGTGGACGACCGTGAGAACTGGGTGATTGAGGGCATGTACACAAAGTATTCGGGATGGGAATACCCGCCAATGGTCAGAGATGACAGAGCAGAAATTATCGCATGGATGCCCAAAGAATTGCCCGAACCGTTTAAGGGGGTGACCTCATGAAACCATCCACTTACTACATGGGAAACGGACACAGCAAATACGGCATCTGGAACAGAAATAAAAAGCAATTTCAGTTTGGAATCTGCGAAGATACTCCGATGTTAGCTGAAGCAAGGCTCTTCCAGAAGATTGGTGAAGATGCGAAGAAGTGGAAATTCGAGGTGAGAGAGGTGACAACATGAGAATCATCATTGATTTTGTAATTCCTTTTTGCTTTGGCTTTATTGCTTCAAAGGCATGGCAAAACGGAGACATGGCAATAGTTATGATGGCAATAATTGGATTTATTGCTGACATTGAATTAATAATTTTACGAAGGGAGTGACGGAATGAACCACGAGTATGCGCACTGTATGGATTATACAGAGGATTGCCCCAAAGAGTGCTTTAGAGGACAATTGGTAAAAGATTTAGATGGAGTTCCAATTAGTCGAGTACAATGGGCATCTTTCAAAGGGACGGAAGAGTGCAAGAAGAAAGAGGTGACGGAATGAAAATTATTATAAACGAAATTGATGGAACGGTTGTCGGGAACAAGGTTAATCTGTGTGAGTCGTGCAACCATGAATATCCAGTGTGCATGGCAGGTTCAGCAGATGTTTTGTTTGGCGATGGAGTCGGCGATGACAATGTGTGTTGTTGTTCTTGTTATGAACCGATTATGAAGAAAGAGTGAAAGGTGACGGAATGAGCATAATTGTAAAAAGCATGGAAATGCCTACAAGTTGTGACAAATGCCGATTTTGCGTGAACGGATTTACTGACGATGCGCCGATGTACGAATGTGCGGTGCAGAGTTACGAGAATGTATCCGTGTTAGTCGAGAGTGGGGGCAAGCCTTTTGGCTTTCGCCCCGATTGGTGTCCACTGATCGAGATTCCCACTCCGCACGGACGGCTGATAGCCGAAAAAACAATCACGGAAATTAGATACCACGATGCTGATGGGTATCATATAGTCAACGGCGAGCAGTTGTGCGAGTTAGAAATTGATGCACCCACAGTAATCGAAGCGGAAGGGGAAAACATATGAACACAACAGAAATCAATATATTTATAACCGCCATTTGTGCAGTGGCAAATGTCGCTATATTGGTGAAAATTTGGTGGAAATTGAAATAATCGAGGGGAGTGATATGAATGAAAATTGAATTTTATATTCCAAAAGACGAAAAGATACCAACAGACCTGAGACTCAAGGTGGATGGCGTTGATGTCTACTATGAGCGAATTAAAGGCGGTTTTCGATTTTATGTTTATGTCGATTCGGATGAGAAAGCACTGGATATTGTAAAAGCAATCGCAGAGCAGATGATTTTTGACCATGACGAATCTCAGCATGGAGTTTCGTGGCGCACTTTATCATTTGGAGTCACTAGGGATGAGTGGGGATCACGAAGAATTGTCGATTGGAGATACAGAGTACGAGACAGTTATTGAGGAAGGGAGCGAGACATGACAAGATTGGAAGATGTCACAGAAGCGATTGAATACTTTAAAAGCATAGACCCCACAAATGAGAATTTGAAGCAGATGCAGATAGCACTTCTTGGACATATCGCAGTATCACTCGCTGTTATAGCGGATAAGATGTCAGAGGATAAAGCGGAAGGAGAGACATGAGCAAGTACGTTATAGAAATTGAAGAAAAGCCTTTATGTGTATTTGACAAAGATACACAAACATTTTTTCCGAGGTTGTGGCGTGTAAAAGGATTTAATAGTCTTGTGCTTGACGAAGAGGAACTAAGCCGTCTTGAAGAACTCAACTCAGACTACATCAACGAACATTTCTCTGACATGCAAGATACGGCATACCAGAGAGGACTTAATGACGCGTGGGAGGCGGCAAGGAAGATTATAGAAATGACAAGCCCTCCGTATTGGGAAGTGTTCAATGAATACAAAGAGGATTTGTTTGGGAAAATCACTGCCACCGAAGCAATCGCCAAACTGAAAGCCTACGAAGAGAAGCAGAAGGCAGATGATGAGATCAGGGTTGGGGATGAAGTCAACTGGTTAGGTGACTGCTTCGTCGTTACCCGAATCTTTCAGCCACGCAACATGAAAGAACAATGTGACGGAATAGACGATGACGGATGCGTTTATCACGATGTTCTTATCAAAGACCTTGAGAAGACAGGTAGACGCTTCGACATCGCATCAATACTGGAGGAAATGAAGAAATGAACGAAGAACTCTTTTGAAACCAGTTTCAGACAAATTAATGAAGAGGAAACACAATGAGCGGCGGAAGTCTCAATTATTTTTATACATCGCTGCAGGATCATGTTGGAGATTTTGCAGATAAAGAACTTGATGATCTTGTGTCCGACCTTGCAGAACTATTTAAGGATCGTGAATGGTATTTAAGCGGTGACACCGGCGACGGAACCTGGGCAGAAGCAAGGGATGAATTTAAAGCAAAATGGTTCACTGAACACGGCCGGCAGCAGCGCATAGAAAAATACCTTGCAGAGATCAGAAAAGAAGTCCTCGAAATGTTCGGAATGAACAAAGGCAAGTGCCGAAACTGCAGGCATTGGGAGAAAGAATCGGAATATTACGGGAGGTGCAAATTCCATACCGGCTGCTTGATGCACAGAAGCGACTCATGCGAGGAAAAGTTTGAGGAAAGAGAGGAAACACAAAATGAGTAACGAAACGGCAAAAGTCGATTATGAACAGACCTGCAAAGAGTATGAGTATCGCCTAAAAAAGATGGAAGAAGAAATGGCGGCAGAAAAAATGCAGTACAAGGAGCTTGAAGCACGTAATCTGCGCCTTGAAAAATATGTTGAGCATTTGCGCGGAAAGTGTGAGGGGCTTGAATTTGCAGTAAGATGCAACGGAGTATCGGGCGCGGAGGTAGAAAAACGTGAAGCAGTTTTCTGAAATCAAAGAGAATTTCCGGATCAACGTTGCAGAAGAGGGCGAAAAGGGCTTTAACGCCAATATTACAATGCCGCATTGGACCGGCTCTCTTGTCTGTTCAGTAGGCGCCGGATGGGAACATGTATCGGTTGCCCCGTACCGCAATATTATTCCATCGTGGGAAGATATGTGCATCATAAAGGATATTTTCTGGAATGACGATGAAGCGGTGATCCAAATTCATCCACCTAAAGCGGAATATGTCAACAATAAGCGTAACTGCTTGCACTTGTGGAGGTGCACGTATAAAGAAATGGTGCTGCCGCCGTCGGTCCTTGTTGGAGTGAGGAAGGGGCAGTCACTTCGGGAGATTGACGAAGAAATTACGGCGGCTTTTGAATTGGCAGGAGAGACACGATGACGGAAGAAGAAGCAAAAAAGATCATCAGAGACGATCCGCGGGGCGACGTGATCCAAAGGCTGACGGCGCTTGCAGTAGCAGAAAAAGTCCTGGGCGAAGATTGTACCATGAAAGAAATATGGGAATGGGCAGAAAATCGCACTAATTGAATATTGACAGAATCTCAGCTAAAATACCTTAACCGCTGTGGTTGAGGTATTTTTTTGTGGAGGACGCTGAATAAGTGGTAAAAAAAGAGTTCATACAGATAAAAATTGAAGACCTGATCCCGTATGGCAACAATCCACGTCACAACGAGGAAGCAGTCCCCGACGTGGCGGAAAGCATACGGCAGTGCGGGGACCTGGACCCGATCGAGGTAGACGAGAACAACGTCATCCTGAGCGGGCACACGCGGCTCCTGGCGCTGCGGCAGCAGGGATTCACGGAAACCGATGTGATCCGGTACACGGGGCTTACGGAGGAGCAAAAAAAGAAGTACCGATTGCTCGCAAACAAGACGGGCGAAAAGGCCACGTGGGACCTCGAGAAACTGGCCGAGGAACTGGACGACTTGGACTTTGATGGATTCGACTTCGGATTCGACCTTGACCTTGACAGCATTTTAGAGGACGAAAAAGAAATCGAAGAGGACGAAGTCCCAGAGAAAGCCGAATCACGGTGCAAACTGGGCGATTTGTGGCAACTTGGTTCTCACCGTTTAATCTGTGGAGATTCTACAGATGTTGCGGTTATTGACAGGCTTATGGATGGGGTAAAGGCTAATATGGTCTTCACAGACCCTCCATATGGATATAATTATCAATCGAATATGCGAACACAAAGCGAAAAGTTTGATGTTTTGGAAAATGACGATAAAATATTAGACTTTTTTCAAAGTATATCAAATACAGTTGTTGGATTTGTTTATGTGTGTACTACTTGGAAAACAGCAGATAAATGGATTGAATTATTTAAAAATTATTACGAATTAACAAATGTGATTATATGGGATAAAGGCGGCGGAGGTATC
>Ga0310695_10009103_pt1 | contig 15086 bp, 6 predicted proteins | sample RumenRJG_04DNA_FD_203882 | JGI IMG/M metagenome (GOLD analysis project Ga0310695, IMG submission 203882) | Bovine rumen microbial communities from Lethbridge, Alberta, Canada - RJG_04 (v2) (version 2) | ecosystem: Host-associated > Mammals > Digestive system > Stomach > Rumen | place: Canada... | reverse complement strand
GCAAGAAGGATAGCATCGCCCTGAGCTATCGCACCGGCCGTATTACTGGTACTGCCTATCTTAAGGATATCTCGCGTGCGTTTGCACCCGTGCTGAGCCGATTTACGTTGCCGCTAAACCTGAGCCTTACGATGAGTGGAACCGACAGCACGATGAGTTTCAGGGATGTAAAGGTGAGCACCAGCGACAAGAGGCTGACCATAGCGGCTACGGGCAACATAAAGGAGCTGAAGAGCAAGGAGAAACTTAACATCACGTTCAACGTGAAACGCATGTATGCACGTAGCGGCATAAAGGAGAAGATAATCAGCATGTTCCCAGTGAAGCGAATGATGATGAAACAGCTGCACAACCTGGGTAATATCAGCTATACTGGCAGCTTCAGAATTATCAGAAAAGAGGAGCGATTCTGGGGCCGACTAAACACCGCTGCGGGCAGCCTGCAATTCCTGTTCTGGCTCGACGAGCGTAATAAATACGTGGTGGGCAATGCCAAATCGGACAATCTGGATTTTGGCAAGGTGATGGAGATGAAGAATCTGGGCAAGATTTCGGCCAGCGCAGAGTTTAAGATAGATATAAGCAAGCCTCGCACGGCTGTGATGCGCCGACAGAAGGGCGGAAAGTTGCCGATAGGAAACGTGAAGGCCACTGTGAACGACTGCAGTTATAAAGGCATACACGTGAGAAATCTGGATGCTACGGTGAATAGCGACGGTGCGGTGGCTACTGGCGACATAAAGCAGCATGGCAACTATCGCGACATACGCTGCTCGTACTCGTTTACCAATACCGACGAGATGCACAAGCTGAAGGTGTATGACTTCGGGCTGAAATTCCATAAGATTTCGGCCGAGGACAAGCAGGCCAAGCGCGAACGCAAAGAGCAGAAGAAACAAGCCAAGCGCGAGCTTAGAGAGCAGAAACGGCAGGCTAAGCTCGAGCAAAAGCTTCAGGACGAGAAGGAGGGCAAGAAGAAGCGCACTAAACTCCCTTCATTGAAAGGGATATTCGGTGGCGGCGGTGGTCAACCTCAATGACTCGTACCTGTACGTGCTGATGCAGTTTTACCACATCTAGCGGATGGGCTATGCGACGATTGGCCATCTGCGAGATGTGTACCAGTCCATCCTGATGCACGCCGATATCTACAAAAGCACCAAAGTTGGTGATGTTTGTTACAATACCAGGCAGAATCATTCCCTCAACCAGATCGTCGATAGTCGATACGTTCTTGTCGAACTCGAATGCTTCAAGTTGTTCGCGCGGGTCGCGGCCTGGTTTTTCGAGCTCAGCCAGGATATCTGTAAGTGTGGGCATTCCCACATCGGCTGTAACGTAGCGTGGCAGTTGGATGGCGTCGCGCTTATCCTTATTGCTGATAAGGTCGGCCACTGAGCAGCCCTGATCCTTGGCCATCTGCTCTACGATAGGATAGCTCTCAGGGTGAACGGCCGAATTATCCAGCGGATTCTTACCATTGCGTATGCGAAGGAATCCTGCGCACTGCTGATAGGCCGAAGGCCCCAGACGGGGAACCTTGAGCAACTGTGCACGCGATGTGAAAGCACCGTTATCGCGGCGATAGTCGACGATGTTCTTGGCCAGTGTGGCGCCAAGTCCGCTTACGTACATCAGCAGGTGTTGCGAGGCGGTGTTGAGATCTACGCCAACTGAGTTTACGCAACTCTCTACGGTCTGGTCGAGCGAATGCTTGAGTTTGGTCTGGTCTACATCGTGCTGATACTGGCCCACGCCAATGCTCTTGGGATCGATCTTTACAAGTTCGGCCAACGGGTCCATCAGTCGTCGGCCAATCGACACGGCGCCACGAACGGTCACGTCCTCATCGGGGAACTCGTCGCGGGCAATCTTTGATGCAGAATAGACGCTGGCGCCCGACTCGCTGACCACGAATACCTGTGGCGTGGCTCCAGATTTATCAGCTGTCTTTGTGTCGTAATTATATCGGCCTGCCAACACGTCTTTTATGAACGAATCGGTCTCGCGGCTGGCTGTGCCGTTGCCGATAGAGATGGCCTCTATCTGGTATTTCGCGATCATGCGCTGAAGGGCTAGAGCGGCCTCAGTACGCTTGTTTACAGGCGGGTGGGGGAATATGGCGTCGTGGTGCAGCAGGTTGCCCTGAGCATCGAGACAAACCACCTTGCAACCCGTGCGGAATCCTGGGTCGACACCCATCACGCGCTTCTGACCAAGTGGTGCTCCAAGCAGCAGTTGGCGCAGATTCTCGGCAAACACGCGGATAGCTTCTTCGTCGGCCTTCTCCTTGCTTAGTGCGGCAAACTCAGTCTCGATACTCGGTTTGAGCAATCGCTTATAGCCATCGTCGATAGCTTCGGCCACCAGTCGCCCGCAAGGTGTGTTGCCGTATACGTAGTGGCGCTTAATTCGCTCGCAGGTATCCTCGTCGTCGGGCGAGATGCTGATTCGCAGAATGCCCTCGGTCTCGCCTCTGCGCATAGCCAGAAGACGGTGTGATGAGCATCGCTTCAGCGGCTCGCTCCAGTCGAAGTAGTCGCTGTATTTCGCAGCTTCGTCGCTGTCGGCTTTGGCCTTTACCACCTTAGATGTGATGGTGGCCTGGCGTGTGAATGCATTACGTACCTGCTGGCGAGTGCGCTCGTCTTCGCTTATCATCTCGGCGATGATGTCCTGCGCTCCCTTTATCGCGTCGTCGGCTGTAGCTACATCGCCTTTGGCATACTTGGCTGCTGCTGCTTCAGGATCGCGCTCGCGCTGCAGCATAAGCAGTTTGGCCAGTGGTTCCAGACCTAGCTCGCGAGCCACCTGGGCACGTGTGCGACGCTTGGGCTTGTAGGGCAGGTAGATATCCTCGAGCTCTGTGGCGTCCCAGCATTTGTCGATACGCTCCTGCAGCTGTGGCGTCATCTTATCTTGTTCGGTGATGGTCTTAATCACCGTTTCCTTGCGTTTCTGTATCTCGAGCAGTTTCTCGTAGCGGTCGCTGATGGCAGCTATCTGCACCTCGTCGAGTCCGCCAGTACGCTCCTTGCGATAGCGGGCTATGAACGGTATGGTGCAACCCTCTTCGAGTAGCGCCAGTGTGCCGGCTACAAACTTCTCGCTAATGCCCAGTGAAGTGGCAATAAGACTGGAAAAAATGTTCTTTTGCATAAATATGTGCACTTATTTCGTTAATTTGTGTGCAAAAATAGTAATAAATCGCGAGAAATGTGTAATTTTGCACTCCGAAAATGAAAAAGTTAATGAGAAATAGGATAATATTAGCAATTATACTGCTATTTAGTGCCATTAGTCTTAGCCCGATGCACGCTCAGGATACTCCGAATGCGCGTCAGGCCCGACGTATATTTAATTCGGCCTACCAGCAGGTATTCGGCGAACAGGGCGCAACACTGCGTTATGATGTGAACATCACTGGAATATACAAGACTCACGGCACCATCTGGTATAAGGGTAAGAAGAGCAAGTTTGAGGATGCGAAGATGAACTCGTGGAACGACGGGCAGACAGTGTACACCATCAAGAAAAAGAAACAGGAGGTGGAGATACACAGCGCCAAGAACAACAAGAGCGACAAGTATTCGCAGAAGTTTAAGTTCGTGCCCGAGAACTACACATACAGCATAGCTCAGGCTGATGGCGGGCTGGATATAACGCTTAAACTGATAAAAGGCCGCAAGGGTATGAAGGAGATACACGCCCTGGTAGAGCGTAACACCTATCGCCCGATAAGCGTCCGAATAAAGATTGCATTCATCTGGACCACTATAAAGATATCCAATTTCCAGTCGGGAGGCATCACAGACGAGATGCTGCGTTTCCCCAAGGAGCTTTATAAGGATTATAAATACGTAGACAAACGATGATTTCGGTAGAAGGACTTAAAGTAGAATTCGGCATAAAGCCCCTGTTTGATGGCGCAAGTTTCGTCATCAACGACAGAGACCGCATAGCCTTGGTGGGTAAGAACGGAGCTGGTAAGAGTACCATGCTCAAGATTCTGTGTGGACAGCAGAAACCCACTGCAGGAACGGTGAGTGTGCCCAACGACACCAAGATAGGCTATCTGCCCCAGGTGATGATATTGCAGGACAACACTACTGTAAAGGAGGAGGCTCAGAAGGCCTTTGCCGACAACACCCGCATGAAGGAGCGACTGGACAAGATGAACCAGGAGCTGGCCGAGCGTACCGACTATGAGAGCGAGAGCTATCTGGCTCTGATTGAGAAGTATACCACCGAGCACGAGCGATATATGATGATGGGTGCCGAGAACTACGAGGCCGAGATAGAGCGTACACTCGTGGGTCTGGGATTTGAGCGTAGCGACTTCGATCGTCCTACATCAGAGTTCTCAGGTGGTTGGCGCATGCGTATCGAGTTGGCCAAGATTCTGCTGCAGAAACCTGATGTGCTACTGCTCGACGAGCCCACCAACCATCTCGACATAGAATCGATCCAGTGGCTTGAGCAATTCCTGGCACAGAGTTCGAGTGCTGTGGTGCTGGTGAGTCACGACCGAGCATTTATTAATAATGTGTCGAACCGTACGCTCGAGATATCGTGTGGCAAGGTGATCGACTACAAAGTGAAGTACGACGAGTACGTGGTACTGCGCAAGGAGCGTCGCGAACAGCAGTTAAGGGCTTACGAGAACCAACAGAAGGAAGTGGCTGATATGAAGGCATTTATAGAGCGATTCCGCTATCAGGCTACTAAGGCTGTTCAGGTTCAGCAGAAGGTGAAACAGCTTGAGAAGATTGTACCTATCGAGATAGACGATGTGGATAATTCGGCTATGCACCTGAAGTTTCCGCCCTGTCTGCGAAGTGGTGATTACCCCATAATCTGCGACGAGGTGCGTAAGGACTATGGTGCTCATACTGTGTTCGACCATGTTACGCTTACCATCAAGCGAGGCGAGAAAGTAGCCTTTGTGGGTAAGAACGGTGAAGGAAAGTCGACGCTGGTGAAGTGCATAATGGGCGAGATACCATTTACAGGCGAACTGAAAGTGGGACATAACATACAGATAGGTTACTTTGCGCAGAATCAGGCGCAGTTGCTGGATGAGAATCTGACCGTGTTCCAGACTATCGACTATGTGGCCAAGGGCGAGATCCGACTGAAGATAAACGATATACTTGGAGCCTTTATGTTTGGAGGCGAAGAGAGCGATAAGAAGGTTAAGGTGCTTAGCGGTGGTGAGCGCAGCCGATTGGCTATGATCCGATTGCTGCTGGAGCCTGTAAACCTGTTGATACTCGACGAGCCTACCAACCATCTGGATATGCCATCGAAAGATGTGCTTAAGGAGGCTATCAAGGCGTTTGATGGCACAGCTATCATAGTGAGCCACGACCGTGAGTTCCTGGATGGACTTGTAACTAAGGTGTACGAGTTTGGCGGCGGAAAGGTGCGTGAACATCTTGGCGGTATCTACGACTTCCTTCGTTCGAAGAAGATTAGCGATCTGAATCAGCTAGGCTCGCAGCCTCAGGTGATGGCTGCTGCCAAGCCTGCTGCAAAGAATACTGCTACTACCACATCGAGTGCGTCGCCATCGGCTACGCCTGAGGGTGAGGCAGTGCTTCAGAAAACGCTGAGTTATGCCGAGCGCAAGGAGCAGCAGAAACGTAAGAATCGTGTGGAGAAGGCTGTAAAGCAGTCGGAAACCAAAATAGAGCAGATGGAGCAGCGCCTGAAGGAACTCGACGAGCTACTGATGGTGCCCGAAAACGCTGCTGATATGACTCTGGTTACAGAGTATACATCGATAAAGCGCTCGCTCGATGAGGAAGTGGAGCGCTGGGAGAAACTGAGCGAAGAATTAGAAGAAATAACACTATAACACATTAACAAAGTTTTAAATGAAAAGATTTTTAACAATGATGACTATGGCGTCTGTCTCAATGATGATGATGGCACAGAGTGATCTGGGATCGGGTCTGAATCAGGCCGATTTCAACAAGAATGTTCGTCCAGGCGACGATTTCTACGAGTATGCATGCGGTGGTTGGATGAAGAATAACCCGCTTCCAGGTGCATATTCTCGTTATGGCAGTTTTGACCGTTTGCAGGAAGAGAATGACAAGCGTATCAATGGTATTCTGAAGGAGCTGCAGAGCAACACCTATAAGAAAGGTACTGTTGAGCAGAAGTTGAGCGACCTGTATAAACTGGCTATGGACTCAACCCGCCGAAACATGGAGGGGGTGGCTCCACTGATGCCGCTGATTAAGAAACTGGAGGCTGCCAAGACCAACAAGCAGCTGTTCGAGATCCAGCTGTCGCAGGCTCCTTATGGCGAGCAGGAGTTCTTCTTCGGCTATTTCGGTGCCGACGAGAAGAATGCGGGTCAGAATATCCTGAACCTTTATCAGGGTGGTTTGACTCTCGGCCAGAAGGAATACTATCTGGAGAATGATAAGGCTACAGCCGATATCCGTGAGGCATTCAAGAAGCACGTGGTAAAGATGTTCCAACTGTTTGGTTTCAGCAAGAGCGCTGCTACCAAGAAGATGCAGAACATTATGAAGGTAGAGACTGCTCTGGCCAAGGTGAGCAAGAGCCAGACCGAGCTTCGCGATGTTGAGGCCAACTACAACAAGATGACTCTTAAGGAGTTTGAGAGCCGTTATCCCAATCTGCCTCTGGTTAAGGTGATGAATGCCAAGGGCATCGACACCAAGTATCTGCAGGATATGGTAGTAGGTCAGCCTGAGTTCCTGGATGGCGCCAACAAGCTGGTTGGCAGCATTAAGCCTGCTGAGTATCGCGACGTGTTGGAGTGGAGCTTCATTGAGGGTTCGGCCAATTATCTTGACGATAAGACTGCAGCCGAGAACTTCGACTTCTATGGTAAGAAGAAGGCTGGTCGCAAGCAGAATCACCCATTGTGGAAGCGCAGCACCGGTCAGGTGGAGCGTGTGATGGGCGAGGCTCTTGGCAAGATCTATGCCGAGAAGTACTTCCCTGAGGCTGCCAAGCAGCGTATGCTTACCCTGATTAAGAACCTGCAAATAGCACTCGGTGAGCGTATCGCAGCACAGAGCTGGATGGACGATTCTACTAAGGTAAATGCCCTGCTTAAGCTTAATACATTCTACGTGAAAGTGGGCTATCCCGACAAGTGGACAGACCTGAGCGAACTGGAGATTGATCCTGCGAAATCTTATTACGAAAATATGGAGGCTTGCTCTAAGTTCTGGAACGCTTGGCGCATCAATCATACTGTAGGAAAGCCTGTGGATCGCGACGACTGGCATATGAACCCACAGACAGTAAATGCCTACTATAATCCTACAACTAACGAAATCTGCTTCCCTGCAGGTATTCTGCAGTATCCGTTCTTCGACATGAATGCCGACGATGCATTCAACTATGGTGCCATCGGCGTGGTTATCGGTCACGAGATGACTCACGGATTTGACGACCAGGGACGTAACTATGACAAGGACGGAAACATGCACGACTGGTGGAAAGAAGCTGATGGAAAAAACTTTATAGAGCGCACTGGTAAATATGCTGATTTCTTTAGCGCTATCGAAGTGCTTCCTGGCTTGAATGCCAACGGCCGTCTGACACTGGGTGAGAACCTTGCCGACCACGGTGGTCTGCAGGTGGCTTGGGCTGCTTATAAGAACGCTACCAAGCGCAACAAACTTGCCGATAAGGAAGGACTCACTGCCGACCAGCGTTTCTTCCACGCCTACGCAGGTGTTTGGGCAGGTAACATTACTGAGGCTGAAATCCGCAACCGCACTAAGAGCGATCCTCACTCACTGGGTCGTTGGCGTGTTAACGGAGCCCTTCCTCACATCGATGCCTGGTATGAGGCATTTGGCGTGAAAGAGGGCGATAAGATGTTCATTCCTAAGAGTGAGCGCCTCGATTTGTGGTAATTTATATCAAAAAAATAACTTTTTTAGCGTCGTAAATGTAAATTTACGGCGTTTTTTTTTGTCGTATTGAAAAAAATAGTTATTTTTGCACCTAACTTAAGTTAAATCCAACAACGATGAACGATATTACGCAAAACCCAGATCGAACAAACCGAGGTGCGGAGCCGCTCTATCGCGAGCGTTCGGCACAGCAGCCTCAGTATCAATATCAGCAGGCCGCGCAGATGAATGCTGCCAACGGCGTGCAATGTCCTCATTGCGGTGCAATCAATGAGCCCGATGCAATTTTCTGTGCATCGTGTGGTAATGCCATAGGAAATGCAACTTGTCCTAATTGCGGAGCCGAAATCGATGCTGAAGCTGATTTCTGCGAAACCTGTCGCCACTATATACGAAAAGATATCTGCTCATTCTGCGGAGCCTATCTTAATGGTTCTGAGGCATATTGCCCTGAATGCGGTAGCCCTCGTGGCGGAATCGTATGCCCCGTATGTCATACGCTGAATGATTTCTCATTCTGTAAGCAGTGCGGAACTGCACTTACAGAAGAGGCACGCCAACTGCGCGAAAAAGTGCTGGAGATGCCAGAATACCAACAGATGCAGAAGCTGGCCGACGAGATTCAGAAGCTGGAAATGCAGATTCCTTACACCACCGAGGCCGATAAGGAGCGCGACCGTAAGAGTCAGGAGTTGCGCCAGCGAGTGCTGATGCTGCTGGCTCAGGATCGTGGACTTGATCGTGTAGACGCCAACCTTTCCGATCATAAGGTGATGAGTAGAGAGGAATACGACAGGAAGAAACAAGAGCGTATGGATATGCTTTCGCGTCTGCTCGACCAGATGGCTCAGGCTCCACAGCCCAAACCTGCCCAGGTGCGCAATTATGCGATGGCATGCAAACCCCAGGGCGTGCGTTTGGCTTGGGAGTGCAACTTTAAGCATGCGCTTCATTCAAGTCCGTGCGGATGTGCTAAGCCGCAGTTGGGCGGAAAATGGATTATTCTTGGCAAGGGTACTAGAAAGGAAATTAAAGACGATATCTAATGAGTACGGTTCGAACTCCACAAAATAGGGTAAACGATAACGAAGACGTGAATCTGGACAAGACCAGAAGAGCGACAAGCTTCGAAATGATGCCGGAAACTCCTCTAGGTGATATAGAGGACCAGCCACTTGATGGTACTATCCGAGCACCAAAGATGCCTAACATGCCTAAGATCGATGTTATTCCATCGGCTAAGCCTAAGGATGTAGCATCTTCATCTTCAGCAAAACCAAGGATTGATGTTATGCCGAAGATACAGGTGGTTTCAAAGATTGAGGTGGTAAAGAAACCTAAGGCACCAGCTGCAGAGCCGAAAACTCCAGCAGAACCTAAGGTAGAAGTGAAGCCTACTATCGACGTGGTGCCATCAGCAGAACCTGCTCCAATAGTAGATGCTACTCCAAAGGTAGAGCCTAAGGTCGAGGTAAAACCAACGATTGACGTTGTACCATCTGCTGAACCAAAGATGGATGCTAAACCTCTGGATGGAACAGTAAGAGCTCCTGGCATTGATCAGCCTATTATGGCAGAGCCTGTAGAGCCTGTAGGACCAATGTCAACCACGGCTCCATCTGCACCTAAGGCTCCATCGCTCGATGGAACCATTCGTGGTGCTCAGATGCAAATGGACATGCCTGCTCCGCAGCCAATTCCTTCGGCAGCGCCATCACCATCAGCAGGTGGAACCACTCGTGGAGTTCAGCCTCAGGTTCAGCCACAGATTCGTCCTAATGTAAATATCTCGATCGTATCGTCGGCCAGCAGCACTCAGCGAGCCAATAAGCTCAAGCAGCAGCGTGCCGAGATAGATGATAGCATATTTGTGCTGCGTGGTCAGAACTATAAGCGCAAGCAGGTTCTTAGCGAGAATACGGGTGAGGCGCAGGTATTCCTGGTTGAAAAAGACAAGCAGGAATACGTGCTTAAGATTTACTATCCCAACTTCGACGTAAATCGCAAGATACTGCAGACGGTGCTTAACTTCGACTTCGAAATGGTAGTGAAGGTTTACGATTTCGGTAAGACCTACGTAGACGGAAAGCATCGCTACTACGAGTTGATGGAGTATCTGCACGGAGGCTCGATGGCCGAATATAAGCTTGACGGCGATATGGACAAGTTCCGCCGCATAGCCCTTCAGGCAGCAGCAGCTCTGGCTTACTGTCATCAGTGCCGAATACTTCATAAGGATATCAAGCCAGGCAACTTCTTCTTCCGCGACAAGGAGCATACCGAGTTGGTTCTTGGCGACTTTGGTATCTCAAGTATGATTGAGGACGATGGTAAGGCCCACAAGACCACACAGGCGCGTACTCCAATCTATGCCGCTCCTGAAATGTACTCTGACGTGATCGATGGAGTAGTGGAGATATCGCCTAAGGCCGACTTCTATTCGCTGGGTATCAGCTTGATGACGCTCTGGCTGGGCGAATCGCCTATGAGTACCAACGAGCGTGTGATGATGCGCCAGAAGAACGAAGGTCGTATTCCGCACATGAATGAATTACCAGAGCGTATCAAGTTGCTGGTAATGGGTCTTACGGTAGTAAACCCGATAAACCGTTGGGGATACGATCAGGTAGAGCAATGGTTCCTGGGCGAGAGTCCTAAGGTCGACCTTTCGTCGCCATTCCTTAAGTACAAGAGCTTTATCGTTGACCCAGAGCGTAACCTCGTGGCCGATAATATCCATGAGCTTATCCCAATGCTGTTGACCAACGAGAGATTGTCTATCGGATATCTTTATAACGGTCGAATAACCCAGTGGCTCGAGGCATGCGGAAACAGCAAACTCAGCACCATCGTAAAGGACATCATCACAAAGAAATATCCTATCGACCAGAAGGCCGGACTCATGGCTTCGGTCTATGCTATGGAGCCTACTTATCCATACAAGGATCTGAGAGGAGGCCTTTGCGACGATATCCACAGCGTATGTATCTCGTTGCTGAGCGATCAGGACGAGTATGCTATGGCGCTTAATAACCCTAACGACAACTTCTATCTCTACATCGAGACACATACCAGTTGCGATGTAGACCGTCTGCGTTCTTACTTCCAAGGAATCGACAGAACCAGCAAGGATCAGGTTAGGGTAGCGATAATGAAGATAGTGCTCGAGGTGGATCCTGAGATACCGTTTATGACCAAGCATCCATCGTCGACAATCAATGAGATTGTTAGTGCATTTAGTAACGCTGATATTACAGAAGACGAGTGGCACAGTCTGACTGACGGTCGCCTGCTGGCTTGGATGTATAGTCACGAAGACCCGATGGCTTGCGAGAGTCTGCGCATAATGCTGCATGGTCATGAGTACTCGTCGAATCTGGCATATAAGGTTCTATACAATCTCAACCGCGAATCGGCTTACGATCTGGCCAATGCCTTTACTCCTATGCAGGTAGGCGAGTTGCTTAATGAGCGACTGCACAAGGCACAGAATCTGAGCGACAAGGAGTTTGAGGAAGAGATGCGTGACTTCCTGGAGCTGGATGGCAGATTTGCCTATTATGCCCAGTTGCACGGATGGAACGAGATGTATACCGAGCATAATCGCTGTTTCGACTTCAAGAGCGAAGAAAACAAGGAACGTCTTGGTGCTTACGATGCCAAGACTGCAGTATATAGATTCTGCCGAATACTTGGCGTAACACCTACTTATATCATGCCCGATGGCATCGAGTATGCTGATGGTCGCAACCTGCAGATGGGTAAGAAAATTCAGCAGTTCCGCAACGAGATACGTAGCGGTTCGCTAGCCCAGTGGATGTCGGTATTCTATCACGAAGATCCAAATGTAGACTTCAGTCAGGAGTACTCTTACGAGCACGCTATCGAAGACTGGCTGATGGCGATGGGTAAGATAGATCCTGCCCAGCGTTACTACAAGCGCTTTGTAGATGCCCGCGACGAGACCATGAAGCGTGTAAAGCACGTTAAGGACAGTTGGCAGCGAGCTAAGGCCAAGGAGAATATCTGGCGTATGGTGTTCTATGGCCTGAGTGGTGTGTGGATGGTATTCGTGTTGATATTCGGAGTTACCAATCCTGAATACATCCTCAGTCATACATTTATAAGTATAGGATTGCCGCTAGGAGGTATGACCGGAGTTATCGTAGCCACACGTTCGTTCTTCAAGGGCTACGACTTCCTGTTCTCATTCTTCTGGGGACTTGTTGGAGCGTTCACTTGCTTTATACCTATTATTATATTAAAGTATATAGGAGCATCTCATCCCACGCTGTTTAATATAGCCGTAATAGTGATTACCCTGATCTACATGCTGGTATGTCACCTTACCGACTTCCGTGGAGACGAGAAAGCAGACAGCAGACTTATCTCAGAGGTTCTTGAGAACGACGTCAAGTCGAACCTGATAGAGCCGCTGTTCTATACCTTCAAGGCTAGGTCGTACAAGTTCAAAGGATCTAAGTTCGGCCTGCTAAACGACGTTACCGACCAGGTTCGCTCCATCAGTGGTGAGAGTGTGCTGCACTACGTGCTGTGGAGCCTGCTGATGCTGGTATTCGTGATTTCGTTTGTGGTGTTCAGTCCTAAGATGCTGAATATTGCCAACCCCAACAGCCACATGAAGGAAGCCCCTGCTAACATTATTAAGAAAATAGATAGAGACGCATAATATAAAATGGTTTGTCAGAATTGTCATAAAGAAAACAGAAGCATAGCAAAGTTCTGCAAGTGGTGCGGTCAGCCACTTGCAAGTACCGACTTGCTTGATAAGCTGATAGGACTTGACGACGTTAAGAGTCAGCTTAAAAACATAGTCGATACATATACGTTTCTGCGCTCTCGCAAGGATATCTCTAACGCCCGCATTTCGCTTAACACCATTGTGATAGGTGAGACTGGAACAGGTAAGACTGCTCTGGCCGAGATACTGCGTGACTACTTCTATCAGCATAAGATCATCGAGAAACCCAAGCTGACGATGGTAGACGCGGTAGATTACCAGCGATTTGTGGACAAGTGGGATGAAAACGTAAAGAAGGCTCAGAATGGCATATTGTTCTTCGACAATGTGCAGAAGCTTCTTCCAGATAAGTATTCTAACCAGGTGAACCCGCTCGACAAGCTGTTTGTCGAGATGGACAAGTGGGAGGATAACCCGATAGTAATCATTTCGGGACTGAACAAGGGACTTGAAGACTTCCTTGAGAGCAACCCTGCTGTGGCCAACCGTTTCAAGTATACCTTCCGTATGACCACTCCTGGATATCAGGAACTCACTCAGATATGTAAGCTAAATCTGCGACTTAAGTACGGTATTACCGAGTTCTCGCCCGAGGCTGACAACCAGCTTACCCGATTCTTCAAGTATCAGGTAAAGATTAAGGACGAAACATTCGGTAACGGCCACTTGGCCAATAAGACCGCTGAGGATATCTTTACCCAGTATATCAGTCGTGGTGCAAGTGCCACTAGGGTTGAGATAGGCGACATCAAGGGTTACGTGCCTGAGGAGCGCTCTATGGAGGATATCCTTAAGGATCTCGATACCTACATCGGAATGGATGAGGTTAAGGCCGCAGTTAAGGAGATGGCTTACTCTGTGCAGAATGCCATGCAGCGTGCAGAGCGTGGACTTGGCGAACAGGAGAAGATGTCGATGCACATCATCCTTACAGGTAATCCTGGTACGGGTAAGACCACTATCGCACGTAAACTCGGTGAGATTCTTGCAGCTATCGGATATCTCGACAGCGGACATGTGGTCGAGGTAGACCGCGCCAAGATGGTGAGTCAGTATCAGGGCGAAACACCTAAGGTGGTAGATGCCCTATGCGATAAGGCCAAGGGAGGAATCCTGTTTGTGGACGAGGCTTATACCTTGGCTCCAGTCAGTGCTTCGGGCGATCGTGACGCCCAGGGAGCACAGGCTCTTGAGAAGTTGATGAAGCGTATGGAGGACGATCGCGGACAGTTCATAGTGATTGCCGCTGGTTATCGTACCGAGATGGAGAACCTGTTCCGCGTGAACCCAGGTTTCCGCAGCCGATTCAACTACTTCCTCGATATCAAGGACTACTCGCCTGCAGAGCTCTATCAGATTATGCAGGTATTCGCCAAGCAGAAGAAGTATATCTTCTCGCCCGATGCGGAGGTTCTTACACAGAAGATGATCAAGGAGATGTACGACTCGCGCGACAAGGACTTTGCCAACGGTCGCACCATGCGTACACTCTTCGACCAGATATGCAAGAAGCAGGCTCAGCGCCTGCAGGGCTTGAACATCTCGGCAATGAGCAACGAGGAGCTGATGACTATCCATCAGGAGGATATACCATACGATGCTCCACAGACCGTAAGCGCCGACGATTGTCTGAAGAAACTCGACGGACTTGTGGGACTGTCGGGCGTCAAAAAGGAGATTGCAAACCTCACCGCATTCCTCAACCTGCAGATTGCACGTGGCGAAACCAATACGTTCCAAGGCAAGCACTATGTGTTTACAGGTAACCCAGGAACAGGTAAGACCACCGTTGCCCGCATCATGGCCGATATCTTCAAGACTCTCGGCGTAGTAGCAAGAGGACAATTGGTAGAGGCCGATCGCTCTAAACTCGTTGCAGGATTCTCTGGTCAGACAGCCATCAAGACTAATCAGTTGGTAGATCAGGCTATGGGCGGCGTGCTGTTCATAGACGAGGCCTATACGCTTAAGTCGAGCGATGGCGACACCTTCGGTGCTGAGGCTATCGACACACTGCTGAAACGTCTGGAAGACGATCGCGGAAAGTTCATCTGTATCGTGGCTGGTTATACCGACCAGATGCACGACTTTATCGATACCAACCCAGGATTGAAGAGCCGCTTCACACAGACTATCCACTTCGACGACTATACTCCTGACGAGTTGACCGAGATATTCCTGAAGCTTGCTGCTGGCAAGAACTTCACTATCGACGAGGATACCAAGGCTGCTATCCATCGTCTGTTCGAGCAGCTCTATCTGCGTCGCGACAAGAACTTCGGAAATGCTCGTGAGGCACGTCGCATATTCAACGAATCGGTAGAGCGCCAGAGTCAGCGTCTCATCAAGCAGATGACAACTCCAGGATTCCAGGAGAGCGATATGTTCGCCCTCACCAAGGAAGACCTGCC
>Ga0310695_10009102_pt1 | contig 15087 bp, 13 predicted proteins | sample RumenRJG_04DNA_FD_203882 | JGI IMG/M metagenome (GOLD analysis project Ga0310695, IMG submission 203882) | Bovine rumen microbial communities from Lethbridge, Alberta, Canada - RJG_04 (v2) (version 2) | ecosystem: Host-associated > Mammals > Digestive system > Stomach > Rumen | place: Canada... | reverse complement strand
GTAGCTCGTATCAACGGTCAGTACGTTATCGATCCAACCTTCGAGCAGATGAAGGAGGCCGATATGGACATCATGGTTGGTGCCTCTGCTGAGAACATCATGATGGTAGAAGGTGAGATGAAGGAAGTATCAGAGCAGGATCTGCTCGGTGCCCTGAAGGCTGCCATGGACGCTATCAAGCCCATGTGTGAGCTGCAGGCTGAGCTGAGCAAGGAGCTTGGTAAGGATGTGAAGCGCGAGTACGACCACGAGGTGAACGATGAGGAGCTGCGTGAGCGTATGAACAAGGAGCTGTATCAGCCCGCCTACGATGTTACCAAGCAGGCCCTCGAGAAGCACGCTCGTGCTGAGGCCTTCGAGAAGATTCTGGCTGACTTCAAGGAGAAGTATGCTGCTGAGCATGCCGACCTGACAGAAGACGATCTGGAAGAGAAATACGCCATGATGGACCGTTACTACCACGATGTAGAGCGCGACGCTATGCGTCGTTGCATCCTCGACGAGGGCATCCGTCTCGATGGTCGTAAGACTGACGAGATCCGTCCTATCTGGTGCGAAGTTTCTCCACTGCCTATGCCTCACGGAAGCTCTATCTTCACCCGTGGTGAGACACAGTCACTGACGACTGTTACCCTGGGTACCAAACTCGACGAGAAGCTGGTTGACGATGTGCTCGACAAGAGCTATCAGCGCTTCCTGCTCCACTATAATTTCCCTCCCTTCTGTACCGGTGAGGCCAAGGCTTCACGTGGCGTAGGTCGTCGTGAGATTGGTCACGGTCACCTCGCATGGCGCGGCCTGAAGGAGATGATTCCTGCTGACTTCCCCTACACCGTTCGTGTAGTATCTCAGATTATGGAGTCTAACGGTTCTTCATCAATGGCTACCGTCTGCGCTGGTACGCTGGCTCTGATGGACGCTGGTGTTCCCATGAAGAAGCCTGTTTCGGGTATCGCCATGGGTCTCATTAAGAACCCCGGAGAAGATAAGTATGCTGTGCTGAGCGACATCCTTGGCGATGAAGACCATTTGGGTGATATGGACTTCAAGACCACCGGTACACGTGATGGTCTGACCGCTACCCAGATGGATATCAAGTGCGACGGCCTGTCGTTCGACATTCTGGAGAAGGCTCTGATGCAGGCCAAGGCTGGTCGTGAGCACATCCTGAAGTGCATCACCGATACCATCGCTGAGCCACGTCCAGAGCTGAAGCCCCATGTTCCTCGCATCGAGGCCTTCGAGATTCCGAAGGAGTTCATTGGTGCCGTCATTGGCCCGGGCGGAAAAATTATCCAGCAGATGCAGGAGGATACCGGTGCTACCATCACCATCGATGAAGAGGATGGCGTTGGTAAGATTCAGGTCAGCGGTCCTAACAAGGAAGCTATTGATGCTGCTATCGCTAAGATCAAGGCTATCGTCGCTATCCCTGAGGTTGGCGAGGTTTACGAGGGTACCGTTAGAAGCATCATGCCTTACGGTTGCTTCGTAGAGTTCATGCCTGGCAAGGACGGTCTGCTGCACATCTCTGAGATTGACTGGAAGCGCCTCGAGACCGTCGAGGAGGCTGGCATCAAGGAGGGTGACAAGATTCAGGTGAAGCTCCTGGAGATTGATCCTAAGACCGGTAAGTTCAAGCTCTCTCACCGCGTACTAATTGAGAAGCCTGCCGACTATGTTGAGCCACAGCAGCGTCGTCGCGAGCGTGGCGAGCGCCCTGAGCGTGGAGAACGCCACGATAGAGGTGAGCGCCGTGAGCGTCGTCCTCGTCCTGAGCGTGGCGAGCGTCGTGAGCGCAACGATGAGTACCAAGCTCCCGCAGAGAATAAAGAGCCTAAGGACTTCAGCGACGAACTAGACAAGATGGACTTCTAATCAGTAGCAGTCCAAGTACATAAAAAGAGCGCCCCGACAGCTGTCATGCTGATCGGGGCGCTTACTTTTAGCAAAGGATGTATTATTGGCCACCAAGACGCGAGAAATATTCGATGATATCGTCCCAGGTCTTGAAGGTATCGCTGCCATATTCCAGCAGTGTGGCCATCGTGTCGCCCTCCTTCCGTTTGCTGATGAGGTAGTCGCCATAGAGCAGGTCGCGTCGCCAGGTGACGACAAGGTGGCGCCATGCAGGCACACCGATAAATTCTGCCAGCCAGGGCTGGGCAGTAGCTTCGTCCTCAGCAACAAAATACACCTGATAGTGTTCTATCAGCTGGCGGATGGCCTTCTGCACCGATGGTAAGGGCTTTTGCTCCCTCTCTTTTTGGAGAGGGCAAGGGGAGAGGCTCTCTATACCTATATATATTATAGGGCGCTGGCGCTTGTTCTGATTGTCGTCAATCCAACGAATGACTGGTACGACGCTATGCATGAAACTCTTGTCGTTCATACGGTGCTCGCCATGGAAGTGGGTGGCTTGTGGATAGACAGCGCTGAACATGCCGAATGTATCGACGACATCGTCCTGGTCACCAAAGAGTCCCCAAACATGTTGCCGCTCGTCCTCGTTGACACCCAGGAAACGCTGTTCGGACTGTTCCTTATATTCCTTGATGAGCGCCTTGTCTACGTAGAACTCCTGTACACCATCCTGTCGGGGGTTCTGGAATTGCTGGGTACCTGTCATGCCGTGTGCCTTCATCGTCTCACCCATCTCCAACGCTGGATTGACACAGATGCGGTCGTAACCGTATAGCTGTTCGGCATACATGCCTCCCATCGATGTTCCGATGATGAGGTCAGGCTGTTCCTGCTGACAGATGTTGCGCAACAAGGCAATGGCTTCTGTGGGATGGATGGGCAGATCTGGAGCAATGACCTTGGCCTGTGGTATGACCTCGCGAAGACGTGTCACCGTACCTGACTGTCCGCTACTGGCAAAACCGTGACAATAGAGGACGGTTTTACCTGCCATTAATTCCGGATATTGGGTGATGTATGGGTTTTCTGTTGTCATCATGTGTGCAAAGTTAACAATTTTTTGGGGAAAAACTTGCAACTTTCAGAAATTTTTGCTAAATTTGCGTCCAAATAGTAACATATCATATTAATTTCTAAAGCTATAAACGTTATGAAAAAGTATTTAGCAGAAATGGTGGGCACTATGGTGCTCGTTCTGATGGGCTGCGGTGTAGCAGTCAGTCTGGGTTGTGATCCTATTAACAATATCCCAGCAGTAGTAGGTACAGCCTTTGCCTTCGGCTTGGCTGTGGTAGCTATGGCTTATACCATTGGCGGTATCTCTGGTTGCCATATCAACCCTGCTATCACGTTGGGTTGCATCATTGCCGGACGTATGGATGCCAAGGATGGTGCCATGTACATCGTCTTCCAGTGTATTGGTGCGTTTATTGGCAGTGCATTACTGTATGTGCTGACAACTAATGTTCCAGGTTTGGAGGGTACCGGTGCTAACGACCTGCAGGCTAATGTGACTGTACTGGGCGGTCTGCTGGCAGAGATTATCTTTACCTGCGTCTTTGTACTTGTTGTGCTGGGTGCTACTGCCAAGACCAATGGTGCAACAAACAATTTTGCAGGTCTTGCTATCGGTCTGAGCCTTGTCTTGGTACATCTGGTATGTATCCGTTATACCGGTACATCCGTTAATCCTGCTCGTTCACTGGCTCCTGCCGTCTTCCAAGGTGGTACGGCACTGACCAATCTGTGGATTTTCATCGTTGGTCCGTTTGTTGGTGGCGCTTTGGCTGCTTGCATTTGGAAGATGATTGAGCCCGCAGAGAAGTAATATTGCAATATTTAGTTTGCATTTTATCCTGACGGATTACGTAGAACTAACGGAAAAGAAAAAATCCGTTAAATTCTATGTAATCCGTCATTCTTTCTTGTTCGTTTTTCAAAAAATATTGCTAACTTTGCGGTCAGGAAAACTTCCAACTAATATATTTAAATTTCAAAATTATGGTAAACTACAAGGATTTGGGTCTCGTCAATACCCGCGAGATGTTCAAGAGAGCAGTGGCTGGTGGCTATGCTATCCCCGCTTTCAACTTTAACACCATGGAGCAGATGCAGGCCATCGTTCAGGCTGCTGTTGAGACAAAGTCTCCAGTTATCATGCAGGTTTCTAAGGGCGCTCGCAACTATGCTAACGCTACTATCCTGCGCTACATGGCTGAGGGTGCTGTAGCTTATGCAAAGGAGCTCGGCTGTGAGCATCCTGAGATTGTTCTGCACCTTGACCACGGTGACACCTTCGAGCTCTGTAAGGATTGTATTGACATGGGCTTCTCTTCAGTGATGATCGACGGTTCTCACCTCCCCTACGAGGAGAACATCGCTCTGGCAAAGAAGGTTGTTGACTACGCTCATCAGTTCGACGTAACCGTTGAGGCTGAGCTCGGCGTGCTCGCTGGTGTTGAGGATGAGGTATCTGCTGCTGAGTCACACTACACCAAGCCTGAAGAGGTGATCGATTTCTCAACCCGTACAGGTTGCGACTCACTGGCTATCTCTATCGGTACCTCTCACGGTGCTCACAAGTTTACTCCTGCTCAGTGCACATTGGTCAACGGCGTGCTCGTTCCACCCCCATTGGCATTCGACATTCTGCATGAGATCGAGAAGAAGCTCCCCGGCTTCCCCATCGTACTCCACGGTTCTTCATCAGTTCCTATGGACGAGGTGAACACCATCAACCAGTTCGGTGGCCATCTGGAGGCAGCTATCGGTATCCCCGAAGAGCAGCTGCGTGAGGCTTCAAAGAGCGCTGTCTGCAAGATCAACATCGACTCCGACTCTCGTCTGGCTATGACTGCTGCTATCCGCAAGCACCTCGCTGAGCATCCTGGAGACTTCGATCCTCGTCAGTATCTGAAGCCCGCTCGTGAGAACATGAAGAAGATGTATATCCACAAGATTGTGAATGTGCTCGGTTCTGACGGCAAGCTGGCTCAGTGCTAAGCGATAAAGCATCCAATAATAAAGGCTTTCCACTTCGGAAAGCCTTTATTATTTTCGATGTTTCGATGTTTCGAAGTTTCGATGTTTCGAAGTTTCGATGTTTCGAAGTTTCGAAGTTTCGATATTTCGATATTTCGAAACGTCGATATATCGACGGATCGATATTACTTGCCCATATCTGCATGAATCTTATCAACGGAACCTGTCGCCGGGTTCAACGTCATATGGGTGACGTAGCGCTTGAAGAGTGAGCCACTACGTATTTCCACAAAACCGAATTGTGCGGCATATAGGTCGAATGAACCGAGGAAATGGTTATCACGATGCAATGTCATCTTGATGCGTCCAGGCACGTTGACATAGAAGCCACCTTCCTTCTTTTTTTCATCGATATCATACTTTTGGAAGGTCGTACGGTGCATATCTTCTATAGTCATATAATAAGGTACGCCCGAGAGATCGTCTTTGTCAACGAGTCCAATCTTCTTGGAGAGACGGAAAATCACTTCACGCTGTACCTCCTTTTCAGGACATACAACTACTACTTGTTCAATAGTATCGCGGTGTGTGGTACCAGTGAAAAGTGTCATCAGGATATCTCGCTGCTTATCAATCTCGTCAATCATCAGTTGCAGTTGCTGCTCATCCTGAGGAATATCCTCCGCTTCACCGGTGATAAGTGCCTGTCGGCGCTCTTGCAGTTCGATAATCTGCTCAACAGTGAGTTCAGCCATCTTAGCTGTACTACCTGCCGACAGCACTTCGGCATTTAGATACATTTTGGGGTCTGGTTCCTTGGTGGGAGCGGCCGGTTTAAAAGGAGTACGGGGCTTGGGCATTACTGGGTCGGCGTTGATGGACTGCAGCACACCATCATCTGTAAGATGAATCTCGGCATTTTCGCACTTGCCGCCCTTGGTCTTGACAAAATAGCATTTTGTCGTGTCAATCACACCTATCTGTGTCAGCCCATAGTTGGCAATGCTGTATGTTACCTCTTCTTCTTGTTTAATGCCGCGCAGACGCAAGTATTTCTCTCCATATTTAGCAAAGATACCAGGAGTATATGTTTTCTTCTCAATGAGCAAGTGGAACTCAATAGCAGTCTTAGGCAGATAGTAGATGACGCCATGGTCGGTTTTTCCTGGCTTCATCGGTGTTGCCTGTTGCTGTGCCATTGCCACTGTGCAACAAACGAGCATGGCTGCAAAAAGTATTTTTTTCATGTATCTATCTTATTTAATCTTTCAGTCTTTTAAAAGCTCGTGATAGGTAGCGAATGATATCGCTGGCCAACATACTCTCTTCTCCCAGATCGGCAGCGGCGAAATCGCCAGCCAATCCATGCAGATAGACTCCCACCATGCTGGCCTCTTTAGGCTGGTAGCCGCGAGCCAGCAAACCGGTAATAATGCCTGTTAGTACATCACCGCTGCCAGCAGTAGCCATGCCGGCATTGCCAGTGGGGTTGAACATCACATGACCGTCTGCCATACAGATGGCAGTATAGTGTCCCTTGAGAATAACAATGCCTTGTAGTCGCTCAGCAAGATTACAGGCTTTAGTCAGGCGTTCATAGCTGTCGGCACTATGACCTTCCAAACGATCAAACTCCTTGGGGTGGGGCGTTAGAATAATCCCCTTAGGTAATTGTTGCAGCCATGCACGATGGTTTGCCAGAATGTTAAGAGCATCAGCATCTGCAACAATCGGACATTGTGTGCGCCGTAGTTGAGCTATAAGGGCGATGGCTGTCTGTTCGCTCTGTCCCAAGCCAGGTCCAATGCCCAGTGCGTTAAAGTCTTCTGTATCTACAGCCTCGGCAAAGATGGTCTCTTCTGCTCCTGTCTGGATGATGGCCTCAGGAACAGTCTGCTGGATAATGGAGATATTGCGCCTGGGGGAGTTGACGGTCAGTTTGCCGACGCCTGAGCGCAAACATGCCCTAGCTGCAAGAATGGCTGCTCCAGCCATACAATAGCTGCCAGCAATAAGCAGTGCATTGCCCATTTGTCCTTTGTGGGCAAAACGGTCGCGTGGCATCATACACTGGCGTATGTCGTTCTCTTCAAGGACTGTATATGAGGCCTCCATTTTTTGGATGCCTTCCTGACTTATTCGAATATCAAGGACACGCAACTGTCCAATAAACTGTTGATTCTCAGCAAAGAAGAACGACAGCTTGGGCTGTTGCAGCGTGAGAGTCAGGTGGGCACGGATGATGTTCGCCCTGACATTATAGGTGTTGTCTTCAGCCATCAAACCTGAAGGCATGTCTATGCTGACTATCTTCGATGGTGAAGCATTGATGTATTTGACTAATGAAGCGAAACCTCCGGCAAGGGGTTTGTTGAGACCAGAACCAAAGAGACCGTCAATAACCAATGTCTGTTCGTTGAGTACTGGCGGATCGAACTCCTGTGTAACCTCAACAAACTGGCGAAGACACTTGCTTTCTTCAAGTTTTTTCTTGTTCGTTGCACAATCAGGAGAAAGATGTCCGCTGATGTTGAAGAGATAGGCTACTACCTGATAGCCTTGTTCAGCCATCAGACGAGCTACTGCCAAAGCATCACCACCGTTATTGCCAGGTCCTGCAAATACAACAACAGGTGTGGTGGTCCCCCATCGTTCAGTGATAACGCGCGTCATTGTTTGGGCGGCACGTTCCATCAGATTGAGACTCGAAATAGGCTCGTTCTCAATGGTGTATTTATCCAGCTCTTTTATCTGAGCACTTGTAAATATCTTCATTCAGTATGCAAAAATACGAAAAATATGTTATACAATACCTATATTTGCGGAAAAAATTGTAATTTTGTACCAAAATTCATATTTTTTAGAAATGAGCATCGTTAAAATCAAGGACAAGACGTTCAAAACGTCCATCTCTCAAGAAGAAATTCAACAGCGAATCAAAGAGGTCGCAGCACGTATCAATAAAGATATGGAAGGTAAGAATCCACTCTTCCTCGGAGTGCTGAATGGAGCATTTATGTTTGCTGCCGACTTGATGCGTGAGATTACCATTCCCTGTGAGATTTCTTTTGTTAAGTTGGCATCTTATCAAGGAACCACCTCTACGGGTAAGGTCAAGGAGATTTTTGGTATCAATGAGGATTTGACAGACCGCACTGTTATCATTATTGAGGATATTGTGGACACAGGACGGACGATGAAACAGATGATGGAGTCATTGGGAACTCGCCGACTGGCATCGGTACACGTCTGTAGTTTGTTTGTTAAGCCAGATAAACTACAGGAGCCTATTGACATAGATTATGCCTGCTTCTCTATCCCCAACGACTTTATTGTGGGCTATGGCCTGGATTATGACCAGATGGGACGTAATCTCAAGGAAATCTACACATTAGTAGAGTAAACGATGAGAGAAGTAAAATTGCCACACTTGCCCAGTGACGTGGAGGCCCGTAACAAGGACCTTCTTACAGACTTGTGGTATAAAGGAAAGGAAACACAAATCAAACAAGACAAAGTTGTAATAGAAATCAGGATGAAGAACATTGTAATTTTTGGTGCTCCCGGTTCAGGAAAGGGGACACAGAGCGATTTGATGATTGAGCACTACGGACTGGGACATATCTCCACAGGTGATGTGCTCCGTAATGAGATTAAGAACGGTACAGAGTTGGGTAAGACCGCCCAGAGTTTTATCGACAAGGGTAATCTTATTCCTGACGAATTGATGATTAGCATCCTTGCCAAGGTTTATGACGACTTCGGTCGTGGCCATAAGGGGGTCATCTTTGATGGCTTCCCTCGCACCATCCCACAGGCAGAGGCCTTGAAGAAGATGCTTGATGAGCGTGGTGACAAGGTGGCAGCCATGATTGAGCTGGACGTTCCCGAGGACGAGCTGATGAAGCGTTTGATTCTCCGTGGCCAACAGAGTGGACGTGCTGACGATAACGAAGAGACTATCAGAAAGCGCCTTGTTGTCTATCACTCACAGACTCAGCCGCTTATTGAGTGGTATAAGAAGGAAGGTCTGCACCACCACATCAATGGCAGTGGTACGTTGGAGCGTATCTTCAGTGACATTAAGAATGTAATTGATAACCTTTAATTTCTTATGCCAGAGAGTAACTTCGTAGACTACGTAAAAATCATGTGTCGGTCGGGCAAGGGCGGCAAAGGCTCTATGCACCTGCGTCATGTGAAGTATAACCCCAATGGCGGACCTGACGGTGGCGACGGTGGTAAGGGAGGCAGCATCATCCTGCGTGGCAATCACAACTACTGGACACTGCTGCACCTGAAATACGAGCGCCATATCTTTGCTGAACATGGTGGCAATGGCGGTCGCGACAAGTGTCATGGCACCGATGGCAAGGACATCTATATTGATGTGCCTTGTGGTACTGTGGTGTATAATGCCGAGACGGGAAAGTATGTCTGCGATATTACCTATGATGGTCAAGAGATTGTACTCCTGAAGGGTGGTCGTGGCGGACTGGGTAACTTCCAGTTCCGCACCGCTACCAATCAGGCTCCTCGCTATGCGCAGCCTGGTGAACCCATGCAGGAGATGACTATCATTCTGGAGTTGAAACTGTTGGCAGATGTCGGACTTGTTGGCTTCCCCAATGCTGGTAAGTCGACACTGTTGTCGTCGCTGTCCAATGCCCGTCCGAAGATTGCCAACTATCCCTTCACCACGATGGAACCCTCTTTAGGTATTGTGGGCTATCGTGATAATAAGTCGTTCGTGATGGCAGACATCCCTGGTATTATTGAGGGCGCTGCCGAGGGAAAAGGTTTGGGATTGCGCTTCCTTCGTCATATTGAACGTAACTCGTTGCTGCTCTTTATGGTACCTGGCGACACCGATGACATCAAGCATGAATATGAGATACTGCTCAACGAACTGGCACAGTTCAATCCCGACATGCTCGACAAACATCGCGTGCTGGCCATCACCAAGTGCGACCTGCTGGATGAGGAATTGATAGAGATGTTGCGCGAGACCCTGCCACAAGATTTGCCTTGTGTGTTTATCTCGGCTGTTGCTAACCAGGGACTTGATGAGTTGAAGGATGTATTATGGCGTGAGCTTAATGCTGAAAGCAACAAGTTAGCAGCTGTTATGGCAGAAGACACCCTTGTACACCGCGATAAGGACATGACGCGCTTTGCTGAAGAGTTGGCCGACGAAGGTGAAGATGAGGATATTGAGTATGTCGATGATGTCGAAGACTTGGATGACCTTGAATATATAGAGGATTTTGAGGATATTGAAGATCCTGAATAGCCTATGAAGATACGTCACCTTGTCCTTGCTGTTGTAGCAATGATTACGTTGTCATCGTGTGCTCAGACGAAGTTCACGGCACTTGAGCAACAACAAATCAGCATAGCAGACCCGGCACTCTTTGAGAAGTCGGACGCTTTTACCATTGACTTTAGCAGCGGACGCGATCGTGACTATTCTTTCCCATTGCCAGTGGGTAAGGCTAAGGTGCTCAGCGACTATACGGTGGAGATAGAGACTGCACGTGGGGATGCTGTCAAATCGATGTTTACCGGTGTGGTACGCCTGTCAAAATTCATTTCTGGTTATGGCCATGTCATCGTGGTACGTCACGGTAATGGTCTGGAGACGGTATATGGTAATAATGCACAGAATCTGGTAAAGTCGGGCGACAATGTGAAAGCGGGGCAGACGATTGCCATCGTCGGAACAGAGAAAGGACGTACATTCTGCCGTTTTGCTATCATGGTCAATGGCAGCCGTATCAATCCTTCTATTATTTTCAGTCCCGAGAGTCACTTGTTGCGTCAGCAAGTAGTGCTGTTCCAGAAGACTGCCAACTGGAAGGTTAACGTCAGTGTGATGAAAGAACCTATCATCGAACAACCCGCTTCGGTACAGTGGTGGTGTTATCCATTGCCTGGTGCAAAGGTGATCAGTCCCTTTGGCAGTCGTGGCGGCCGTCGTCATACAGGTGTCGACTTGAAGACCGTCAACAAAGATGAGATACATGCTGCTTTTGATGGTGAGGTGGTCTTCTCTGGTCCATATTCTGGCTATGGCAATCTGATACGCCTACGCCATGACAATGGTTTGGAGACCTATTACAGCCACAACTCCAAGAACTTGGTGAAGGTCGGTGAACAGGTAAAGGCTGGACAGGTCATTGCCCTTACCGGGCAGACGGGACGTGCTTCTACGCCCCACCTTCATTTCGAGACGCGTATTGGTGGACAGGCAGTTAATCCTAACCGTTTCTTCGACCACGAGATGCATACCATCCGTTTGGAAGCTTTCAATAAGAAGCGTGACGGCTACGTCATCAAACGCTAGAAGATACCTATTCTTTTTTGCTTAACTTGACACCGACACTGGTGACGCCAGGTAATATCTCGCGTTTCATGTTGTGGTGTACCGACAGGTGTAGTGAGTCGCCTTGGTGCAGTTGAATGGTTTTTAACGGGAAGAGATACTGGTATTGGCTTATACCCTCTCCCTTGGCATTGCCACGTTTGTCAATCAAGTCGCAGTCCAGTGTGTCGGTCATCATATGTCCTGCAGGATAGACGGTCTGCTCAACGATGAGCGTCAGTTGCCTAAAGGGGTATTTGCCGTTGATGCGTAAAGCCACTTCTTCCTCATAGGTAGCATCATTTGCTAGCTTATCCGTGTCAAAAGTCAGCAGGTCATTCTTCTCCCATCCACTTTCAGGTGTTTCCTCATAGTGGAAATAGACGGTAGATTGCTTACATGCTGTAAACAAACATACCGCCAACAGGATGAAAGTAAGCCAATGCTTATTGGTCATTGCGGGGAGCTTGTGGCTTGCGGTTCTTCTTTTTCTTCTTTTTCTTTGAGCGGTCGAAGCGTGCAATATTCTCCTGTGTGGCCAGGTCGACAGGACCTTGTACAGCCTTCTTACCACCATCTTCGGTGAGACTGTCTGGCTTCTCGCCACGGCGATTCATCTCAATAATCTGCTTGGCGCGTTCTGCTGTAATTGTCTCCAGGTTAGCGGCGATGTTCTTGTCAGTAGAGTACGTGATAAGTCCTGCCAGGATATCGGCTTTGAAATAGTAGTAGTCGGAATCCTGTGTCTGCAACTGTACCTCCTTAGAAGGTAGCTGGCGACTAGCTTCAACATAGTCGTCAACCTCGTAGTTCAAACAGCACTTCAGCTTGGCACACATACCTGCCAATTTCTGCGGATTCAACGAGATATCTTGGTAGCGGGCGGCCTGTGTTCCTACGCTGACGAAGTTCTTCATCCACGTGGCACAGCACAGTTCACGACCACAGGGACCTGTTCCACCGATAAGACCGGCTTCCTGACGGGCACCAATCTGCTTCATCTCGATGCGTACGTGGAAGGTGGCAGCAAGGTCCTTGATGAGTTGTCGGAAGTCTACACGCTCGTCAGCGATATAGTAGAAGATGGCCTTGTTGCAGTCGCCCTGATACTCTACGTCACCTATCTTCATCTTCAAGCCCAGACCCTTGGCAATCTGGCGACTCTCAATCATTGTGGCATGCTCGCGACTCTTGGCCTCCTGGTATTTCTCCATATCCACAGGACGGGCTATACGATACACACGGCGGATGTCATCGGCTGACTTCAGGTTAGCCTTTTTCATCTGCATAGCAGCCAGACGGCCTGTCAGTGATACCACACCGATGTCATGGCCGGGATTGGCCTCGACAGCCACAATGTCGCCCTTCTTCAGTGGCAGGTTGTTGACATTATGATAGTAGCCCTTGCGGGTGTGCTTAAATTGAACCTCCACAAGGTCAGTGGTGTCGGTGTTGCCGGGCACGTCGGCCAGCCAGTCGTAGGTGTTTAGCTGACGGTCCTGTCGACCTACGGCATGCTTGCACAGTCCGCGGTCGCAACCAGTTATTATCATGAGTTCTTTTTCCATATAATAATTCTCAATTCTCAATTCTCAATTCTCAATTCTCAATTCTCAATTCTCAATTCTCAATTCTCAATTCTCAATTACTTCTGTATCAGAAGTACTATCATTTGCAAGGCCATGTCGAAGAACACAATCTTGGCATTGGCATTCTGTCCGATGTCACGGATGGCACGGTCGACCAGTTCAGTGATGGGCAGGATGTTGGCCTCATTGATGAAGCGTGCGAAGTTCTTGGCAAACTCCTCCTCCCGTTGCGACATGTAGCAGAGATCACCCTGTTGGAAGTTGTACATGAAGTTCTCACGGATGAGGCGCAGGAAATAGGTCAAGAAGCGCTTCTGGCGCTCACGACCCATCGATGCCAACTGCTCGCTCCACTGCTTTAGCTCTTTGATTTTGCGCTGATAGGCCAGTCGCATAAGTGCCTGAAAGAGGTCTAGGAACAATTCATTCTCCGAGTCGGCGGTCAGCAGTTCCATCGCCTGCCGCCAACTACCGTTAGCCATGCGACTGATGCGCTGTGCCATGTCGTCGCTCAGTCCGCGTTTCTCTTTCAGTGCCTGGCAGATGCTGTCGGTGTCGATTCGCTTCACGTCGATGCGCTGCACACGACTGCGGATGGTCTCCAACAACTTCTCAGGCTCTTCACATACCATGATGAAAACGGTCTGTGAGGGTGGCTCCTCCAGCAGTTTCAATATCTTGTTGGCGCATTCTATGTTCATGCGCTCTGGCAACCAAATGATGCTGACCTTATAGCCTCCCTGACTGGATTTCAGCGATAGTTTACGTATCAGCGCGTCGCTCTCTCCAGCGGTGATAATGGCTTGTTGGTTCTCGCCACCCATTTGTTCCAGCCAGTCTGTCATGGTAAAGTAGTAGCCTCCCATTACCATGTCGTGCCACTGTGCAGCAAAATCGTCGCTGACGGGTTTGTGGTCAGCGCCCATCGAGGGAAGCTTGATAGTTGGATAGGTGAAGTGCAGGTCAGGATGCTCCAGTTTGTCAAGCATAGCTTGGCAATTGGCTGTTGGCAGTTTGCTATTGGCTTTAAGCAGTTCTTTAGCGAAGCCGATGGCCAATGCTTTCTTGCCGCAGCCCTGAGGACCACACAACATCAAGGCGTGGGGCAATCGCTCCTCGCTGACCAGCTGCATCAGTCGCTGCTGTATGTCCTGTTGTCCTATGACCTGCTCAAACATTATAGCAATCGTTTTGCGATTTCTGCCACAGAGTCAACAGCTGACACCGTGTAGAAGTGGATGTTATGAATACCGGCATCGTAGAGCTCTTGGCATTGTGCGGTAGTCCACTCGATACCCAACTGGCGAGCCTGTTCGTCGGTCTTGCACTTCACAATCTCTTTGGCCAGTGCCTCAGGGATGTCGCAGTGGAACGTCTTGGGAACCACTGTCAACTGACTGAGTTTCGCCATGGGTTTGATGCCTGGTACAATGGGGATGGTGATGCCCATCTTACGGGCTTTCTTGACGAAGTCGAAGTATTTCTGATTGTCGAAGAACAGCTGGGTAACGGCATATTGCGCACCCAAGTCTTGCTTTTGTTTCAGATACTCCATGTCACGCTCCAGATTGGGCGCCTCCTCGTGTTTCTCTGGATAGCAGGCCACACCGAAGTCAAACTTCGGACCCGGATTCTTAATCGGAGTGCCGTCAGCAAAGTAACCCTCATTGAAGCGTGCTACCTGACGGATGAGGTCTGTGGTGTGGGCATGTCCGCCTGGCGTTGGCGTAAACCGGCTGTCTTCCTTGGCCTTGTCACCACGCAACAGCATCAGATTGCGAATGCCCAGAAACTGCAGGTCCAACAACTCGTACTCTATCTGTTCAATGGTCTGTCCACTACAGATCACATGGGGCTCCACGGGAATGTCATAGCGATGCTGAATGGCAGCTGCTATGGCGATGGTGCCTGGACGACGGCGGATGCGCTGTCGCTCGTATTGTCCGTTGTCCAACTCCTTGTAGACATATTCCGAGTGGTGCGTTGTGATGTTGATGAAGGCAGGATTGAATGCGGCCAACTTGTCGATGGTCTTAAACAATCCTTCCGTGCCATTGCCCTTTAAGGGTGGCAGCACTTCAAAGGAAAAACGCTTCTCGTCGGTATTGAGTTTGATATAGTCTGCTACTGTCATGATAGTCTCTAAACCACTTATAAGCTACAAAATTAGTTAAAAAGTTGCAAACACACAAGGAATTTCAGATAAAAATGTTACTTTTGTAATCTATT
>Ga0310695_10009101_pt1 | contig 15088 bp, 13 predicted proteins | sample RumenRJG_04DNA_FD_203882 | JGI IMG/M metagenome (GOLD analysis project Ga0310695, IMG submission 203882) | Bovine rumen microbial communities from Lethbridge, Alberta, Canada - RJG_04 (v2) (version 2) | ecosystem: Host-associated > Mammals > Digestive system > Stomach > Rumen | place: Canada... | reverse complement strand
TTCCGAGTCCAGCCAAAACGGCGACCCCTGTTTCCTCAACCTCTTTGGCGGCGTTCTTGAGACGGTGTATGTCGCGCATGGGTCGGGCTCTGGTTTGGCGACCGTCAACTTCGACGGCGGCACGCTGAAGGCGCAGACCCCTGGCACGCTGATATCCGCGCACAACAAGCTCGAAGTCGTTGTTGGGCCGAAGGGCGGCACGATCGACAGCGCGGGGGTGGCCGTCACCATCGCCGAACCCCTCACCGGTACGGGTGGCATGACATTCGCGGGCGGCGGCGGCGTCACGCTCAATTCCGTACCCGCTTATTCCGGCAAGACGACCGTCGAGCTTGGCACGACGCTCGTCGTTCCCGCCGCCATGGCAGGCGAGAACCTTGAGATTGCGATTCCCGAGGAGCTCGAGTCTGGCCTCTACAAGGTTGTTGCGATTTCGGGGAACGGCACGTTCACGGACGACGTCCTTACTGCCGTGACCCTCCCCGCAGGCGGGAGGCTCCGATTGTTCTTGAATGCGGCGAAGACGGAGATCTGGGGCACATACGCTTTTCTTGGCGACCATGTCTGGATTGGTGGATCGAACGGCAGCCTGAATGTCGACGGGAACTGGTTCCCGTCGGGCGTTCCCTCGGGCGACAACGCGGTTATTCTCAACGAGACCGCCGCCTCGCTGACGAATCCGGAGGGTAGCGCTTTCGCGCCTAAGTCGATCAAGTTCCATGCGGACACGGCGCCCGTGACGATTTCCGGTGCGACCATTTCGGGCGTTTCCACCATATTGAACTATTCGGAAAACCAGGTTGAGTTCGAGAACGCCGTGACGTTCGCAGAAGACATTGACGTCGTACAGAATCCCGGCGTGGTCAAGTTCTCCGGCGGCGCGACGGGCGTTGGGCTCGCGAGAGCCACCGACATCCACGGCGCATACAATTTAACTGGTTTCGAAAACAGGGTTGAACATGGTGGAACGACCGTGAAGAGCGATGGCGTCTACAATCTTCCAAACGCCACGTTCCACAAGCACAACGGCGACTTCCACATCGATGCCGGCGGACGTGCGCGGGTGAATAGTGCGAGGATTGCCACGAAGAGCGGCGGTGCCTATCTTCTTGGCACGAACAATGGCGAGTTCAAAGTGGACGGCGAGTTCGTTGTAGAAGGCAACGGCGGAACCCCAACGCACTACACGGCTAACGGCACGGGAACGTTCATTGTGAACACGATCAGGGTTATTCAAGGCGGGAACATTGTTCCGATGGGCGCTGTCGGCAGCAAGACGGTGATTGGCGCCGGCGGCATCGTTCGCGGCGAAGGTTATGTCCGCGTGTCGAACAACGGTTCGCATTGGATTGGCTCGTGTGCGGACTGGACGATGTACTACAAAGAACTTGGGGCAAATACGGCGGTTGACAAGTTCGTGGTCTACAAGCACAACAGCAGCACAACGTGGAGTACGGTCACATTTGACACGACCGACTTCTACGACGATACAATCGGGCGCACGATCACGTGCGAGTCGTTGATCGGTGCCGCAAACCCCGCGTCTGCGGAAAAGTTCAAGGTGAACGTGACCGGCATTGGAAAACTCGTATTCGCCAACACCGTCGACAACGACAACATCTTCTCCGGCGGGTTGATGGTCACCAATTCCGCGACGGTTTCCGTCATGCCGGGTGCCCGGCCGGGCAAGGGCTACGTGACGCTCGAGGATACATCGACCCTGCAGGTCGCGGCGTCCGGCACCGTGACGCTCGGCGGCAACCTGACGGTTGCGGACGGCGCGGCACTTGCATTCAACTTCACAGACAAGACCACGCCTCCGGTCCTCGCGATGGCGGACGGCAAGACCGTGACGCTGGGGAGCCAGTCGAATGTGATTGTGAAGATCTCGTCTAAGGGCGACCTGCGCCCCAAGGGGGGCACGTACACGCTGACCTCGGGCGGAAAGTTCGCTGACGCGACGGCCTTGCTTGCCTCCGACTCGCCGAGGTGGGTGAAGGGCGTGAAGGTCGTGGACGGCGAGATCGTCCTTGAAACGAGGGGCACCGGGACGGCGTTGTACATCCGATAGGGCCGACCTCTACTTCAAATTGACTTTCCGCAGAGTTTTGTGGTATAATTTACGTGTTGTCGGCGCAGACGTCTGGCGAAATGGATCGCGGACGCCGTGTGTCGGCGGTTGCAATGCGGCGGAAGCCGTGAATACTGCGAAAGGCATCAGATGGAAGAGAAGATAAAGGCTAGGCTTGAAGAGCTCCGCGTGGGGCTCAGGAACGACGGAGGCGACCTCGAGCTCGTGAAGATAGACGGCAAGGTCGTCTACCTCAAGCTCGTGGGGCACTGCGGGTCGTGTCCGTTCGCGATGATGACCCTCAAGCAGGGCATCGAGGTCGCGCTCCAGGAGATCGACCCGGAGATTACCGTCGAACGCGTCCAGGAATGACGTCATAATGGATACTGTAAACGTTTCGCTCGTCGGCGTCGGCGGGCAGGGCATAATCCTCACCGCCGACATCCTCGCGAAGACGGCCGCGATGGCGGGAGTCGACGTGAAGAAGTCCGAGATCCACGGGATGGCCCAGCGCGGTGGCTCGGTGATTTCGCAGGTGCGCTTCGGCGACGCGGTCGCCTCGCCGATCATCCAGGAGGCGAAGAGCGACATCCTCGTCAGCTTCGACAAGCTGGAGGCGCTTCGCTGGGCGCACCTCGTCGCGCCGAACGGCGTCGCCGTGGTGAACGACCTCTATATGGTCCCGGTCACCGTTTCGTCCGGGCAGCAGAAGGGCGTCGAGGACCTCGACGCCAGGGTGTCCGCCGCGTTCCCGCGTCTCGTCAAGGTAGACGCCCTGGGCCTCGCCGTGCGCGAGGTCGGCAACGAGAGGACCATGAACATGGTCGTCGCCGGCGCGCTCTCGGTGTTCACCCCGTTCGAGGAGTCGCTGTGGCTGCGCGCGATGGCGGAGATGCTCACGGGGCCTAAGGCCAGGCTTCTCGCCGCCAACGAGAAGGCGTTTGCGCTTGGGAGGGCGGCCGCCAGGGCCTGACGTCCGCCGGAGGGCGAATGAGAATACTCTCGAGGTACATATTCCGCGAGTTCCTCGTCCCGCTGGGCTACTGCCTGGTGGGGTTCGTCGCGATATACGTCCTCTTCGAGCTCTTCGGGTCCTTCTCCAGGATAATGGACGCGGGGATCAGCTTCCCCGTCGCGGCGAGGTACTTCGCCGGATACCTCTCCCCGTTCTTCCACTACCTCGCGCCCGCCGCGCTGATGCTGGCTACGCTCTACACGATGTGGAACCTCAGCCGCCACTCCGAGGTGACGGCGATGAGGGCGAGCGGGATAAGCCTCCCGGCGATCGCGCGCCCCATCGTCTTCGCGTCGATGCTCGTCGCCGGCCTCGTCGCGTGGGTCAACGAGTCGTACATGCCGAGGAACGCGCAGTGGGCCGTGAGGCTTCGCGCTGCGAAGTTCAACAGTGAGGAGGCGTTCTCCGCGGCGGGCTTCTCCTACTCCAATTCGCAGGGGCACCGCATCTGGACGGTCAAGGGCTCGCGGAACGACCGCTGCTCGGCGTTCAGCGATGTCGCGGTGGCGGTGAACAGGCCGAGCGGGGAGCGCGAGATGACGATCACGGCGGACAACGCGCGCTACCTCGACGGCGAATGGTGGTTCTTCAACCCCAAGGTGCAGCACTATTCGACCGACGGTCGCCCCGTCGCGTCGCCGACGCCGGAGGTCGACGCGCTCCCGCTGCGCGCGTTCCCGCTGTTCGACGAGAAGCCGGATGACATGGCGGTGCAGAACGGGGACATCCGCTACGGGTCGGTCAGGGACAAGCTTCGCCACCTCGACAAGAACCGCGACCTCAACGCCGAGACGCGGCGCGACATCAAGTACGACGCGTGGGCGCAGGCGCTCTCGCCGCTTGTGTGCGTGCTCATCACCCTCATCGCGATTCCAGCGGGAATGGCGTCCGGCAGGCAGTCCGTCTTCCTGGGCGTAGTGGGGGCTCTCTTCCTCTTCTTCGCCTACGAGGCGTTCATAGTCGGGATGATGATCATGGCGAAGACCGCGCTTGTCCCGCCGATCCCCGCGGCGATTCTGCCGCATGCCGCGTTCTTCGTGCTCGGGGTGTTCCACTGCGCAAGGTCGATGAAGGCCACGATCTGGCTGCTGGTGGTGTTCGTCGCGCTTACGGCGGCGTATGTCGCGTCCGCTTCGTATCTGCAGTCGAGGATAGGGATGGACTACGCGATGTCCCACAGCCTCGCGGGCACGCTGCCCGCGCTCGTCGCGCTGGTTTGCGCGCTCAGGTTCAGGTCGAATTGAAGGAGGCCACGGCATGAAGGGATTCAAGGCGGTAATACTTGCGGGTGGCAGCGGGGAGCGGTTCTGGCCTCTCTCCACGCCGGAGCGTCCGAAGCAGTTCCTGAGCGTGTTCGGCGGCGAGAGCCTCATCAGGCAGAGCGTATCCAGGCTTGGCGGCCTCGCCGGGCCGGAGGACACGTTCGTCGTCACGTCGCATGCCCTCGCGGCGGCGACTGTCGCCGAGCTCCCGGAGCTCGACCGCTCGCACGTCGTAGGCGAGCCGATGCGGCGCGACACTGGCCCCGCCGTCGCGCTGGGCGTCGGGATCGCGGCGCCGGAGGGCGACCCCGTCGTCGGGTTCTTCCCTAGCGACCACCTCATAGGCAGCCCGGCCCGCTTCAGGGCCACGCTCAGGAAGGCCATCGCGCTGGCGCGGAAGGGGGAGTCGATCGTCGTCATCGGCATAATGCCTTCGTATCCCGCCACCGCCTTCGGCTATGTAGACCCGGTGAAGGGGCGTTTCGTCGAGAAGCCGGACCTCGCCAAGGCCAAGCGGTACCTGAAGGCCGGCTACCTCTGGAACGCGGGGATGTTCATAGCGAGGGCGTCGGTCTTCCGCAGGGCCCTTGAGTTCTGCGCGCCTGCGCTCGCGGGTCTCGCGGCGCCCGGCGGCGTGAGCGTGCGCGCTCTCGGCGCCGCCTACGAGCCGCTGCCGCGGATATCGTTCGACTACGCCGTCATGGAGCACGTCTCGCGCGGCGTCGGCGGCCTCGGTGTCGCCGTCGTCCCCGGAGACTTCGGCTGGGACGACGTCGGCGGCTATGGCGCGTTCGACAAGTACTACCCGCACGACGCCGACGGAAATGTGCGCGAAGGCGAGTGCAGGGCCGTCGACTCCAGCGGCAACATCTGCGTCGCCAGGGCCGCCTCCATATCCCTCGTCGGCGTGAAGAACCTCGTCGTCGTCACCACCCCTGACGCCGTGCTTGTCGCGGACAAGTCTCATCTCTCCGAAATGAAGAGGCTGTTCAAATAGCCTCGGGACCTGATACGCCACCTCCATGAGTGCTTCCTGTCGAAGATTAAAGATGAAATGAGGTAAAGACAACAAGGCTTAGTTTTGGTATAATATACGTCTGAAAATGAACGAACTAGCAGAAAAGTTGAATGAGACGCTCGGCGATGCGGCGGAATTCCTCTCCCCGCTTGGCCGGCGCATGTATTTCCCGTACGGCGGGATCCTCGGACAGGGCGCCGAGGCGAGGGCCTGCCGCGTAAACGCCACTATAGGCATGGCGTTCGAGGAGGACGGCTCGCCGCTCGTCATGGACTGTATGGCCGCGAACCTCGGCATCGACAAGTCCGCGTTTCTGTACGCCGGGAGCTTCGGCCTCCCCGCCCTGCGCGACAAGTGGTGCGAGCTGCAGGTCGCCAAGAACAAGTCGCTCGAGGGGGTGCGCTACTCCCGCCCCGTGGTCACAAACGCCCTGACGCACGGCCTTCGCATCGCTGCGGAGCTGTTCGCCGCGCCTGGCGACGAGGTCGTCGTCCCGGACCTCTTCTGGGACAACTATTCGCTGATCTTCGAGGAGGCCGCCGGCGCCAGGCTCCACCACTTCAACACATTCAAGGACAGACGCTTCGACGCCGCCGCGATGAAGGAGGCGCTCCTCTCCGGCGACGCGCCCAAGAAGCTCCTCGTGCTCAACTTCCCCAACAACCCCACCGGCTACACCGCGACGCTCGACGACGCCAGGGAGATCGTCGCGGCGGTCGCCGAGGTCGCCGCGACGGGGCGCAGGGTCGTCGTCGTCCTCGACGACGCGTACTACGGGCTTGTGTACGAGTCCGGCGTCCACGGCGAGTCGCTTTTCGCGGAGTTCGCGAATCTCTCGCCAAACGTCCTTGTCGTCAAGCTCGACGGCGTGACGAAGGAAGACTACGCATGGGGCCTTCGCGTAGGCTTCATCGCCTTCGCCTTCCAGGGGGCGACGGACGAACAGCTCAAGGCGCTCGAGGCGAAGGCCGCCGGCGACGTCAGAAGCGGAGTCTCCAACATCAACTCCGTCGGGCAGCGCCTCGCGCTCGCCGCGTTCGCGTCTCCCGACTACACCGCGCAGAAGCGCGAGAAGTACGCTGTGCTCAAGAGGCGCTACCACGAGATCCGCACAATCCTCAGGCTACACCCCGAATACGCTGACTTCTTCGAGGTCATGCCGTTCAACTCTGGCTACTTCATGTGCGTGAAGCCGAAGGGCGTGGACGCCGAGGCCGTGAGGCGCCGCCTCATCGACGGCTACTCGACAGGGACGATCGTCCTCTCGGGCCTCATAAGGGTCGCGTTCTCGACGACGCCCACAGCGAAACTCGCGCAGCTCTTCGCGGACGTCGCGGCCGCGGTGGCCGACTGCCGGGACAGGAAAGATGTGCAGTAGACAAGGTCAAGTAAAAAAGGAAGGAAACACAACCATGAAGAAAGCAGTTCTCGTGCTCGCAGCCGCCCTCGCGGCCGGAGCATATGCAGCCCCAGAAAAGGTCCTTGAACTGGAGTTCGCGGACCAGAACGCGATGATCACCGCCGCCGGCAAGGTCGGCGAGTTCTCCGGCGTCCCGACGCTCGGCCCACTCGTGATGATGGGCATCGCCAACAACCCGTTCGCCTCCGAACTCGGGGCCCCCCGCGCCGGCGCCCGCGCCCGCGTCGCGATCTTCGTCGACAGCGTGCCCAAGACGGCGGCCACCTTCTGCGACGTCGCGTCGCACACCTTCTTCGTCGTGCTGTATCCCACCAGCAGGACAAAGGAGCAGTTCATCGAGGCGAAGGGCAAGGCCGCCAAGGACGAGGGGCTCTTCGTCAAGTACGACGGCATGGCGTACCAGTTCTCGCAGGACGGCAAGTGGGTCGCGTTCAGCGAAGTCAAGAACGTGAACATCGCCAAGTCTGTTCTGGCGTCCGCCGATGCCTCCAAGTCGTTTGCCGAGGGCGACGTCGCGCGCCTGACCGTTGCGGAGAAGGGCTTCGGCCTCCTGGTCGACCTCCTGAACTCGCCTGATGTCAAGGCTAAGCTTCAGGAGCTTCCCAACGCCAAGCTCATTGGCGAGCTCTCCGACGCTGTTGCGTCGCTGTCTGGCCTCGAGCTGACTCTGCGAGTCACCGACCTCGGCGTGGACATCTGCGGTGGATGCACAATGAAGTCCGGCTCCAAGTACGAGCATATCGGCGAAATTCCGCTTTCGTCCACGACGCCACTGGCGTTTGCAGGCCGCGACTCCGTCGTCGCCGCGGCATACGGCAAGGGGATGCTCACGTGGGACGTCTACAAGTACTTCGCCGGGTTCAAGGGCATATTCGAGAAGCGCGGCGTGAAGACGGGATTCTTTGACGTCGCCAAGGCCGGATCGACGACGACGCTCTCCCTGGACATCCCCGCCGCCATCGCCTACTTCACCGGCGAAGGCAAGGCGGCCTTGGCGAAGGCGTTCGAAGGCGAAACGCCAGAAGCTATCGTGAAGGAGGTGTCCGACCTCATGCCGACCGTTCTCTTCGACCAGCCCGAGCAGGCGATTTCGCTGCGCATCAAGGGCCTTTCCGCCTACGCGACGCCCACCGAGCGCATCGCCCGCGCCGTCCCGGACCTCGGCTCGCGCAAGTACACCAGCATGGGCGTGGGCTCGCTCTATTCGATCCTGAAGGGCGTTGTCGGCATCGTCGCCGAAACTCCCGTCCTGAAGGAGCAGAAAGACAGCGTGAAGGGCCTTCTCGCGACTTTGCCGCCTGAGACGGGTGCCGACATAGTCTTCCTCTCCTGGAGGGAGGGCGCGGACATCAAGGGCCTGATCCGCTTCACACCGGCCGAGATAAAGGGCCTCGTCACCGGCGTCACCACGGTGTTGGCGACGGCGACAGCCGGGAATTCCACGAAGCCCGTCGCGGTCCCCGCCGACGCGGACGACGATGACGATTGAGGCTTTCGCAAAGGTAAACTTCACTCTTGAAGTACTGGGGGAGCGCGCGGACGGATTCCACGCGCTCCGCTCTCTAGTTGTCCCCGTCTCGCTCTCCGACACGCTCGAGATCGCGCCAGCGGACGCGTTCTCGTCCGACACCGGCTATGCCGACGACCTGTGCCTCAAGGCGGCGCGGACGCTTTACGACGCCCTGGGCCGCGACGGCGGCGATGCCGGGCGCGGCGGGCCGGCAGGTGCCGCGCGGCGGCCCTGTGCGATCCGCGTCGTCAAGCGCATCCCCGCAGGCGGCGGGCTCGGCGGCGGCAGCGCGGACGCCGCCGCGACGCTGGTCGCGCTCAACCGCATGTGGGGCGCGGGGCTTTCGGACGACGCGCTGGCCAGGCTCGGCGCGGACGTCGGCTCTGACGTCCCGGCCCTTGTCCTCGCGCAGTCCGGCGTCCCCGTCGTCATGGAGGGCAGGGGCGAGATCGTCCGCCCCGTCCGCGACGCCGCGCGGCGCCTGGACATGGTCCTCGTCAATCCGGGCGTCTTCTCCTCCACCGCCGAGGTGTTCTCGAAATGCAAGTTTCGCGTGACAAATGATGTCTCGATATTGTATAATATCCTTCAAGCTCTTCGTGTCGGCGACGTCGACGGCATATCCGCCGCGATGATGAACGACCTGGAGCCCTGCGCCGTCGCGCTCCATCCGGAGATAGCGGTGGCGAAGCAGGCGCTTCTGGAGGCCGGCGCAGTCGGCGCCACGATGAGCGGCAGCGGATCGACTGTCTTCGGTCTAGTCCGGTCTGAGGACGACGGACATCGCATAGTGTCCTCCCTCGTCGCGAAGGGCTACAGTGCCTGGAGCGCCGTTGCCTGCTGTCCCGTGGTGTAGAGGCTGCACAGGAGATTTTGATTCTCTTGGTTCTGGTTCGATTCCAGACGGGACAACCATTGTTGGCTGTTCGTCATATATGTTGTCTGTCGAAAAGGAGACTGCTGATGAAAATGAAATCCGCAATGGCGGTTGTTGTGGCCGGCATGCTCGTCGCCGGATGCGAAAAGGAGGAAGAGTCGAGCGAACCCTTGGCGTCAGCCGAATGGTGCGGAAGGCCGTTAAACGGACTAGGTCTCAACAAGGACGCCGCGTCGACTGCGCCCGGTTCCAACGACGTGAATGCAGCCCAGGGCGTCCCTGTGTCCGAGACACACCACCACAAGGCGACAAGCGCCTTCGTGATGGAATTCCGCCGCGCTGCCCAGCCGGACCAGTATAGGGAGATGTTCAACACGGGGCTCTACCAATGGCGCGGCAAGGACGTGGAGCGAGAGGCTCTGAATGTGTATCGTGCAGAGAATCCCGCGTCGACGGTGCCGGATGCGGAACTCTCCGCCGCCTTGAGGGCGACGCAGATCGAGCTTCAGCCAAACTCCCGCGTAATCACGATAACCGTCGATACAAATGACGAATATCTGTCGGTGAGGCTGGCCAACGCATACGCACAGGCCATAGAGCACTTCACAAATAGTGAGAAAAAGGCCCGTTGCGACAGCGCGGTCAGCCAGATCCACGAAAGGGTCGAGGGGAGTCGCCGCGCGAAGGACCAGCTCGCGACCAGCCTCCAGGAGTTCCGCTCTACGCACAAGATCGACTTGCTTCGTCACCAGATGGACACGGCGAAGAATGCGCAGGCCTCCATCATGTCCGAAATCCTCCAGCTTGAGGCCGAGGCGGGCGAACTTTCCAAGTGGCTTGCTTTGCTCGCCTCCGTCCCCAGGGCACCCGAGCGGTTAGGCGAGATCTCCGCTGATGACGAGCCAAGGGCCCGGGAGTTCGCTGCCGAATACAAGCAATTCCAGACACGTTCCGCTGAATACAACAAACTGATTAACACCTTCAGCGAGAAACACCCCGACGTCATCAACAAGGCCGGCGAACTTGACGCCGCGAAGAGGCGGTTCCTTGCCTCTGTGTCCCGCGCATACGACGCGGCGCTTGTGAAGCAAACGTCCATTAAGCGAAGGCTTGAGGCGATGAGAGTCAAGCAGGGCCAGCTTCAGGGCGAGGTCGCGAACCTCGGCCAGCGTGTCAGCGTTGCGGAGTCGAAGCTCTTGTCCCTTGAGTCGGAGTACAAGACGGCAATACGCCTCTACGAGTCCCTTCTCCTTGACGAGCAGAAGGCCCGCGCCGAGGCGGAGTCCCTTTGCGCCACGATCAACATCGTGGGTCGGGCGTCGTTCTCCTCGGTCCACTGACAGTCCTCTGCTCTGCGCGGAACCAGCTCGACAGGAGGGCGTTATGGCAATGGCAGGAACACAGACTCTTTTTCGCATGAGGGCGGGAGTTGCGCTGTGTCTGATGGCGACGTGCCTGTCGGGGTGCCTTTCATATTCGCACTACAGGTATTCAAAACGTGCGGAAGCGGCGAGGGCGCTCCCGGAAGGCGTGTCCGCCAGGCCGGGGAGGATCTATTTCGTGAGCTTCCCGGAGAACGAGCTGGCCGTCTCCATTCTGGGATGGCATCCAAGTGTCGGCCACGCGGCATTGGTGACGCGTGATGGCGCGGGGCTCGTCAAGCAGTATGACTATGGCTGGTTTTGTGGAGGCGGGGCGCCGGCGGCCGCAATAGGGTATGTGGACGCCGACAGCCCGGGCTATGGGGTGGTGCAACGCAAGACGTTTTCAGCCAGACGGTCTGCCGGGGCGACGAACGACATGGAGATTGCGCGAATGGTGCTTGAGGGCATGGGGACTTTTGGGGACGGCACGCCTCTTTACGGCGGCAAGGTCGAACTCTGGGCCAGGGACGTCGACGACATCGGCATCGCCGAGCGCTACATGGAACAGTTGGCGGCGGACAAGGATCGCGGGTCGATGGCGTGGCGATGCTGGCAGATTGGCGGCTATCGCTGCGGCAACATCACGCGGCAGGCGTTCGATGCCGCTCGCGGGGAAGGGCATTTCCTCGATCTGCTCTGGGGAGGTTTCCCGGGCGCCGACGCGCCCAGCATCGGAACCGACAAGACGGTGTACATAAAAACCCGTCCGGGCGAAGGCGGAGTTCAACGCATGCGGCGCTGAGCCCTGACTTGTGGTATAATATGCACATGAAGATTTCAAACGAGATTGTGTTCTTCGACCTCGACGGGACGCTCGCGGACACCGACGGCGACATCCGCCTCGCGTGGAAGGCCGCCATGTCCGACATGAAGCTCGAGTGCCCGCGTTTCGACGAGCTGTTCGTCGCCGGGCCTACGATCGAGGCGATGGCGAAGATACTGTTCGCCGACGCCTACACCGACGCCCTCGGCGCGGAGCTGCGCCGCCGCTTCGGAGAGCACTACGACGGCGACGGCTTCCCCACCACCGCCGAGTACCCGGGCGTGCTGGACGCCGTGCGCAGGGTCAAGGCGTCCGGCCGCCGCGTGTTCATCGTCACCAACAAGCGCTGGGCGGGGGCGTCCGCTATGTCGCGGAAGTTCGGCTGGGACAAGGTGTTCGAGCGCCTCTACACAAGCGACATGCACATGGACGACCCCGCCATCGGCAAGATGGACAAGCCGCGCCTGCTCGCTTTCGTCCTCCGCGAGCTCGGCGCGTCCCCCGCCGACTGCGTGATGGTCGGCGACACGGCGAACGACTTCAACGCGGCAAGGGCGAACGGCATCGCGTCCGTCGGTGTCTCCTGGGGCTACGCGAAGCCGGGCGAGCTGGGGCTCGCGGACGCCGTGGTCGCGTCCGCCGCCGAACTCCTGGCGGCGCTTGGCGTCGGGAAGGGGACGGACGCGTGAAGAAGGGCGCTCGCAAGTACAAGGTCGTCATCGCATACGACGGGACGAACTACTCCGGCTGGCAGTACCAGGAGAACGCGCTTGGCATCCAGCAGGTCGTGGAGGAGGCCATCGCGCAGCTCGAGGGCGCGCCGGTGCGCGTGTTCGGGTCGTCGCGCACCGACGCCGGCGTCCACGCCGTAGGCTTCGTCGGCCACTTCCACCTCACCAAGCCGATCCCCCCGAAGAACCTCGTCCGCGCCATGAACTCGCGGCTCCCAGACGCAGTGCGAGTGCTGAAGGCGTCGTACGCGGCGGAGGGCTTCGACGCGCGGCTATCGGCGAAGGGCAAGGAGTACCGCTACCAGCTGTACCAGGCGGACATCATGCCGCCGCATCTCGCGCCGTACTGGACGTTCTGCCACCGTCCGCTGGACCTGGAGGCGATGCGGAGGGCGGCGTCGTACTTCGTCGGGCGCCACGACTTCGTGTCGTTCGCCGCGAACCCGGACCGCGTCCTAGACTCGACTGTGCGCAACGTGTTCTCGTTCGACGTGAGGAAGTCCGGCCACCGCTACGTGTTCATCGTGCGCGGCGACGGGTTCCTCTACAAGCAGGTCCGGTCGATGGTCGGCTTCCTGATCTCCGTCGGCAGGGGCGTGGAGAGGCCGGAGGCCGTGGGGGAGCTGCTCGCCGCGGCCGCGCCCCGGACGGCCCGCGTCGAGACCGCGCCGCCGCGCGGGCTCTTCCTCTGGCGGGTGTTCTACTGATTGCGGGGCGAATGTTTTTTCGCACAGGGAAGCCGGATTTTTGGTACAATATATATTCACTATGTTTTTCGAGGTGACAGGAAAGGACCCGCACTCCAAGGCACGGCTTGGACGCATCTCGACCGCCCACGGGACGGTCGAGACGCCCGTGTTCATGGATGTCGGGACCGCCGGCGCGGTAAAGGCCCTGGAACCCCGCGACCTGAGGGAGCTGCGCACGCAGGTGGTGCTTGGCAACACGTACCACCTTATGCTGCGCCCCGGGCGCGAGGTGCTGGAGGCCGCGGGCGGACTGCACCGTTTCATGGGCTGGGACGGGCCGATCCTCACCGACTCCGGGGGCTTCCAGGTGTTCTCGCTCGCTAAAATGCGCAAGCTCTCCGAGGATGGCTGCCTCTTCAACTCCCACATCGACGGACACGAGTTCTTCCTCGGGCCAAGGGAGTCGATGGAGATGCAGCGAGTGATCGGCAGCGACATCGCGATGGTGTTCGACGAATGCCTCCCGTATCCGTGCGACCGAGCCCGCGCCGAGAAGTCCGTCGAGCAGACGATCCGCTGGGCGCGCGCCTCGAAGGACTGCCCGCACGCGCCGGGCCAGAGCGTCTTCGGCATAGTGCAGGGAGGCGTGTACGACGACATCCGCCGCCACTGCGCCGAGGAGCTGGTGAAGATCGGCTTCGACGGATACGCGATAGGCGGGGTCTCCGTCGGCGAGCCGGAGGAGGCGATGTACAAGGCGGTGGAGGCGAGCGAGCCGTTCCTGCCCGAGGACGCGCCGCGCTACGTGATGGGGCTCGGCGTCATGCGTCAGCTCGCGGAGTGCGTCGCCAGGGGCGTGGACATGTTCGACTGCGTCATCCCGACTCGCGTCGCCCGCCACGGCACCGCCATCACGCGGCGCGGCAACGTCGCCATAAAGGCCGCGAAGTGGGCGTTCGACCAGGGGCCGGTTGAGGAGGGCTGCGACTGCTACTGCTGCCGCAACTTCACGCGCTCGTACGTGCGCCACCTCATAGCCGCGAACGAGATAACGGGCCTCAGGCTGCTCACCATACACAATGTCTTTGCCCTGAACCGCTTCATGGAGGACATTCGCGGCGCCATTGCGTCCGGCGTGTTCTCCGAGTGGAAGCGCGAGTTCGAGGCAAAGGAGAAGGAGGGACCAACGGAATGACAACAACAAGGAGGAAAATAGGATGACAGAATGCTTCATGCTCGCGGACGCGGGCGCAGGTGCCGCGCCACAGCAGCAGCCCCAGCAACAGCCGCAGGGCGGCAGCCCGTGGGGCTCGTTCATGCTCCCGGTGCTGCTGATCGCGCTGTTCTACTTCATGTTCATAAGGCCGCAGCAGCGCAAGGAGAAGGAGCGCCGCAAGATGATCGACGAACTGAGGGCCGGCGCGATCGTCGTGTTCGCGGGCGGCATCGTCGGCACGATCGTCGAGGCGGACGAGAAGACGTTCCTGGTCGAGACAGACGGCGGTTCGAGGATGAGGGTCCTGCGCGGATGCGTGCAGGGCTTGGCGACCGACCCCTCCGCGGCACAGCCATCCAGGTAGCGGAACCGCCGGGCAGATGTCGCTGGAGCGGACAAAATACGGTGTCGAATACGACCCCGGACGGGACGAAGGCGGGTCGTCGGTCGTCGGCTGGATCGTCGTCGCGGTCCTGGCCGTCGCGGCGGTGTCGTTCGCCGTCACGATCGCCCGCCGGATATCCAGCTCGTCCGCTGACGAGCTGGAGCCGCCGATTGTCGTGGACCCGTCGCCGCCGTCCGCGCCGCAGGCACAGCCCGGCGCCGTATCGCCCGTGCCAGACGTCCCGCCGCTTGAGATCGACGGCCTGGCGAAGCGTCCGCCCAAGGTCCGCAGCCTCCTCCTGAAGCTGGAGGACGCCACGAAGAACTCCGACCTGGAGATGCAGATATCCGCCATCGAGCAGATATGCGCGCTCCCGGCGGCGGACTCGGCGCAGGACATCGTCTCCGACCTCATCCCGAGGCTCGGCTGCCTCAACTGGAGCTGGCTCTTCGACAGGCACAACCCGCAGTGGGTCCGCGAGGTCGTCGTCAAGCGCGGCGACTCCGCCGACAGGATCGCGCGCGAGCACGGCTGCACGCTGGAGTGCATGAAGCTGCTCAACGGCTGGGAGGACGCCAGCCGCCTCGTGGCCGGCACGAGGGTGAAGGTGATGAACCACCCGGTCTTCACCATCGTCGTCTACAAGCGCATGAAGGTCGTCGACCTCTACCTGAAGGGCAAGCTCTTCAAGAGGTATCTCCTTCCGG
>Ga0310695_10009100_pt1 | contig 15088 bp, 10 predicted proteins | sample RumenRJG_04DNA_FD_203882 | JGI IMG/M metagenome (GOLD analysis project Ga0310695, IMG submission 203882) | Bovine rumen microbial communities from Lethbridge, Alberta, Canada - RJG_04 (v2) (version 2) | ecosystem: Host-associated > Mammals > Digestive system > Stomach > Rumen | place: Canada... | reverse complement strand
ACCCAGGGTGCCCGCGAGTCGCTGGGCGACTTCAGCCTGCAAGGCATTTCACTGGCCGCTGCGCGTGTGCGTGCCGCCACCGACACCACCTTCTTCTTGCTGGGCACCAATGCGCTGAATCTGTGCAAACTCAACGAGAAGAACGACTGGGTGGTCGACAGCACGCTCGTCGCACTCACCCCCAACAACCTGCAGCCCACCGCCGATGGCTGGCTGGCCAACTTCCGCGCAAGCAGCTGCTACTACACCATTGCCAACAACGAGGCCCTCACGCTCACCAAGGTGAACGGCAACAACACCTCGCTCTTCTCTTGCAGCCCAGACGCCGACGGCACGGTGTGGCAAATCGATGCCAACGGCATCCACGAGAAGGGCAAGACCACCTACTACAAGCCCGATGGCATGTATCTGCGCTCGGCCGGCATCACGTTGTGGTACAGCCTCTATGACAAGTGGGCCGACAAATTCCTTGTGACCACTGCCGACCAGAACTGGTATCTGGGCAATGTTTCGCACCAGAAACACATCCTGTCTTATGACGGGTCGCAATGGACCGATGACACCCCTAGCGCCCTGCGCAGCACCGTCAAGTTGACAAAACTCGCATTCATTCCTGGCATGGGCAATAGCTACTTTGCCGCCGATCGCACAAACGCTTTCTATCGCGTCATCAACGGACAGCTGAAGGGCAAGTTTGTTGCACATGGTGCATCGGGACTGCTGCACTACCCACCCACAACCGGCAATGCCAACGGCATCTGTTGGGAGCCCGGACTGCTCGTCGACAACCACCGCAACCTGTGGATGATTGGCACCTGGGGGGGCGGCAGCAGCAAGTACCAAATCGTGGCCATGCTGCCAGGCGAGAAACTGCTGTCCGACACGGTGAACGTCGACGACTGGGTGACCTATGACTACAGCCAATTTAGCTTCTCCTATGCACAACGACAGAGCTTTGTCGAAAGCACGACCGATGTCAAAGCTTATGTAGGCGGATACCATGGCGACCTGCTCAACTTCTGGCGACTGAAGCCAGGGTCTACCGAGATTGAGGTCTTCAAGTCCAAAGATTTTATTGACCAAAAAGGTCGTGCCATCGACTGGTATCTGCGTGAGACCAACTGCTTGGCACCCGACTCAACCGGTAATATCTGGATTGGAGCCAAACAGGGCCTGTTCTATGTCAAGGCCGACGAAGTGTTCAACCCGGGATTCCGTGCCACCGTACCCGAGGCCACCGATGGCGATGACTCTCCCTACAACAAGATCATTGTGTGCATCGGTGTCGATCCCTACAACCGCAAGTGGATTGGGACCCGCGAGGATGGCCTGTTTGTAGTCAGCCCCGACGGGTCAAAGGTGCTCCAGCACTACTCAACCGACAACAGCGCATTGCCCTCATCATTCATCTATGGTGTGGCAGCCTCGGCCGACCGTGCCGTGGTGGTGACCGAGAATGGCGTTGTCGAGCTCGACATGAACGATGTGGCATCGGCCACCGACTACACTGCCGTGACAGCCGCTCCCACCTTTGTCGAGCCGGGTTACACGGGCTATGTCACCATCGGCCAGGTGGATGTGGGTGCCTGCGTGCGCATCACCGACCGCGACGGCAACATCGTGCGCGAGTTCACTGCCACCAGCAACCAGGTGGCCTGGGACACTTGTGACGAGACAGGTGAGCGCGTACCCACCGGCGTCTACAGCATTTACGCTGGCCTCAGCGCCGACCAGCTGCCCGGCACTCCCCAAGTGCGAGTCAAGATTATCAAGTAGTTTTTTAGTTTTTAGTTGTCAGTTGTTGCCACGACTAAAGTCTAAAGTCTAAACTATGATTGACATTCACTCGGTTGAATTCTATGTCATCGCCTTTGTGGTGGCCATGGCACTGGTAACGCTGCTCATTGGGCAGCGCACCCGTGGCGAGGCCACCACCAATATTGACACCCTCGACCTCACTCCCAGCCTGGCCGACGAGGCCGGTCGGCTGGACATCTCCAGCGACAGTGGCGACACCGTATCCATCACACGCACCGGTCTGCCCATCTTTGAGGGCGACACCATCATCCTGGTCAGCACCGTCATTGACGACAAGTGGCATATCGAGGAGAAGCGCGCCACTAAGGGCCGCGGTGCTCACGTGGCCATGGACGGGTCGGCCCAGCTGACGTTCCTCAAGCCCGGTCGCTACCATGTGCGCTATGACAGCGAGATCACCGGCCAGTGGGTCACCTTGACCTACACCCACCGCCCTAGCGGGCACAGTTGTGCCCAGCTCAAATACTGAATTTCAGACAGATTATAGGGCACATGCAGCAACTAGGCAAAACGATGTGCTATGCGCAAAATACAGTATATCTTTCAAGTTTCTGAAGTACGCAAGCGTCCTTCAGAAACTTGAATAAACAAAAAAAACGAGTTAGCGAAGCAATTTATGGAAAAAGTGCTGCGCTAACTATGTTTTTCAACCCACTTAGCGAAGTGGATTGAAAAGGCTATTTCTCCCAGGGATAGAGGCCTTGGGTCTCGCTCTTGATAATGACGGACATGCCCACGTAGGCAAACTTCTGTTTGAGCGTGATGATGTCCTGGTCGCGCAGGCGGATGCAGCCCTCACTGGCACGGCCGGGCACCGAGTTCTCGTTGTTGGTGCTGCCATGGATGCCGATGCCGCTGTGGCCCGGGGTGAGCAAGCGCAGGAACCAGTGACCGTAAGCCTTGATGCTGCCACGTCCATCCTTGAAGTCGTGCCGCCAGGTGCTGGCGTCCTGGATGGCGGTGATTTTGAAGGGTTTGCCCTCGGGCGACTCGGGAGTCTTCATGTCGCCGCGACGCTGCTTGTTGCCCTTGTTCTTGCTCAGGCAGCAAGGGAAGTGAGCCAGCAACTGCTTGTTGCCGTCATAGACGCGCAAGTTGAGGTCTTTCTTCGAGATAACAATGAATGCCCCGCTGGCCTTGGCCTTGGCGGGAGTGAAGGTGTTATCCACCACAACGGTCTTGTTAGCCTTGACCAACGCAGCACTCTTGCCCTGGTCGACCGATTCGGTCTTTTGCTCTGGTGCGGCCACTGGCGTGTCAGGGCCTGCCGAGCTCTGAGTTGCCAGCGTTGCGGCCCTGTCTTTTTTGCTATAGGGCACTTGTTGTTTCTGTTCTGTTCTCTTTTTGGTCGGTTTGGGCACAGCATCCTGGCACACGGCCGTCAGGCCCATGCCCAACACACATGCCACTGCAATGGCAAATATCTTCTTCATCATTATATGATAATTAAAGTTTCTGAAGTAGTTAAGGAGTTAAGTAGTTAAATGGAGTTAAGACGTCACAATGTTGTGGCGGTAGCGACGCGAGTTGGCACATCCGTCCCCAGACAGGCCAGATAGTAAATTGTAGGAAGATTTAGAAGAACAAAAGCATTCGTCTTAACTACTTTAACTCCTTAACTTCCTTAACTACTGACAAAAAGCTACTTTAAAAAGTTAAATTAATACAGCATATTAAGGATGCTATTGTACTGGTTGAGGCTGTTGAAGCCTTGTCGCATCATGAGCTGGATGTCACTCATCACCTCGTCGAGATAGGGGATGGTGGGGGTGGTGGCATTCTTCTGTCCTTTCTCAAAAGTCTTGTAGTAGTCTAGCTTCTTGAAGGCCTTTTGGAAGTCCTTGTAGGCCTCGCTGTCACTACCTTGCGCAGCCCAGCGCAGCTTGTCGAACGTGGCCCGCTGCTTCTCGAGCATCTCGCGGATCTCATGGCTATATTTGCCATAGTTCTTGACTAGGTCACGGCGCTTGATCACGTCCTTGGTTTCCATGTCGTCAAACTTGCCCAGTGCCTGCTCGACCTGCAGCTTGTCATACTGGCCAGCGAGCACCGGCAGTATTTCCTGCTTGTAGATGAGTTCGTCGCGCTCCTCGACGCTGGTCTGCCGGGTCTTGTTGGCTAGTTTGATGCCCTTCTCCTGCTCCTTCTTGAGCCGCTCGAGGTCTTTGATTTGCTCTTTGAGTGCCTTGACCACAGCATTTGCACTGTCGAGGCGGGCCTTGTAGAAGGTGATGTTTTGGTCGAGGACCACAATCGAGTCTTGCATGTCGAGCACGAGCTCTTCTTGCAACTTGATGTCCTCTTCAATCTTGGTGATGGTGGCCCCAGGCGCGGTCGATGCCGTCTGCGCCATGGCCGCTGTGGCGGCCATCGTCAGCACCGCCAGCGTGAGTGTTACTCGCTTCATTTCACAAATCTAGTTTCTTGTTTTTAGTTCTTAGTTTCTAGCCTTTTAAAAGCCTGGCTTTTAGCTATAAGCAGTAAGCTATAAGCTATAAGCAATAAGCTATGAGCCAACAGCGGGCCAAATGGAGCCTCACCCTGAGCCTCCCCCTCTTCAGGGGGGATTGGGGGGCTACTCCCTACCGCCTGGCTGATCACGCGGCACGCCGCGTCCCTACAGCCACTCTGACCTTCCCCCTCTCGTAGGGACGTAGCGTGCTGCGTCCGATGGGGGGACCGAGGGGGGCTCCCCAGCGGGCCGAAGGCCAAAAAGGCTTATTTTTTTGGAAAACGTACGGGGATAGTAATGGTTGCCTCGATGGGCTCACCATTGAGTGATGCCGGGGCGAAATTGGGCAGCTTGCTGCAGATGTCGACTGCCTTCTTGTCCAGCTTCTTGTCGACACCCTTACTGACCACGGCGCGGGTCACCCGGCCCGTTGTGTCGATGGTCACGTCGACCATCACGCTGACGGGAGCCTTGGCGGTGGTCCAGCCGGTCTTCTTGTAGATATACTCACGCAACGCGTCCATGCCCCCGGGAAACTGCGGCGGCACCATCTGGTCTTGCTCGGTGAGCTCACGCTCGGTGACGGTCACCGTGCCCGCCTGCGCCACAGCCTGGTTGTAGTTCTTGAGATACTGGGCCGTCTCGTCGCGCATGGCACGCACCTGAGCGTTGTCGGGCTTCAGCTCCAGCGCCTTGTCATAGTCGGCAATGGCTCCCTCCAGGTCACCCTGCTCCGAGCGGATGGCCCCGCGGTTGCGCCAGTAGGTCGCCTGTCGTCCATCGTCGTTGATGGCCAGGTCAATCTCGCGCATGGCCTGGATGGTGTCGCCCAGCTCGAGCAGCGTGAAGAAGCGCTCGCTGTGCACCCAGGCACGTGTGGTGGTGTTGACCTCGTCGATGAGCGTGGCGGCGCGCCCCAGTGCCGACGATGCCTCGTCCAGCCGCTGCAGCTCGCGCAACGATGCTCCCTTGTAGGCCAGTGCGATGCCATTGTCTGGGTTGGCTTCCAGCGCCTGGTCGAGCCACTCGATGGCCTGCAGGAACTCGCCGTTGTGATAGGCCACCATGCCCTTGTCGAGCGGTGTGGGATTCTTGCGTGGCACGCGTGCCAGTGCTGTGCTGAAGGTCAGAGCTATCAGCAACAATGCGATCATTGAGAATTTCGATTTGATAGTCTTCATATTGCGATACAGTCGTTAGTACATTTGGGGCAAAGATAGTTATTTTATTTCACACAGACATCAGAAGAACCTAAAAAAGTACCTTATACCCCATCAAAAAATGAAAGAACAGCATACTCGCACCCATTTATTTCGAAGAATATGCTTGACAATTGAATTATTTTGTCTGACTTTGCAAAAAAATCGTTGACGGCTTTGGCGTGAACTAATCTAAACGTTTGATATATAAGCATCCTACTTGACAAAAACCTTCTTAACCGATGACAACTGTGCCATTAAACCCAATTGCATCGTAATGACCATTTAAATTAAATTCGTATGAAAAAGTTAGATCAGTCTTTGCCATCATTGCTGCATTCATGTTGCTGACACTTAATGGATGTAGTGAAGACGAATACATAGAGGATTCATTGCCCCCTGATTTATGGAGAGTATACAAGGATGATATCGCCATAACTGACACAATCGGCCAGCGGCATCCTGAATGTTCGTTCGAAGTTCCCACCGAAGGAGGAACCTATAGAATCAAATGCTTGAAAAATGTATTTTTGGGCTATGAAATTGTGCAACCCGATAATTATCAGGGGCTTCTGACGGTTGTCGGAGATGGTAATATTGATTACTCCATCTTCTACGACATTACTTTTGCACCCAACACGACTGGCACGTCACGCCATTTCATCATTCGATGTTTTGGCGCAGCCAATCGGAAACTTCTTGTAAATGACCTTCAAGAGCCGTTGCCGCAATAGATGCTCCGCGTCACATCGATGCCCATGATGACAACGGCAACATGGGCAACAGCATCACCAAGAGACCAAAAGAAGCAAGAGGCGAACATTCTCGCTTCTTGCTTCTTTTTGGCACATTCTTACTCTACTTCTCGCGGAAGAACAGGTTGATCATCGTGCCCGACAGCGGCCACTTCTCGCGAATCTTGTTCTCGAGATAGCGCTTGTAGGGGTCGCGAATCCACTGCGGCAGGTTGCAGAAGAAGATGAACGTGGGCACCTTGGCACCCTTGAGCATGGTCACATACTTGATCTTGACAAACTTGCCCTTGACTGCCGGTGGCGGTGACGCGGTGATGACCTCCTGCATGTAGTTGTTGAGCTGCGAGGTGGGGATGACTATCTTCTGGTTCTTGTAGACCTCGATGGCGGTCTCGAGCACACGGTAGATGCGCTGCTTGGTCAGTGCCGACCCGAAGATGATGGGGAAGTCGGTGAACGGTGCCAGGCGCTCGCGTATGGCGGCCTCCATGGTGTCGATCGACCGCTGGGTCTTGTACTCGGCGATGTCCCACTTGTTGACCAGCACGACCAGCCCCTTGCGGTTCTTCTGGATGATGGAGAAGATGTTGACATCCTGGGCCTCGATGCCGCGGGTGGCGTCGATGAGCAGGATGCACACATCGCTGTTCTCGATGGCGCGGATGGAGCGCAGCACCGAGTAGTACTCGATGTCCTCGTTGACCTTGTTCTTCTTGCGGATGCCGGCGGTGTCGACCAGATAGAAGTCGAAGCCGAACTTGTTGTAACGCGAGTAGATGCTGTCGCGGGTGGTGCCGGCGATGTCGGTGACGATGTTGCGCTGCTCGTCCATGAGCGAGTTCACCAGGCTCGACTTGCCTGCGTTGGGCCTGCCCACGATGGCAAAGCGGGGGATGTCGTCCTGAGGGGTGTCCATCTCCTTCTGCGGCATGCGTGCCACCACCTCGTCGAGCAGGTCGCCCGTGCCGGTGCCGGTGATGGCGCTGATGCTGTAGGGTTTGCCCAGCCCCAGGGCATAGAACTCGGCCTCGGCATAGAGGCTCTCGTTGTTGTCGTCCTTGTTGGCCACGACGATGACGGGCTTGTTGCTGCGGCGCAAAATCTCGGCCACATGGTCGTCAAGGTCGGTGATGCCGTTCTTGATGTCGACGACAAAAAGGATGACATCGGCCTCCTCGATGGCCAGATGCACCTGCTTGTTGATCTCACCCTCGAAGATGTCCTCGGAGTTGACGACCCATCCGCCGGTGTCGACCACGCTCATCTCCATGCCGTTCCACTCCATGAGGCCATACTGGCGGTCGCGGGTGGTGCCACTGGTGTCGTTGACGATGGCCGCGCGTGTCTGCGTGAGCCTATTGAATAGCGTGGACTTGCCCACATTGGGCCGTCCCACGATTGCTACTAGTCTTCCCATCCTTATTTAGACTTTAGTTTTTAGTTGTTAGCTATTTAAAAAGCCTTGGCTTTTTGCCTTTTAAAAAGCTTTCAGCTTTTTGCTTTTGGCCCTTTAAAAGCCTTTGGCTTTTGCCTTTAGCCAATAGCGGGCCGTAAGGCCCAAAAGGCGGCCGCAGGCCAAAAAGCGGCCGCAGGCCAAACAGGCTGCAAAGTTACAAAAAAGTTTTGAGTTATCGGCTGTCGCCCACATGTTTTAGCGATTTGTCCACTCCCATCCCACCCACAGGGCCTGGCCCCAGAGTGGGGTCAGGCGGCGAGCAGGTCGAGCATCTCGAAGGTGCTCTCGGCCATCTCGCCCAGGCGGGCGCGCTCAACACGAGCGCCCATCAAGGCAAAGGTGAGCTCCTGCACCAGCGTGCAGGTGGGTGTGTCGGTGGTGGCCATGCCTGCAATGGCCCAGCAGAGAGTGAGCAGGCGCAAGAGGTAAAGTCGTGTCATGATGTGTGTGTTGTGTATTTTTCGGTTATAGGCGTGTGAATTTGACATCCCGTCACCTGGTGTCGGGCCTGTGCGCGCCGGCACGGCAATGGGCCGTGACGATGCGCACCCGGCACAACAGGGCGGGTCAAGGGCATCACCGGCATCGCGTGTGCAATGCGGCAATGAAGAGAGCAGTACAATCGTTAAGGGTGAAACAATCAGCTTGAGGTCAGTAGAATTTTGCGTGTGTTGTCTTCATTGTCGAAGTGGGTTCTTGGCCTTTTTAGTAACCGTTAAAAAATAAATTGACAACAAATCGTGCCAAGTTATTTTTTATGGTTACTTAGGTCGTCAGCATTGTGTGTCGTTGGTGGCTCGGTGTCGGGAGGATGGCGCGCTCCCATTGACAGGCCGAAGAGATTTAGATAATCTCGGCTGCGCCTCAGCAATTGAAGCGAACTTCATTGCGCTCGGCTTGCACGAGATTTAGTTTGTGGGTTTCCATGCGGCAGTCACGACTGCCTGGGCTGTGTGAACTCATGACATTGTCGCCGGTAGTCAAGGCGAAATCTGGAATTCGCAGTCTTTTCAGTTTGCAAAGGTACGGCGAGTCTTTGAATCCACAAAACAATTTGTTGACATTTTTTGGTATTTCTTAAATTTTAAGAACATTGTGCCACTTTTCGGCGCAAACGGCGTACAATAAACCACCGCAGTCATGCGTTTTAAAATGTACGCACAATCAGCACTCTATGTTTCGAAGACTCATCCACATATTGCTCATTGCCGTCATCGGGTCGATGACGCTGGGCGTCACGTCGTGCAAGACGGCCAAGATGCGTGACGCCGACGAGGCCTACGACCGTGGCGAATATAACGCGGCTGCCAACATCTACCGCAAGCTCTACAACAAGTACAAGAACAAGGAGGACCGCTGGCGCCGAGGCGAAATTGCCTTTATGATGGGCCAATGCTACCGCCACCTGAGCCAAGCACAGCGTGCCAGCGCGGCATTCCAGAACGCCATCCGATATGAATATGAAGACTCGATGGCCATCTTCTATCTGGCCGAGGCCCTGCACCACGAAGGCAAGTGGGCCGAGGCCATCAAGCGCTATAATGAGTTTCTTGAACTCGTGCCCGGCCACGAGCCATCGCTGCTGGGCATACGTGGCTGCCAGCTGGGCCCGAAGTGGAAAGAGGAAGGCTCGCGCTACCAGGTGAAGAGCGCCAAACTATTCAACTCGCGCCGCGCCGACTTCTGCCCGATGTTCCTGGACAAGGCAGCCGACCAGCTCTACTTCACCAGCAGCACCGAGAAGGCCACCGGCGACACCATCAGCGAGATCACCGGCACCAAGAAGAGCGACGTGTTCTTCAGCAAAAAGGACGAGAAGGGCAAGTGGACGCGCCCCGAGGCAGCAGGCGGCGAGCTCAACACCGAGTGGGACGAGGGCATCACGGCCTTCACCCCCGACGGCAGCATGATGTACTTTGCCAAAGCCATCCGCAAGAATGCCCCGAGCAACGTCGAGATCTACACCAGCACGCGCAGCGAGGCCAAGTGGAGCGCACCGCAGAAGTTCGAAATCACTGCCGACACACTGAGCAGCTATGGCGACCCGGCCGTCAGCGCCGACGGTCAGTGGCTCTACTTCACCAGCGACATGCCGGGCGGCTTCGGCGGCCTGGACCTGTGGCGCATCAACCTCAAGGACAAGCATGGCACACTCGAGAACCTGGGTGACCAGATCAACACGCCGGCCGACGACCGCTTCCCCTACTGCCGCGACGACTCGACCTTCTACTTTGCCAGCAATGGCCACCCGGGCATGGGTGGACTGGACATCTTCTGCGCACGACTGCAGCCTTCGGGCAAGTGGTTCATCGAGAACATGGGTTCACCCATGAACTCGGCCTTTGACGACTTCGGCATCACATTCGACCGAACACAGACCGAGGCAGGCTACTTCAGCAGCAACCGTGGAGACGGACGTGGCTATGACCACATCTACAGCTTCGAGAAGCCCGACCTCAAAGTGTGGATCAGCGGATATGTGCTCGACAAGGACGACGAGCCAGTGCCTAACGCCGTGATACGCATCGTGGGCGACGACGGCAGCAACCAAAAGGCCGCAGGCAAGCCCGACGGCTCGTTCCGATTCGACCTGCAGCGCGGGGTGAACTATGTGATGCTGGCCGGTGCCAAGGGCTACCTCAACAGCAAGCAACAATTCAAGAGCGACACCGAGGAAGCCGACGCCGAGTATAACGTTGACTTCATCCTGGCAGCCATGTTCAAGCCACAGGTCATCGAGCAAATCTACTATGACTACGACAAGGCAGTGCTGCGCGACGAGAGCAAGCAGGCACTTGATGAGATGGTGCAGGTGATGAAGGACAACCCCAACATCACCATCGAGATGGCATCGCACACCGACCGCATCGGCAGCGACCACTACAACAACGGACTGAGCGAGCGCCGCGCCAAGAGCGTGGTCGACTACCTGATTGCGCACGGCATTGCGCGCGACCGTCTCAAGCCCAAGGGCTATGGCAAGACGGTGCCCAAGACCGTGACCAAGCACATCGAGAAGCAGTACCCGCAGTTCAAGGAGGGCACCGTGCTCAACGAGGAGTTTATCAACACCCTGAGCGACGAGGACAAGGCAGCAGCCGACCAGATCAACCGCCGCACCGAGTTCCAAGTGCTCAGCACCGAGTATGAGCTGTGGTAAGATTGAGCGTGACTGAACAGCCGCTCACCATGTCACACCACCAAAAGAATCATGAATTCAAGTTTCTAAAGTAGTTAAGGAGTTAAGGAGTCAAATGGAGTTAAGATGTCACACAATTGCGGCCGTAGGGGCGAAGCGTGCCACGTGAACAGCCACCATCATGTAACGGCCCTACTACTTTACTACACTACTTCTCTACTACAAAAAATGTGACGTCTTAACTACTTTAACTCCTTAACTTCTTTAACTACTGACAAGAAGCTACTTTAGAAAGTTAAATCATGAAGAAAAAAACCATGCTCGAGTTGCATCGCGTGGATGCCGAGCAATATAGCCATATCACCAAGTTGCCCATCACTGTCGTGCTCGACAATGTGCGCAGCGAGATGAATGTGGGCAGTGTGTTCCGCACCGCCGACGCGTTCCTCATCGAGCGCATCTGCCTGTGCGGCATCACAGCAGTCCCGCCCAAACCTGAAATCCACAAGACCGCCTTGGGAGCCGAGGACACCGTGCCTTGGACACACTACGACAGCGTCATGGACGCCATCAGCGAGCTGCGTTCGGCGGGCTATAGCATCTGCTCGGTCGAGCAAGTGCACGGCAGTGTGAGCCTTGAGCGCTTCGATGCGCAGCCTGGCGAACGCATTGCTGTCATACTGGGCAACGAGGTGCGCGGCGTGGCCCAGGAGGCCGTCGACGCCAGCGACTGCTGCATCGAGATTCCGCAGTATGGCACGAAGCACTCGCTCAACATTGCCAACACCGCCGCCATCGTCATGTGGCACCTGTTCCTGAGTCTGAAGGATCGCATCCCTTAATGCCCCCGACAGCTAGTCAGCAAGTGGGCTGACTACTTTTTTAGGGAGGAAACGCAGATCTATTGGCAAAAAAGTCGTAATTTTGCGGGAAATAACACAGCATCGGTGAAGCTTGGTCATGACATAGCACTGACTCTAGCGCTGGCCCTAATGATGACAATGGTGCTGGCAGGCTGCGATGGGCAGACAATGAGCAACCAGGTGGTGGCGCAGAACGACGAGTTCAGTGTCACAGGCGACAGCGTCACACAGGGCAACATCATCGTCTGTGCAGTCTCGCCACAGCAGCTGGAGAGCAACCTCAACCTCAACACTGCCGAGCAGATGCTGCAGCACAGCGCGGGCACCGACACTGTGCCCTACTGCATGACCACTGGTGCCGAAACACGTCCTGCCGCATCCAGCACCTATCCCACCTACCAGTCACAACAGATGCTTATTGATGCCCTCTACAACCTGTCGATGGCCGACATCAACGCCAACCACAGCCAGAATGGAGGCTTCAACTCGCACCAGGACCACAACAACCTCTATGGCACCATCTACCTGGCGCTGGCGCTTATCGACCCTCAACGAGCCAAGACATCGCTCAAGAACCAGGTCGAAGACCAACTGGTCATGCAGCAAGAGGGAACATGGCCCGTGTGCGACGACCGCATGGCATGGCCCATCGCAGCATGGGAAGTCTATTGTGCCACAGGCGACAAACAGTGGCTCAACGAGGCCTACGACATCACCCTCAACACCATCGACGAGGAGCTGGAGGTGCAACTCGACCACAAGCTGGGACTGATGCACGGTGGTCAATTGGCACGTTTTCGGTCGGGCATCTTCTATCCCGACTGGGCCAATGCCATCACCATGACCGAGGTCGAGACGACCATCTGCAACATCCTGGCCATCAGAGCCATGGAAGTCGCCAACCTCATGGCCGAAGAATTGGGTGAGCCCATCCCCTATGAGCAAGAGGCACAACATCTGCGAGAAACTGTCAACCAGCTGTTGTGGGACGAGAACCGCGGGGGCTATTGTGCCTATCTGCAGGGCCGCGTCACACCCATGCAGTCGCCCATGACCGACAACATGGCCCAAGCACTGGCTGTGCTGTGGGACCTGGCCGATGACGACCGATCGTCAAAGCTGGTTGAGAACACCCCCATCGGACACCGCGGCATACTGCCCACCTATCCTGCGGCAAGCATTGAGCCCTATCTCGAGCACCCAGCTTGGTCGCTCACACAGGCCTACTGGAACGTGGCAGCAGCCACCGTAGGCAACGAACATGCCCTCAGGCGCGGCCTTGCGGCACTCTATCGCGCGCAGGCATTCTATCAACCCCACCACATGGCCATCGACGGCAAGCCCATCAACACGCTAGCCAATGCCACTGCCAACATCGCCATGGTGCTGCGACTGTTCGCAGGAATGCGACTCACACCCGACGGCCTGGAATTCAGACCCTTTGTACCCGAATGCCTGCCCGGCAACAAGACCCTGCTCAACGTTGCCTATCGCAACGCGACACTCGACATCACCATCGTGGGCTGTGGCAATGACATCGACAAGATGACCCTAGACGGCCAGACCGTTGAGGGCGACTTTGTGCCTGGCGACATCGAGGGGCACCACAATCTGCTCATCAAGCTGCGCAAGGGCAAAACCCATTCAAACCACGTCACACTGGCCACGCATGCACTCCTGCCCAGCACACCCATGGTCAGTTGGGACAGCGACAGCGCACGCATCACCTCGTGGCAACCGGCACTGGCACACAAGTTGGTCATCAATGGGGCACGCAGCTATAGCCTGAGCGACAGCATGTTCGCGCTGCCACCGTTGCCGCCACTGGCCGAGTTGTGTGTGGTCACAGCCAACCGCTACGGCTACAGCATGCCCTCGCCACTGCTGGTCACTACAACCAGCCTACCCTACACGCTGACGCTCAACGACTCGACCTTGCAGGCCGACACACTCTCACTCAAGTTGCGTGTTGACCATGCAGGTGATTATCTGGTCAGAGCCGACTACACCATCGACAACGGCTGCGACATTATGCTCATCGAGGCCAATGGGCATCAGATGGGTTGTCTGTATCTGCCGTCAACAGGCACTGCAGCCACACAACGCACCGGCTACACGACCTTGCAGCTGCTGCGAGGCAACAACGTCATCACACTGCGGCGCTACCGCATCGGCTTCAGAGCCACAGTGCCACGACTCATCTTCATGCATTAGTGACAACACAAACTGACCGCACGGCACCCTTGTAGCGGCCATGCGGTCTAAGATTTCGAGTAGCAGATTTAGAGATTAGACAACTAAACTCTAAACTCTAAAGCCTAGCGTCTAATGTCTAATGTCTATCGTCTAATGTCTAAAGTCTAGCGTCTAAAGCCTAAAGTCTAAGGTCTAAAGCCTAACTACAAATACTTCTCCCCAAACTGTGCACGCACTTCATTGACATAGAGTCGGATGCGCTGTTCCTCATCCTTGGGCACAATGAGCAAGGCATCATCCACATCGGCAACAATGTAGTTGTCCAGCCCCGAGAGCACCACCACCTTGTCACCGCTGACAGCGATGACGTTGTTGTGGCTGTTGTACAGCAGGTTCTGCCCATGCTGCGTCACATTGCCGTCGGCATCGTGTTGCGGAGCGTTGTCATATAACGACCCCCAGGTGCCCAGGTCGCTCCATCCGAAGTCTACGCACTCGACATAGACGTTTGGAGCCTTCTCCATCACAGCAAAGTCAATCGAGATGTTGGGACACGACGCATAGTTGGCATTGATGAACTCTTGCTCCTGGGCCGTGCAATAGTACTCCCTGCCCTTAGCCAGCACTGCCTCAATGTCGGGGGCAAACTCGGCCATGGCCTTGAGGATGGTGCGAGCGCTCCAAAAGAACATACCCGAGTTCCAAAAAAACTCACCTGAATTCAAGAACACCCGGGCCAACTCCTCGTTGGGCTTCTCAGTGAAGGTCTTCACTCGGCTGAAGTCGGCGTCCATAGCCTCGCCCACCTGGATGTAGCCATAGCCCGTCTCGGGGCGATTGGGCTTGATGCCCAGTGTGAGGATGGCATCGTTCCGGTCGATGAAGTCGAAAGCCTTGAGCACACTGTCACGAAACTCGTCAGCCTTCAAAATCAGATGATCGCTAGGCGCCACCATGATGCGCGCATCAGGGTTGAGCGCCGCGATGTGGTTGGCAGCCCAAGCGATGCACGGAGCGGTGTTGCGCCGCGCCGGCTCGAGCAGTATCTGCTCGCGCTTGATTTGCGGCAACTGCTCGCAGATAATGTCGGCATATTGCTCGTTAGTCATCAAGATGATATTCTCGTCGGGCACTATGCCCTTCATGCGGTCGACCGACATCTGCAGCAGGCTACGCCCTGTACCGAAGAAGTCCAAAAACTGTTTGGGAC
>Ga0310695_10009098_pt1 | contig 15092 bp, 8 predicted proteins | sample RumenRJG_04DNA_FD_203882 | JGI IMG/M metagenome (GOLD analysis project Ga0310695, IMG submission 203882) | Bovine rumen microbial communities from Lethbridge, Alberta, Canada - RJG_04 (v2) (version 2) | ecosystem: Host-associated > Mammals > Digestive system > Stomach > Rumen | place: Canada... | reverse complement strand
GCCATCGATCAGACCATCGAGGCAAAAGGTCTCGACCAAGCACTCAATGAGACGGCCCGTAAGTTGCTGAAATCCACCAATATGAATGAGTATGCCTTCGGCTTGGAGTATTTGTCTGTGCTGCTCGGCGACGGTCATACAACGATCTCGCCCATTATCAACTGCGTACTCGTCGGTATGAAGGATATGAGTAAGGTGTCGGCTTATATGAAAAAGTATGTCACTGCCTTTGCAAGTACCTATCCTACAGAGGAGAAGCTGGTCGCAGCAAATATCAACCGTGATGATGGTCATGAAATATCCGCCGAAGAACGTAAGAAGCTGTTTGGCTCTGACTACTACAAAAAGATCGGCAACACGATGTACTTTATCTTCGACGACTTCGGACCTATCGACAGTACAGCGTGGAAAGCTTACTATAAAGGCACTGGGTCAAAGCCAACTTACAACTCGGCGTTCAAAGGTGATATCCTCGGCCTCGTGGAGTCGCTCGACAAGGCGGCTGCCGACCCTGAGGTGAAGAACTTCGTGGTGGACCTGACTTGCAATAACGGTGGCGACGCCGGCGTGCTGGTGGCTATGACCAAGCTGCTGGCTGGCAGAAGTACTTTCAACTACGAGGACGTCCTGACCAAACAGCGCTGTCAGTTTAATATGGTGGTAGATAGTAACTTCGACCGCAGCTTCGACGACAAGGATAAGGGGCCTCGCTATCCGGGGCTCAACGTTGCCATCATGACCAGCCATTACGCTTTCTCCTGCGGCAATCTACTGCCTTCGCTGATGAAGGACTATGGCTATCTGATCATTGGCGAGAAGTCGGGTGGAGGCTCCTGCACGATCCAGAGAATGTGTACGCCTGAGGGGTTCTGTTATCTGGTATCCAGCCGTCAGCGTCTCTACAACATGGCTGGCGAGAACATCGACAAGGGTGTGGAGCCCCACATCGCCCTGGAGGTGAAAATGGCTAAGGGAAAGAATAAGGACGGCGATATGGTGGACTATCGTGTCTTCACGGCCTTCTACGACAAGAGCGTTGGCGACAAGATCACCAACTGGTATAAGAACAAGAAATAGTCTTCCCCCAAGAGTGATGAGAGGTTTGTTGATAGTCGGACTGTGGCTGGTATCGCTTGTTGGTGGTGCCCAGACGAGTGCGCCCGACTGGCACAGCGACCGCGCGGCGGGCGATAAGTACCTCAAGGAATACCACATGGCGAAGGCGGCGGCCTGTTATGAGCGTGCCTTGGAAGATCCATCCATCAAGGACAGCATCGAGGCGCAACTCGTGATCCTCAGACACGTGATGGACTGCTACGACCAGATGGTCGATGCCGACAAATTGACACAAGCCATCTTCCGACTGCGGCAACTCGCCACGGAGCATGGCAACAAGGCTTTCGAGGCCATCAGCTATGCCACCAGTGGACGCTGGCATCACTATAACGGGCAGAAGGCGAAGGGCTATGAGTACTGCCTGAAAGCGGTGGAGATGATGAAAGCGACGGATCATCCCTATAAGCACGTGGACTTGCGCGACTTCTATGGACACTTAGTAGAAATGTACGCGCGCGATGGCCGTTACGACGAGGCTCTGCGTATGTCGCAATTGCAGGAGGCCGAGGCCCGTGAGCCTGCACCCACGCAGCATACCGAAGATGCCAATCGTGGGCTGCGCCGGGTGTATGCCCTGCGTGCCAATGCGTTGGCGATGGCTGGTAGGATGAGGGAGGCAGACAAGGCCTATGCCATCTGGAAGAAGATCTGCTGTGCCAACGACTTCGACGATATCGACATCTACCGCTACTTGTATCTCAGCCGCCATTACGATGAGGCCCTCGACGTTCTTAAACGCTATGGCGAGTATCTGCAGCAGGAGGGCGACACGGCATCATACCGTATGTTCTCGCTGCTGAACCGTGAGGCGGTGCTCTATGCTCAAATGGGTAACTATGAGGATGCCACAGTGACTGGCACGAAGGTCGGAGATATAGCCCTCGGCCTGCACACTAAGCGTATGGGCGTTCACATGCAGACCACTTATAACCTGCTGAAAGAGCAAGACGAATCGAATCGTAAGACACTATGGCTCAGTATGCTGCTGCTGTTGATTGTGATGTTGGTGATCCTCGGTGTCGTGGTGCTCTACTACATGCGCCATATCCGTCGTCGTAACCATGCGATGCTGAAGGTGCTCAATGGCCTGGATGCCTATCGTCGGGCCGTGATCAATGGAGAGCCGCCTACGTCGCCTGAAGTGGTGGCGGCCATCGAGGAGCTGCAGTCGCTCGAACTGCCCCCTGACAAGTCCGAAGATATGGAGGAACCCGACGACGAAGACCGTCGTCTCTTTGTGGAGATGGACATGCAGGTGACGCGCGATCAGCTTTTCCTGAAACCTGGTCTGGGGCGTGACGACCTGATGCGCCTCATCGGTGTGGATAAGAACCGTTTCGGTAAGATGATGAACAAGTACTCCGATGCTTCCAACACCTCGGTCTATATCAACACCAAGCGCGTCGAGTTTGGAGTGCGCCTGCTGTTGGAGCACCCCGAATACACCATTGCCACTATTGCCGCCGAGAGTGGATTTAACAATACCATGACCTTCAACCGTTCTTTCAAGGAAATCTATAACATGACTCCTTCGGAATATCGCGATGTTTTTGCCCGAAAAGAGTAATAGGGGGGGGGCGATTGTAATATATTTTCCAAATTGTTATAAGATTTTAAAATTGGCATCTAACGGTGAATGCAACTCGTTGATACTCATCACTCTTGACAAATTGTTATATTGGATATCGGACAAATTGTTATTCTGATTTTTATAACATTCTGTCCGTTATGTCAAATATTGGTCGGTTAATTTTGTTATTTTTGCAATTGCGACTTTTTGTTTACGGACAAATTGTTATAACAATCGGACTAATTGTTGCAGACAAGAGTTTGCTTTCTCATTATTAAATAGGTGAAATTTCGTATCTTTGCAAATAAAAACTGAGAAGATCATGAGATACTACAAGAAATTAACCATGATGACCTTTCTGCTGTTTTCCGGATTTTGTTTGGAAAATGTGGCAGCACAGCGAGGAGCAATTCGTAACAATTTGCTATACGATGCGACGCTCACGCCGAACTTAGGTGTGGATTTCCGAGTTGACTCCCTCTGGACTATTGGCGGTCTGGTGGGCGTGAATGCCTGGGATATCGACAAGTCGGCGAACAAGAAGTGGCGCCACCTGCTGGTCTCTGCCAATGCGCGTCGCTATCTGGGAGACTCACTCTATCACAAGAGCTATGTGGAGGGTAATCTCATCTACAGTCATTTCAATGTCGGTAACACCAAGATCCCCTTCGGACTTTATAATGCCGTCAAGAATCGTCGTCTTCAGGGTGACCTCTTTGCCCTGGGTGCCAAATATGGTTATTCGTGGATTCTGGCCCGTGACTGGCGCATCGACGCCGAGGCGGGTATTGCTGTGGGCTATGCCTGGTTCAAGGAATACGAGTGTCCCACGTGTGGACAGTTCATCGGCAACGACTGCCGTATCTTCCTCCTGCCCCAGTTAGGCATCAACGTCGTGTATATCATCAACTAAAACAAATAAAAAAAATATAAACATCAATATTTCAAGATTATGAAGAAACAATCCATTTATGCCTTGATGAGTGCGATAGCACTTGCTGGCGCAGTAGGTTTATCCGCTTGCTCATCGTCGAAAGATGATGTGGGGGAGGTAAATCCTGGTTATAACCAAGCCAACGGTGAAGTGCCCGTACAGTTTGTACTCAATATCTCTACCAATAGTCAGGGAAAGACCAGAATGTCTGCAGGCAATGTGCAGGAAGGTTCTGTGCCATTCCGTGGTATTCAGAATGCTAAGTTGTATTCATTTAAATTAAATAATGACGGTTCTCATGTATATGGTCCAGATATCACAAAAGATCGTGTTTATGACTTGGATATGTTAATAGATGCTGGTGGCCTTAATCCATCTGGAACTCCCCAATCACGTCGTGTTTTGGAAATGTCGTTACCAATAGGAACCAATACGCTGATGATGTGGGGTAGAGCCTATCGACAGCCTTTAAATAATGTAGACCTTGATGCTTTGTACGGTGGTATCGACTATACATTGGGTGATAATCTGTCGGGTTTTTCTTTTAAACTCAAACCGTGTGTACCCGATAATGGTACAAATGACAAGGCTGCTCTCGGACAATATCAAGTATTGATTGAGAAAGTTTTAAACGACATTGTTCAAGCAAAAGGAGTTGTTAAAGTCTTAGAGGGTGATGTACCAGTTGTAGATAAAGAAATGGCATGGGCTGATTACGTAAATTTTGATTTAACAAATGGCACCTTGTCTGTCAAAGCAAAAGATCCGTCAGATGATGATACGGTAAATCCTGTTGATATGTCGCCATTGGGTCAAATCTTAGGCGCTTTGTTTGTAAGTTTCAATACGTTTAAGACAGGTGGCGATTCTGATGAACTTCGTAATGGTGAAGGGCGTATTACTGCTGCACTAATGGGTGATATTTATACTGTTTTGCAAAGAGTGGTTAATGCAAATGCTACTACAGTGGCTGAAAAAGCGGCTCAGCAAGTTGCCAATATCGTAATTAGTAAGATAACAAGTTATTTTGCATATCAACAAACAGGCAGTGTATATACTCTTCAATGGGCTTCTATAGCAACGGTAAAAGCAAATTCGGGATTAACTATGGAAAATCTTGGAAAAGTAAATGATGAACTCAGTGGTTTTCCTGATCAGATATTCCACTTGCCTCCAGGAGCTACAGTGATGAAATATGTAGCAATAGAGGACGATCCGCAGAATCCAGAGCAAAAAAAGATTGCAAATAAATATGCATTTCTGACCAATGTTCCAACTTATGCGATGGGCGGTGGTGGATCGACATTTAACCCAGATAATTATATGTATCCTGCAGAATTGTGCTATTTTGGTAATAGCCCTCTTCGCGTAACTGATGATACACATGCCGTGAATGATTATCCTGATGGTACTGTTAATTGGGACAATGACGATCAGTGGGCGGCAAATGTACATAATAATACTGTAGCATGGTCAAAAAACAGCCACGTTGCTACATCTACTCGTAGTGTCGCTATGCAAGAGAATATTAATTATGGCACTTCCATGTTAGTGACAACTGTCAAATACGGCGCATCAGAATTGTTGGATAATAACTTTGCGCTACATGGAGAAGCTGATAAATCTGTAAATGTATCAACCGGTACTCCTTTTAAGTTTACTGGTATCCTTATTGGTGGACAAGTACAAGAAGTGGGCTGGAATTATATTGCGAAAACTGGTACTAATGCCAATTTTTCTTGTATGGTTTATGATAACCAAATCAATGATAAAAATATTCCAGCATATAACTCAGAAGCAAGCAGTGGCAGTTCAACAGCACCTACCTATACATTAGTATGGGACAACTGGGATGGAACAAATATAAATACGGATCAAAGAAAAGTGTTTGTCGCTTTGGAATTTTATAACGATGCTGCTGACTTTTGGGGGATGAATAACCTCATTCGAAAGGGGGCAACATTCTATATTGTTGGAGAGCTTGACCCTGAAGCTGTCAAACAAGAAACATTAACGAATTTAAATAAAACTGCTGCACAATATAAAGATGATAAATCTTTGGGTATTACATGGCCTGAGAAATATGCATTGCCACCATACGATAGTAATGGAACTATCAAACAGCGTCGTGTTTTCATACAGGATTATAAAACGATAGCCAACTTTACCCTTGGTAAAAATGCACTCAAGCATGCTCTCGTATCAGTACCGGACTTGCGCCAATCACAATTATCCCTTGGTCTTTCTGTAGATCTCAGTTGGAGTAATGGTTTGGAATTTGATGTTGTCATTGGAGGAGAGCAGCCGAATCCTTGAATGCAATTAATTAAAAGACCAATATGAATAAGCCGTTGAGTCATATCGCGTATGTGCTGGGCTACCTGCTGATGCCGGTAGCCCTGGCATCGTGCTCGGTGATCGACGAGGACCTGAGCGGCTGTGACCAGCCAGGACCTCCGGCTCCTCAGCCTGAGGAGCCGGAGGCCGAGGTAACCTATGACCTGCGGCTGGTGACGAACATGACGACAGAGCTGCGGACGGAACTGACGACACAGACCGACATCCAGTTGGCCAATGAACTCAGGCAGTATCTGAGTGGCATCTTCACTGACTTCGCCCATGATGTCGATCTCTCGTTCTACGATACCGTAGGCGACTCTGTGCTGCTGCAGAAAGACCAGCATATCATGGACGCCAACCAGGCGAGCTATACGCTGCATCTGCCGATGCGCGAATATATGCACCTGGCAGCCGCCAACGTGGTGGATAACGAGCTAGTGACGATCGCTAATGACAACCGCTGTCATAAGTCGATGCTCGTACAGGCTATCCGTGACACCATCGATTCGCACGAGACGGGACTCTTCACCGCCCGACAGAAGATGGAGGTGCTGGGTAACGTGAGTCAGCATTTCGATGTTCATCTGTATATGGCCAACTGTGCCGCCGCCCTGGTGATCGACCCGAGAGACCACGGCACGGTCGATGATGTCCGCGTCTTCAGCACAGGCTTTGCCACAGGTTTCAATATCTGCGACAGCACCTACCGCTATGATGCCAAGCCACCGATTGTCAGGACAGCGCGCCTCGCCCTGCAGAACCAGACGGAAGAGGCCTTCTGTTCGGTGACCTTCCCCTCGCCAGAGCAAGAGGATGTGAAGACGCGTAGCATCATCGAGACCTTAGAGCCGTTTATCGCCGAGCCCGGTGAGAAGGCCCTCTGGGAGTTCCGCGTCTATGTGCCTCAGCCCGATGGCAGCATCACCGAGACCATCCTCCGTGTGAAGACACCATTGCGCGCTGGTCAGCTGAAGATTATTAAGTGTTGGATAGGGGAACATGGTGGCGTCATCTCCCGCAACTCAGAGGTGAGCACGTCTGTGACGCTCAACTGGAAAGACGGTCTTGTGATAGAAAATTAGTGAATTGTGAAGAGAGAAATAACATATAGAAGCATGTGGTGGATGAGCCTTGTGGGGCTCCTCCTGCTGACGGGCTGCACCAAGGGTGATGACGGCGATCAGTCGTTGCCGACGGTGAGGGCCCAGTTTAACTTCTCGTTGCCTTTCCTCGATGCCAAGGCGAGTACCCGTATGGGCGGCGATGTGGTGCAGAAAGACGGTACGGAAGACGAGTTCCGTGGCATGTCAGACGTGAAGCTGTTCTGCTTTAATACCACACCCACCCAATCGACGAGCAAGATCGGTAATATCATCGAGATCAAGACCTCGGGCAGTGAGGTGACCGAAGAAGTGACACAGGATGACTATTCGCTGTGTCAGGAGATCAGCATCCCTGTGACCACTTCGCATTTCGGCTTCTACGCTCGTGCCAACGATGCGCCTGTGACGCATGCCGACAAGATGAAATACGGTATCATTGAGACGGTAGGTCTGGGCAGAACCACCTATCAGGACAACAGCACCATCCGCTTCAAGCCCGTCTCCATCTGTCCCTCCGACGATCCGTTCGGTGGCAGTACGAAGGGGGCTGCACTACTTGACCTTTTGAACGACTTAGTGAGTACGACAGCCAGTGTGGCAGCGCCCAACAACCAGTGGGCGACGGTAGAGGATATGTATCTGAACGAGGCCTATCAGCGATTGACAGCCCTGAAGGCGCTCTCATCGACGCACGTACAGATCCTGTTGGCAACCATCAACCAGATCCTGTATCTTGAACCTATTGACAATTATGGTGATGCCCTAAGGGCAGCCCTCATCGCAAAGATTGCCAGTTACTGCACGGAGGCCCCGACGGCTACCAGTAAGACCATTACCCTGAAGGCCGACTATCAGGGTTATCCCGAGGACCTCCATCTGCCGACAGGTGCTGCCCGCGTGGAGTGGAATGCCGACCAGAAGAAGTTCGTCGTGCCCGATGCCCATGCCTACGGAGCGAACATCAACATCGCTGCCCTCGACAACTACGTCTATCCGATGAACCTGCAGTATCAGGTCTTTTCGGATATCGTCGCCTCCGACGACCTCGTGATCAACACGGAGGCGGGCACGCCCAGCGACCAATATCAGGATTGGGACGACCTGCTGGAGCACGGCTATGCCGGTGCAAAGAAACAGGTGGATCAGACCACCATGTCGGTAGCGATGGTGAAACAGGTGGAATATGCCGTGGGTCGTATCGCGCTCAGTCTCCGTCTGGCATCATCTGACAATATCTACGATGCGAAGAATCAGATCGTGAACGTGTCGAGCGGATTTACCCTGAAGGGCTACCTCATTGGTGGCCAGCGCGAGGTCGATTACAACTTCCAGCCCGTGGCGGGGAGTAAGACCTATGCCATCTACGACTCCTATCTGGCAGGTGGCGTGCAACAGGTGAAACGACATTATTATACAGAGCCCGACTATATCCTCGGTTTGGGAACGGACAAGGACCAGAAGATCAACATGGCGCTGGAACTGGTGAACGACGGTGACAATTTCTGGGGAGCCGACGGTGTGATAGCCCATGGTGCGACGTTCTATCTCGTGGCTGAACTGGATCCTACAGGCAGTGAAAAATACAGTACGTCGCTGAATCAGATATTCAGCCGCGACCATGCCACGCAGGTGAACCTCACCATCACAAGTCTGGCTACAGCCACTTACGGGCTGCCTAACCTCGATCTCCCTCAGCCTAAGGTGGGTGTGAGTGTGAATCTCGTGTGGGAGGAGGGCCTCTGGTATGAAGAAATCGAATTATAATTAGGAATATAATATAAATAATGAAGAATATGAAGAAAAGTCAGTTATTTACCTTGATGCCGGCCCTGGCGCTGATGAGTCTCGCAGGGCTGACGGCCTGTTCATCATCCAATGATGCGGTAGAAGGCAAGCCCGACAGTGAGAAAGAGGTGGTTGACAACCAGGGCAACGTGGGTGTCAGACCCGAGTTCGTGATTTCTTTCCCACGTTCGGTGGTGAGCGGTACGCGTATGCAGGATGGTGTGACGCAGGCAGCCGGCACCCCGGAGCAGTTCCGCGGTATGGACAATATCCGGTTGATTCCTTTCAGTGGTGTGCCCACAGGTACTTCGTCGAAGCTGTCGGCCATCATGACACTGACGAGCATCCAGGCCCTGAAGAAGGAGGGTGTACTTAATTATAAGGTCTATGCCGACCAGTATGTGCCTGTAGGCACGAAGAACTTCCTGTTCTACGGCAAGGCCATCGACAATACGGCTGAGACTACCATCACCACGATGGAGGATAAGTTCAAGTATGGTGTGCTGAAGGCGACGGGACTGACCGACGACCAGTTTACCAATCCCAACAGCATCAGCTTTAAGTTGGAGCAGATCAACACCAGTACGGATGAGCAGGCCGGCAACAGCATCGGTCGTAATGTGATCCAGCTGATGACGGGACTTGCCAATACGACCTCGACGGCCGCTGCGCCTCATAATGCGTGGAGCACCTCGACCAATGTCGTGCTGTCGCGACTCTATAAGAACTATATCGGTGCGACGGTATCTTCGTCGGCCAGCGTGGCAGCCATGCTGAGCAAGATCTACGAGGGACTCGACCGCATCGCCGCCACCGATCCTGCCCGTCCGTTGGCGAATGCCATCAAGACGAAGATTGAGGGTGCCTGTACGGCAGCCCCTGTGGCTGGCTCACCTGCCAGTCTGAAGAGCGACTATGCCGGCTATCCCGCCAATATCGGTCTGCCCGACGGTGCCGCCCGTGTACGCTGGGATGCTGCCAATGCCACGTTCGTGGATATTGCCGCCAACTATAACCAGGGCCTGAAGGTGAAGAGCACCGACTACGTCTATCCCGCTGCTCTCTGGTATTACGTCAGCACCCCGCTGAAGGCCTCCAACGTGGTCCAGTCGGCCAACTATGATGCCGAGACGAGCTGGGCGAACGTGATCAACAACGTCTATAGCGGTGCAGATGCTGAGGTGGGCAGTTCTACCCTGTCGGTAGCTCTTACTGAGCCGGTGCAGTATGCCGTAGGCCGTATCGAGACGAAGATGACCATGGGTACAGGCACGTTCTACGACGGCAATGGTAATGAGGTGGCCATCGGTTCAGGCTTTGAACTGAAAGGTCTGCTTATCGGCGGACAGAACAGCGTGGGCTACGACTTCTCTTCGAAGGGCAGTGAGAGTCAGACCATCTACGACCGGAATATGGCGGCGACCATCACGGTGAAGCCCGGTGAGACCAGTGCAGCCAACCAGACATTAGCGCTGCAGACAAAGAAAGATCAGGTGATATTTGCGGCTCTGGAACTGGTGAACCACGGTGAGCAGTTTGTTGGCTTCGACGGTGTGATCCCTGCCGGCGGTACGTTCTATCTGACCACCAAGCTGGATCCAAAGACAGCCACGAACTACTCAGAGACACTGAACAAGATCGTGATGAAAGACCACGTGACGAAGCTGACCGTGAATATCAAGAACGGCAATACATTTGCCGACCGTGACAATAACGGTGTCCCCGACAAGTATGTGAAGGACGCCAACGGCGTGCCAACCGGTGTGGATACTGATGGCGACGGTATTGCTGATCCCTATGATATCGACGGTGACGGCATCATCGATACCTTCATCACCGACCCCGACAAAGGTGGTCCCGGCTGGGACACCAATGGCGACGGCATTGTGGATGTACCCGTGCTGCCCGACCCGGCTTCTGGCCAGTATCCCGACACACCGAACGTTCCCGGTGGACTGGGCAATGCCACCAACGGCATCCCCGACCTGACCAGTCCTGGTGTTGAGTTAGGAACCTCTGTGAACCTCCAGTGGCAAGAGGGTCTGATCTTGAATCCGAATATCTGATCGTATATATATATAAATAAGGTATAAGAGAACAGTGAAGCGCATGCTCATCATAGCAATGACCTCGATGGTTCTGGTAGGCTGTCAGAAGCAGGACGTGGTGACGGAGATTCCGACACCGGCACCAGTAAGTCCCTATATTCTTACTGACTTAGCCCTGTCGCTGCCGACCTCTCATGCTGGTACCCGCCTTTCCGAAGGCGTGGTACAGACTGAGGTGTCTAAGTTCAGGGGCATTCAGCGGTTGAGCATCACGCCGTTCTCTAAAGTGGGTGAAGTCGGATTGAATGACAAACCGTCTTATTTTGAGGCCATTACGAATCGTAATGATTTGATGGAAAACAATCAGACTGCAAAGCAACATTATTTATATTACGAAAAGGTCTATCTGTCACGTGGCGTTGGTTCGTTCTTGACTTACGGTCGGCCGCCTATGCCTGATAATCCCAGTCGGAGTGATAAGGAAACAAAAGGATCGTTATTGGCTGTTATCGATGGTAAGTCCTCTGTTGGTATTCCTGAAAGAATGGCAGCCACCCCTTCTAACTTGTCTTTCGAACTTGATCCTATTTATAGCGAGAAAACTTTAGCTAAAGAAGCTACTTTCCTTGCTGATTATCTGACACAGATTGCGGAAGCAAGGGTATTTGAGAATACATGGAAGGATTATGACGATAGCGGGTTGCATAACCTCTATGAAGACTTTATTAATAAGGATAAGAATAAAGATGGAACATATAATATTATCGCAGGGTCGGAAGCTAATGTGAAGACCTTTGTGAAAGCATTTTATAAGAAGTTGAGCCAAAAATATGATGAATACGAAGAAGAATCAGTACAACGGCGCATTATTCAGGATATTCAAGAAAGAATGATGAATTACCATCAGATGTTTGGTAGCCTAAGATTAGCGGTAAAACCAGATGGAACAGGTGGTATTGTTCTGGAGAATTGCAATAGTTATCCTGGTTCTCTTGGACTGCCTGATGGAGCAGCTGTGTTGTTGTGGGCTGAGAAACCAGATGGAAAGTATGGATTTGTACCGCAAACAGAAACTACACCTATGGCCAATATCTGTAGTATCAACCGTTATGTATATCCCGCAGAACTCTATTATTATTCCAATAGTCCAATTCTTACTTCCAATGAGGAGGTGCACACAACTGAATATACAGGCAGTTGGAGTGATGTCCTTAATCATTATGGATCAGGTTCATCTGTAACCTCTGATACGAAAGCTGTGGCTATCGTGAAACCTCTTCAGTATGCTGTGGCCAGCCTCAGTGCCAGTGTACAGTCTACATCTGAAGATAATCCGTCTATACTGAAAGACAAGTACGATCATGAGGTGTCTGTCAGTAAAATTCCTATTACAGGTATCATTATCAGCGGACAGAATCCTGTGGGCTATGATTTCATTCCTGAGACCGTTGATACAGGTGAAGACCATGAGCGTTTTATCTACGATAGTCATCTGAATGAAGATCAGCCTCTTTATTTTTCTACGACGACTCCTAACTCATATCCTATTCATACATTGCTGTTGCAGACAAAAGATAATGATGATATCACAGTCATTCTGGAGTTGAGAAATGATAGTGAGGAGGCGTTTGAGTCAGAAACTGGTGTTATTTATCCTGGCACGAAGTTTTACCTGGTTGGAAAGATGAAACTCTCACAATTAAAGGAGGAAAAATTGGATCCCAATGCTCCAGACGATGTCAAGCGGCGTGTATTCACAAAGGATTACACCACATTTGTCAATATGAAGGTTAATACGTTGGTTAATGCTTTCAATGTGATGCCGAATGTCCAGGCCGATCGTTTGCAGGTAAGCATTGAGATGGATTTTAAATGGATACAAACAGAACCAACAAATGTTGAATTAACAGAAGAAGGCGATGACGATTGAGTATAGATATATCAGATTTTGGTTGTGCAGCATCATGGTGTTGCTCTTCCTGTCATGTAGCGGTAGCGACGATCATGACAGCCAGGATGCGAGCAAGCCTTCGCAGCTGGAGATCCGTGTCTATATCCCAGGACGTCCTGTCGTAACTCGTGCTGAACATGTCAATGCCGAGGAGGCCGAGAAGGTTATGCGTAGTTTGGACATTTGGGTGTTTGAGCATGAGAGTGGAACGTTGGTCGGCCATTTGTCACCTATGGTCTCTGAGTCATTTGAGGGAGGAACCTTCCAAATGACCATCAATGATGACTTTGCCAAAAAGGATCCCCGCCCCAAAGTAGATGTCTTTGTTATGGCGAACGTATCTTCTAATAATACAGGCGTGCATTTGCCATCACCTGTTACAAGAGGTGATCTGCAAGCAGCAATGATTAAGTATGTAGATGAAACGCATGACTATTTTGGCTTGACTAATCCGATTGTTGCTCCTCCCAATGAGGGCCTCCCAATGTCGGGGGTATTAATTGATAAGAGCGTGGACGGAAGTCTGCCTGTTTTGCGTGTCCCTAATCCCGTCAAGGTTGTTCGCGCTATTTCAAAGGTACGCTTCATCTTCAGCCGAACTAAACAGCAAACAGAATTTGGAGAATCCCAGGATTTGAAGATTGTGGGTATCACCATCAATAATGGTATGATTCCCAAGGCTGAATACTTATTCTTGAAGAACGACTATAGTGAAGATGGCAGTTCGCCCAATTGTAATCCTGTGAAGAGTAATCCAGAGGTAGAATCGGATTATGTCTCTGGTTCAGGTAGCGGTATCGCCCTCTCACCATTGTCGGCAGCGGCCAGTCAGATACCGGAATACGAGAATCCGACGGCTTACGCCTATACGGGCGCTAAGACTGGTCAGGACTATGAGGATCTGATCAATACAGGTATCGAGTCGGGCCATCTGGCAGAGATCGGTAAGTTCTACATCCGTGAGTCGGACAAGCAGATAAGCGGAAAGATACATTATACAATCGGTGATGATTCGACACCGAAGAGCTCTCCGTTCCATATGGCGAGAGCTGGCGAGTTCAGCCGCAACCACACGTGGATTGTCTTTGGCTACTTCTCTGCGAAGGAGTTGCTGGTCATTTCCAGCGTCAATGTGTTGCCCTGGCAGACCGAATATACCGATTACCCAGTGTATAACTGGTAGATTAAAAGTAAAGAGATGAAGATGAAACGATATATATACACAGGCATACAGGCAGCACTGCTCATAGGGTGGGGCTGTATGATGGCCTGTTGCAGTTCCTCTGGTGATGATGGTGGTCAGCCGGGCGACTATCCCGAAGGACCACTTGAAGGTGAACTCCTGCGCGTGGGTAGTGTGACGCGCTCGGGCGATGAAGATCCGCAGAACCTGGATCCAAATCCCTTACCATGGGGAAACATCAAGTTGTATATGATTCCTGAAGAGGGCAACACCTATCCTAAATCACCAGACCAGAATGGTAATATTACCTACAACGGTCTCGGTGATGATGGCTATATTATCTGGAATACAAGCCGACTGGTGGTGAAACCCGGCAGAGACTATTATATGTTTGGCTATATGCCTGCCGATTTTGGTACGGAGCCTGTTGTTCGACAGACCGATGCGACCACTGCGACGATGACATTCACTAATCTGCCTACTGTGACCAATGAGGATTTCTGTATCATCGTCGGTGCGAAGGAAGGCAAGACACCATTGGGGATTGCTGATCAGGGATCGTTTATCTATCATGCGCCCGAGAACACCTCCAACGGCTATTACGTGTCGCTGCTGGCCGACCACCTCTATGCATCGGTAGAGTTCAGAGTGACCATTGATTACGATTACAACGTGCTACGAAAGGTGATGCTGACGAAGATGACGCTGAAGAGTTCGGCTACGGGCAAGACTTTACTGGATACCCAGGTGACCCTCACGATGAACGATCAGGGCACCCATCCGATAGCCACAAATCCGGTTAATACACTGAAATCAGGTGGCTCTGATGAGTTCGACCTCTATAACAATACCGATGGTGTGGAACTGTCGCCGACCGTGGCCCAATCGTTCACAGGCTGCTTTGCCGAAGGTTTGGGCGAAGACCTTTCTATCGATTGTCAGTATGATATCTACGACCGGGTGAGCGGTGCCTTAAACAAGATAGAGACCCGCACCGTGGTGAATGGCCTGAAATCGTTGCTGCAGAATCAGAGGCGAGGTCGTAAGAAAGTGATAAACATG
>Ga0310695_10009096_pt1 | contig 15097 bp, 11 predicted proteins | sample RumenRJG_04DNA_FD_203882 | JGI IMG/M metagenome (GOLD analysis project Ga0310695, IMG submission 203882) | Bovine rumen microbial communities from Lethbridge, Alberta, Canada - RJG_04 (v2) (version 2) | ecosystem: Host-associated > Mammals > Digestive system > Stomach > Rumen | place: Canada... | reverse complement strand
ATTCGAACCGGGAATGACAGAACCAAAACCTGTAGTGTTACCATTACACCATCGTCCAATCATTGAACTTTCTGCAAATTCGACCGCAAAGGTACGAATAAATTGGAGAACTGCCAAATATTTGGGTAAAAAAAGAATATATTCTTCCTTTATTTCCGTTCTAATTTGTTGATTATCTGTGGTATGCGTTGAAGGGAGAATTTTGACGTGGAGTTTTGCTGAAGGGAATAGCAAAAATAGGTCTTTCCAGTGTATCATACTGATACACAAAATATTGAGACCTTTCTGAAGGGAGATTCGGATTTCTAAAAGTGAACCCAGAAAGTTGGAAAAAACATAAGTGTTGAAGAAAAAAGTTTTGATTTTTCTTGCTTATACAAAAATAAAAAACTATTTTTGCAGTCATCTATTAACTTATTTCTGAGAATTAACCCTTTTATAATGAAGTATGAGAACTTTTACAAAATCATTATTAATGTCCCTGCTGCTATTGGTGGTGGGACAGATTTGTGCAGAGTCTCCAAAGGTTTTGATGGAAATGGACTGGTCCACAGCAACTGAGTATCCATATTATTGGTTAGGTGACGGCTATGATATGCCATACCTCTGTAACAAAACCGCATCTGTTCAGGTTGTTGACGGCGCCTTGGTAATAAATAATTCACAAGAGCAAAATAATAACTATGATGTTCTGACAATGATCTTGGACTTTTTTGGTACTACAGAAGATGAAGAATATACAATCAATATTTGGATGAAGGCTACGATGGATGGTTATGCAGACTTGAATATCGGGGGCTGGTTGGTGGATAAATATGTTGAAAAGAGATTAGACTTTACTGCATCTGATGATTATCAGCTTTATACAATCCACTTTACTTCTAACATCACACAAGCTGATGGTGAGCATATCATCTTTATGATGGGTAAGACCGTTGGAACTGTCTTCATTAAGAAGGTGCAACTAGTGCAAAACACTATTCGGAAAAACAACACATTGTATATTTCAGAAGGTCACCGTCTCTTAACGACCAAGGTAAACACTTTGCCAATCAATTTGAATAACGAAGACGAGATAGTAGGCTTCCAATTCGATGTTGTATTGCCTCAGGGTATGACCCTCGCAAAGAATGGAAAGATAAACGATGTCAACGTTACAGATCGTACAGCCTATCATTCTTTGAGCTCTAATGTCCTGCCTGACGGTAGTATTCGCATCATAGGCACCAATATGAATAACGAAAGCATAGATGGTGTAGACGGTGCTTTGGTAAAAATAGGTGTAGAGGTAGCCTCATGGGTTGCAAATGGCGACTATGACATCCAGCTGAAGAATATCAAGATGGCGAATATCAACAAGCAGGCGGTGATTTGCAAGGACATGAGCTATAAGGTGACTGTCATAAGTAATAAGATGGGTGACGTGAACTGTGACGATGATATTAACGTGACAGATGTTGTGCTGATTATCGATGATATCCTTGGTAAGAATCCCACCAACTACGAGCCTTCTTTGGCCGATGTGGATGACGACGGTATTATAGACGTGACCGACGTGGTAACGGTGATAGATGCCATCTTAGGTAAGATTGATTTATCACGTACGGTAACATGTGCAGAGAAAGACCTGTCAGCCTATACTGCCTTCCAGATGGATCTGACAATTCCTGTCGGTTACACGTTTGAGAATGTGGAACTGACTGAGATAGCGAAAGACAGTCATAAGTTGGATTACAACATGCAGGATGACGGACGTTGCCGTGTAGTAATATTCTCAATGAGCAATGAGGCTCTTCCTTGTGCATGGAATGAGATGATTCGTCTGAACCTGAGAGGTCAAGGTGAAGCATTGGTTAATGCAGATAGTGGTGTGTTCGTAACCATTGGTAGGGAGCGTCATGAATTGATGTTGAATGGTACAGCCAACATTGCAGAACTATCAACGCTCAACTCTCCACTTCCAGCTGTTTACGATTTACAGGGGCATAAGGTAGAGAATACTGCAAAAGGGCTCTATATTATTAACGGCAAAAAGACAATCAAGAAGTAATATTGACATGCTTGCTGAAGATTAGATTGCAATAACCATAAAAGAATTACGATTGCTGCTCTTTTGGTACTGGCTTTGCCAATTTCATGGCGTCTATCGGCCGTTTCCATATAGGCGGTATAGTCAACTATCTGTTCCCAAGGATCATGGGGACTGTCCCCATGATCTCTAGAAAAGTCAAAACAATTTGTTTTGCTCTCAAAAGTAAGCTATTTAGCGATGAAAAGTAAGCTATTTTTGACACCAAAACAAATTGTTTTCCTTTTCCTGTAGGAGCAGATGCACATGATTGCTCATCATACAATAGGCATACAATGTACAAAGCGCAGGAAGGCGTACTCCATTTTCATCGTATCGTTCGCACAATCCTCGCAGGCATAACAGCAATCGTTGGTAATCCTCTTGATCCTCGAAGATATCCTGCCGATTGTTGCCACGCAGCATCACATGATAGATGCCCGTACCGCTTTGTTTTCTTGCAAGTCGTGCCATAGCATATTGACTATGTGGATGCAAAAGTACATAATTCTTCTGCATCTGCAAAATAATCAGCTGAAAAATGATCATTTAGAACCGTCCCCACTGATCCTCGAATAAATTGGTGATTATCCAAATTTTTCTATTTTTTTTTCGTTACATCACAATAGCTTTTCGAGAATATTTTTTTGATTTTCCCTTCAGCGGTGCTTTAATTTACTGAATATCTGCGATATGCACTGAATGGAGTTTTTGGGAGGATACATGGTACACAAGGCGTGACAACGGATACGCTTACAAACACTAAACTTATGCTTTCACTTCAAACCTGTCCCGCTGATCCTCTTGACTGCAAAGGTACGAAAAAAACGTGAGCTCAAGGCTGAACTCACGTTTTTCTTTGGATATGTATGTGATAAAATTACTTCACAGTGATGAGGTAATAGTTCTTCTTACCCTTCTGTGCCAGCAGATACTTGCCGTCGATCAGGTCCTCGGCAGTAATGGCACGGTTCTGGTCGGTGAGCTTCTCCTTATTCAGAGAAACACCGCCACCCTGTACCATCTTACGCATCTCGCCCTTTGAGGGGAATACGGGAGCGATAGTAGTGAAGAACTCTACAGCGGGCTGACCCAACTGATCCTTAGAAACCTCGAACTTCTCTACACCATCGAATACGTCGAGGAAGGTCTGCTCATCAAGCTTCTCCAGTGCTTCCTTGGTTGACTTGCCAAAGAGGATGCTTGAGGCCTCAATGGCCATGTCGAGGGCCTCGCGAGAGTGTACCATCACGGTTACCTCTTCTGCCAGGCGCTTCTGCAGCACGCGGCGACCAGGATCCTGCTTGTGCTCTTCTGTCAGAGCGTCAATGGTCTCTTTGTCGAGTGATGTGAAAATCTTGATATAGCGCTCAGCATCCTCGTCGCTCACGTTCAGCCAGAACTGATAGAAACGATAAGGTGTGGTGCGCTTGGGGTCGAGCCAGATATTTCCTGACTCAGTCTTACCAAACTTCTTACCGTCGCTCTTTGTAATCAGCGGACAGGTCAGGGCAAAGGTCTCTACGTCATTACCTAAGGTACGACGGATAAGTTCTGTACCGGTGGTCATATTACCCCACTGGTCGTTACCGCCCAACTGCAGTTTTACACCCTTGTGCTGATAGAGATAGAGAAAGTCGTAGCCCTGGAGCAACTGGTATGTGAACTCTGTGAATGAAAGACCATCACGTGCAGTACCATTCAGACGCTGCTGAACGCTCTCCTTGGCCATCATGTAGTTCACGGTGATATGCTTACCTACCTCACGGGCGAAGTCCAGGAAGGTGAAGTTCTTCATCCAGTCATAGTTGTTCACCATCTCAGCGGCGTTCTCGTCCTTTGAGTCGAAGTCCAGGAACTTTGCCACCTGAGCCTTGATGCACTCCTGGTTATGACGCAGGGTCTCATCATTCAGAAGGTTACGCTCCTGTGATTTGCCTGAGGGGTCGCCAATCATGCCTGTAGCACCACCAACAAGGATGATGGGCTTATGACCACAACGCTGCAAGTGGCGCAGCATCATGATACCGCACAGGTGACCAATGTGCAGTGAGTCGGCTGTTGGGTCGGTACCCAGATAAGCGGTCACCATCTCCTTCTGCAGGAGTTCCTCTGTGCCAGGCATAATCTGTGCCAGCATTCCACGCCAGCGCAGTTCTTCTACAAAATTCTTTCTCATATTCTAATTTTTTATTTATGTCAATGTTGTGTTATCTCGTTATCACGAATGTTACGGCACGGGGTCGTACCCGCTTCCTCCCCAGGGATTACATCTTAAGATGCGCCAGATTGCCAGTCCGAGTCCCTTTATCGGACCATGTTTGATAATCGCCTCTTTAGCATATTGTGAGCACGTGGGAGTGAAACGGCAGGCAGGTGGCGTGAAGGGACTGATAATCCGCTGGTAGAAAATGATGGGTATCAGCAGTATCCACTTCAGCACGAGTGCGATATAATGCCATAAGCGCTTCATAAGCCTCAGTAAACAATCTTTTTTGCGATTCTTTCAAGCAGGCTGCACACTTTATGGCTTATCTCAGCAGTAGGACAGGGGCGGTCGGAGAGCCAGATGAAAGCGATATCAATCGCTTTTCCCTCGGGAATCTTCTCAATGAGCACCTGTTTCTGTAGGCGGTAGGCTTCTCGTACTTGTCGTTTCGCACGGTTGCGGTCAACGGCGTGATGAAGCCTCTTCTTAGGAACGCTAATGAGCACCTTGACGGGTTCAGACCTGTCTTGGCGCTCTTGTTGCATATACACGGCTCTTAGTGGAAAGGCTGCCAGCGTGTGGCTTTGACCTCCACCGAAGAGTTCCTCTATCAGTTTCTGGCTGACGATTCGCTCCTGTTTCTGAAAACGAGCTGGAGCCGTCATATAATATATTCTTATATAATAAGGTGAATTAGTCTTCCTGCATCAGCAGATAGTGCTGCAGCGCACCTGTCATGGATGGATACTTCTCTGTGGGAGCTTCCAAATCCAGTCTCAGGCCTGCGTCATTAACAGCCTTTGCCGTGGCGGGACCAAAAGTTGCGATAGCGATATCACCCTGATTGAAATCGGGGAAGTTCTTGGTGAGCGACTCGATACCTGCGGGGCTGAAGAACACCAGCATGTCGTAGTCGAACGTCTTGATCTCTTCTTCAGTGAAGTCGTTGCTGACAGTCTTATACATCACGCATTCCGTGTGCTGCAGTTTCTTAGAGTCAAGCAGTTTGCTGATAGCATCGTTATGTACATCGCTCATGGGCACAAGATACTTCTCAGTCTTATGCTTCACCATGGTGGGCAGCAAATCGTCCATCTTACCGGTAGTGCCGAAGAATACCTTACGCTTGCGATACTGTACATATTTCTGGATATAGAGAGCGATGGTCTCTGTTACGCAGAAGTATTTCATGTCTTCTGGTATGGTGACACGCAGTTCCTTTGCCAGCGTGAAGAAATGATCAATGGCATGACGTGATGTAAACACAACAGCTGTGTGGTCAAGTATGCTGACTTTCTGTGTACGGAATTCGCGTGCACTCATTCCTTCCACTTTGATAAACGGGCGGAATACCAGTTCTACATCAAAGCGATTGGCAATGTCATAGTAAGGTGACTTTTCGCTTGAGGGTTTTGGTTGCGAAATCAGGATCTTTTTAATCATTCTCTAATGTCCTAAAAATTTATTTTCAAATTATTGACCGTCATGAGCCATACTCCGCTGAATGCAAGCAATGGCGTTATTTCGAGGGCACAAAAGTACAAAAAAGTTTGCAGAAAAAAGCCTTTTTGCCTAAAAAAGATGAACCAACACTTGTAAAATGTCAGTATTTTGTTCAAAATCAGAACTCCACAGAAGTAAAAGATGCATTTTTCTACACTTAAATCAAAGAATACCAGCAACATGACTAATGGCAGCGTAAGGGTGGTAGAACAGGCGGTAATGAATAGCTGCACCTTAAATAGCTGTATTGTTTTTTTACCTCCAAAGAAGACTGGATCTACGACGAAATGCATCAACCACTTGCAGAGGAAGTAGCCGCCATAGAGTGCTGATAATATGATGATGTTGGTGAAAACTGTGTCCCGGACAAAGATGCCAGGTATCTTTTCTGATGCTGCTATATATGAGGCGATGCCTAACAGCATACAGTCAATCACTACGAGTAAGATCTCAAAACGTAATTCGTTGGACGTGACGTTGTTAAGTTCTTCAGAGTGAACCTCATAGAAGAAATTCCTCAGTTGCCTGCTGATAAATTCGCGTGCGAAGGCGATAGATGTGGCGATGGCGACAAAGCACAACAACAATGTGATGGTGGTCAGGTCGTCATTACCCAGCTGACTGGGTATAGGGTGCCCTAACACACCAAAACGACTGCTGTGTGCCTGAGCGGCACACAGCAGCGAGTCGTTTATCAATGGCTCAAAGCCCAAATGCGTGCTTGATGTCATCTACCCGATCCAGTTTTTCCCATGTGAACAGTTCCACTTCGATTGTCTTTGTCTCATGGTAGTGGCTGGTGAAGGTTTTCTTCACAATCTCAGACTGACGTCCCATGTGTCCGTAGGCGGCCGTCTCCAGATACATAGGCTGACGCAGTTTCAATGTGCGCTCGATAGCCTTGGGACGCAGGTCAAACAGTTCCTCAATCTTCTTGGCAATCTCGCTGTCGCTCATGTTCACGCGTGAACGTCCGTAGGTGTTCACGTAGATATTCATGGGTTTTGCCACACCGATGGCATAGCTTACCTGTACGAGCATCTCGTCGGCTACACCTGCAGCCACCATGTTCTTGGCGATATGGCGAGCGGCATAGGCAGCAGAACGGTCTACCTTAGAAGAGTCCTTTCCGCTGAAGGCACCACCACCGTGCGCGCCTTTACCACCGTAGGTGTCAACGATAATCTTACGGCCTGTCAGACCGGTATCGCCGTGAGGACCACCAATCACAAACTTACCAGTGGGGTTCACGTAGTATTTGATGTCGTCGTTGAAGAGTGCGAGTACCTTCTCACTGTGAATCTGTGCTTTTACACGGGGAATCAGGATGTTGATAACGTCTTCCTTGATCTTTGCCAACATCTTCTCGTCCTCGTCAAACTCGTCATGCTGTGTAGATACCACAATGGTATCGATACGCTCGGGGATGCCTGCATCGCTGTACTGGATGGTTACCTGGCTCTTTGAGTCGGGACGCAGGTAAGGCATCTGCTTACCTTCCTTACGGATGTCGGCCAGTGTACGCATGATGAGGTGAGCCAAATCCAATGAAACAGGCATGTAGTTTTCCGTCTCGTTGGTAGCATAGCCAAACATCATACCCTGGTCGCCGGCTCCCTGGTTCTCGTCATCCTCACGGTCTACACCGCGATTGATGTCGGCACTCTGCTCGTGGATAGCCGTCAGGATACCACAGGAGTTGCCATCGAACTGGTACTCAGCCTTTGTATAGCCAATTCTCTTGATGGTGTTGCGGGCAATAGTCTGCAGGTCGATATAAACCTCGCTGCGCACCTCGCCCATGATAACCACCTGGCCTGTCGTTACAAAACTTTCGCAGGCTACGCGTGCGTGGTCGTCGTAGGCCAGAAACTGGTCTAATATGGCGTCGCTAATCTGGTCGGCCACTTTATCGGGATGTCCCTCGGATACTGATTCTGATGAAAATAAATATGACATTTCTTACTTTGTAGTTAAATTTTGAGGGTGCAAAGTTACTGAGTTTTTGTGAGATAGCCAAATTTTAGTCTGTTTTTCGGTTAAAATCGATACGACAGCGCCAACCCCACGCTATTTGTCTCAGGCTGGTAAGTAGGCACAATCAGCATGTCATCTTCCTTGTCCCAGCCAAGGATACGTTTCTCCATGGGCAACAGCCAGTAGGCGATATGTGTCGATAAGATGCCGATGGCTGCGCCTGCTGCCACGTCGTGCCACCAATGCCGGTCGTTGTAAACACGAAGGCAGCCTACGCCGATGGCGGTACCATAGGCAGCGATGCCCAGTCCCGTGCCATATTCCATCCTTACCAGTTCGGCTCCCATGAAAGCTCGTGCAGCATGTCCTGATGGAAAGGATTTGTTGTCTGTGCCGTCAGGCCGTTCTTCATGAATCGTATATTTCAGGCCGCCAGCCAAAGCCGTCATCACGCAGAAAGCCGTTCCTGTGGTGAGGACACGTTCCCTGCCCGTATGCCTGGCCTCGATACCTGTCCATCCCATGCCGATATTAGCTGCCATTGGCGCATACTGCACATAATCTTCCAGATGCGTATGCTCATGAGCCTGCCCTTGGGTCTGAGACAAGGCTGTCCTGCTGAAAAACAGCAGGACAGCACAAGTTAATATCCATGAGATGTCTCTCTTCATATGAAATCAGATTACTCCTCTGGCAACATAATCACCTCTGCACGGTTGCCTGGCTTCAGGAATTCCTGCATGAAGGCAGCGATGCTCTCAGGTGTCTGTGCCTGAACGGTAGCCTTGTAGTCTGTGTGGGTATCAACACCGAAGAGACGCAGACGGTTGATCTGACGCAGCCAGTAGTTGTTGGTCTTTGCCTGGTCGTCAATATCCTTCAGCATGTACTCCTTTACCTTGTTCAGCTTCTCGGCGTCAACGCTCTTGGCCAGGTTCTCTACCTCTTCCTTCATGATCTTGGTGGCGATGTCACCCTTCTCAGGCTTCATGGGGCAGTAAACGAGTACCTGTGTCAGGGTGCGGAAATCATCACGTGACATGCCAGACTGAGCGGCAACGCTGTAGGCTGCAGAAGCCTCCTCACGAATCTTCTCCGTGTAAATCATGGTCAGGATCTGTCCCACCATAGAGGTACGGATGACATTCTGGAGAGAATAGTCCATCTTGTCGTTCATCCATGTCATCACGGCGATAGCCTTTGGCGTCTCCATCTTACGTGTGAAGTCGTTGATGACCTCGCCCTTGAAGAGCTTCTCAACATCCTTGCCCTTCACAATCTTCTTCTGAGAGGGCAGTGCGCCAAGGTACTTCTCAATGAGTGGGCGGATTGTTGCCTCGTCATAGTTACCAATGATGGTGAATGTGAAGGCAGCGGCATTGCTGGTCTGCTCCTTAGCCATCTGGAGGATGCGGTCGTAGTTCACGTTCTTCAGGTCCTCAGTAGCAAGAGGTGCCTGACGCTTGTCGTGGCAGGTGAGTGTGAGCGACAGAGAATCGCTGAACACAGACTCGGGCTGCAACAGCTTGTTCTTCAGCATCAGCTCCGTGGTCTTCATCATATTGTCGTATGACTCCTGATCCTTATTAATATTGGTGAAGTAGAGGTAAACCAACTGCAGCATGGTCTCTACGTCAGCAGGTGTTGATGAACCGCTGATATGAGCGCGGTCGCTGCTCAGTGACAGACTGGCGCTGGCAATCTTACCAGCCAGAGCCTTCTCCAGTTCAGTGTGTGAGAAGTTGCCCAGACCGCTGGCTTCGATAACATCGTCGAACATCTTGATATTGGCAAAGTCGGCCTCGCCATACAGTGAGCTGCCGCCAAAGCCCTCACCACTCAGGATAACCTGGTCTTTCTTTAGGTCGGTCTGCTTCAGGATCACCTTCACGCCGTTGCTCAGGGTCAGTTCCTTGTAGTCGAACTTCTTGCCAGCCACTTCCTTCTGGATCTTACCAGCCTTGGGCATGGTAGTAATCAGGGGCTCGTTCTTGACATTATCTACGTAGGCTTCAATTTGAGTGGCACGTGCCTCGTCGATGGCCTTCTTCAGTGAAGCCTCAGTGGGATAAACGGCACCCTCTTTCTCCTGGTTGAAGTTGAGTACCACCATGTTAGAGTCCTTATCCTCGAAGAATCCCTTCATCAGTTCGTTGACAGCTTCCAGTGGCAGGGCGGGAGCCAACTGCTTCATCACCTGATAGTAGTCATCCAGACTGGGGATAGGTTCCTTTGCCAGATAGTTCTGCACATACTTGTTCACGAACTGGCTATTGAAGCGCTTGTCTTTATTGGAATACTGTTTGTCCAGCTGACTGATGAAGTTTGACTTGTAGCGCTGGTATTCTGTGGCAGTGAAGCCAAACTGTGCAGCACGGCGAGCCTCGATGAAGGCTGCCTTCAGAGCAGCTTCCGTCTGACCCTCTTTGGGCAGTACGCTCACCTCGAAAGCATCCTTGGTTTTTGACAGCAGGTACTGACCATAGTCTACGCTTCCCTGCAGGAAAGGACAGTCGGCCTTCTGGGCCAGCTCTGCCAAACGGTCGTTGAGCATTCCCAGGCAGGCATTCTTCATGTAGTTGATGACCAGATACTGCATGTTCTCCTTGATCTCATCGGGGATAGGATCGCTCTTGAACATCAGTTCCACGATGCTGTACTGCATCTCCTTATCCTTATCGACGACGATGATAGCCTCCTTGTTGTCGGGCACGTTCTCGGCTACAACAGCAGCGGGGTTGGCAGGCATCTTGATAGGACCGAACAGGTTCTTGATTTTCTGTTCTACCTGGTTCACGTCCACATCACCTACCACGATGATGGCCTGGTTGTCGGGACGGTACCATTTCTCATAGTAGGCACGCAGCACCTCGGGCTTGAAGTTATCGATGATTTCCATCAGACCGATAGGCATGCGATAGCCGTATTTTGAGTTGGGGTACAGACGGGGCAGGTCGCGCTCCAGCATGCGCATCTGGGCGCTGGTGCGCATACGCCATTCCTCATGAATCACGCCACGCTCCTTGTCTATCTCCTCGGCTTCCAGCAACAGACCGTCGGCCCAGTCGTGCAGGATCAGCAGACAAGAGTCTACGATACCCTCACGGGTGGTGGGCACGTTAGAGATGTTATACACTGTCTGGTCGATAGAGGTGTAGGCGTTCAGGTCACGTCCGAACTTCACGCCGATGGTCTCACACCATTTCACGATGTCGTTACCCTTGAAGTTCTCCGTGCCGTTGAAGCACATGTGCTCCAGGAAGTGGGCCAGTCCGCGCTGGTCGTCGTTCTCCTGAATAGAACCCACGCGCTGGGCTATGTAGAACTCGGCACGCTGTTCGGGCCATGCATTATGACGGATGTAATAAGTCAGTCCGTTGTCCAACTTGCCGATTTTTACGTCGGGGTCGGTGGGGATGGCAGGCATCTGCTGAGCCATCATCGTTGATGCACCAGTTACAAAGAGCAGCGCAGCAACCAATAGTCTCTTAAAGTTTTTCATATCTATTGTCTTAACTCCTTAACTTCTCCAATTTCTTACAACACCTTCATGATACCCATCAGGTAAACCAGTCCGAAACCGAGTACCATAGAGATCATACCCATGATGAAACCAATCTTTGACATGTCTTTCTGCTGTACAAGGTTTGTAGAGAAAGCCAGTGCGTTTGGTGGGGTTGAGATAGGCAGAATCATAGCGCTTGATGCTGCGATGGCCACACCGATGAGTACTGTTGCCGTACCACCGATAGGATCGAGTTTGTCGCCCATGGCACCGCAAACGATGGCCAGGATAGGCATCAGCAGGGCTGCTGTTGCTGAGTTAGAGATAAAGTTACTCAGCAGATAGCAGATAGCACCACCGAGAATCAGGATGAGCAGGGGCGAGAAGGTGTCGAAGGGAATACTTTCAATGGCATTCTCGGCCAAACCTGATTTGTTCAGACCATAGCCCAGTGCAAAACCACCAGCCACCATCCAGATCACACTCCAGTTAATCTGCTCCAGGTCACGCTTGGTGATAACGCCTGTCAGGGCGAAGATACAGAAGGGAATCATAGCCACGGTGTTGGCATTGATACCTGTGAAACGGTCGGTCAACCACAAAGCGATGGTCACGAAGAAGGTGACAATCACAACGTTAGCGTGGAAACCTTTCTTCATCTCGCCGTCGATATTCAGTTCGATGGTCTTCTGTGTGAAGGGGAACATCTTCTTCAGGATCATCCAACTGATAAACAGCAGGATGATAACCAGTGGGAACATGAACATCATCCACTGACCGAAGCCCAGATTCATGTTCAGACCCTCGGGGTCGTTCAGGTATTTCAGGGCGATATTATTTGGAGGCGTACCGATAGGCGTACCCATACCACCCAGGTTGGCTGCTATGGGAATACTCAGTGCCAAGGCGACGCGGCCTTTTCCTTCGGGGGGCAACTGACGGAACACGGGGGTCAGGAATGTCAGCATCATGGCAGCTGTAGCTGTGTTTGATACGAACATAGAGAACAGACCTGTTACGAGCAGGAAGCCCAGCAATACCATCTCACTGCGTGTGCCGAAAGGTCTGAGCAGGATTCTTGCCAGCTGTGCATCAAGACCTGTCTTCGTGGCAGCGATAGCCAGTACGAAACCACCGATGAACAGCATGATCACAGGGTCGGCGAATGTGGCCATTACACCTTTGTATGAGAGCAGTGGACCTACTTCTTCTTCGTTGACCAGTGGCAGAATACCACTATCCGTACAGAATAGTAGCATAATCACGATGACCGCTACCGATGTAGCCCACGAACTGACAATCTCAAAGATCCACATCAGTGTGGCGAAGGCAAAGATGGCAATGACACGCTGCTGGATAATCGTCAGGTTGTTGATGCCAAACCAGTCGGTAGGCATGAACCAAAGGGTTAATGTGACTAGCAATACCAAGAATATCTTGATGAGTCTCAAGGTGGCATTACTTGGGTGATACTTGTGATTATGACGCAAGTTTCGGGCAGCCTGTACCAGGTGAAGCCCTCTGTAGTTAGTTAACATGTTATTTTATTTTTAGTGTTATTTGGCAGTTATGATTGTTACCTTTTTCCAAAATTGTGCGCAAAGTTACATATTTATTATGAAATGAGCAAGCAAATGTAAAAAAAAACCTTTTTTATGCTATCTTTTTTACTCGACAGTCCCTCAAGTTCCTTCAGGTTTCTAAGGTTTTAGAGGCAAATAAGTTTTCTTGACAAATCACTTTGGCTCCATTTTCTTGCTAATAGGACTATATTGCACAAAAATGGCCCTAAAAATTTGAGTTAACTCATTTCATGATTTGAGTTAACTCATTTGATGATTTGAGCTAATTCAAATCATGAAATGAATTAGCTCAAAAATATTATTGATTTAGCAAGAAATCCCGACGCAATTTAAGTAGTAAAATGAAATTACATTCTCCGTTTCTATAAAATATCATTCCGTAACCTGAAACTCATAGGGATATTGCTTATACTCTGGCGTATTTCCATGAGTCATTACATCTGCGTGGTGTTCAGGGGCTCCCATTATAATAAGGTATAGATGCTTGAGGGGTTGGCCATTGGAAGTGAATGACGTTGCATTGACATCGCTATAGATGCTTTCGCCATTGGTAGTAATGCCAACAAAACCATAGCGAAGTTGGTTGCCACGCAGATGCAGATGGAAGATTGGCGAATTGAGGTTTATGCGATCGTCGAGTTTTATGGCATTGAATCCATAGCCCTCTGGCAACAATTTTGGACGAAGCCAACCATTGGAACAGGTCTCTAACTCAGTGTTGAAAGTAGCTGCATACTGACGTGTCTCTTTGTAGGCGTGGGTGAAGTCGAAGTTCACAAGATGCTGGTATCCGCGGAATATCTCGTCGCAGAAGGCTGACTGCGATAAACCGTTCATACGCTTGTAGGTCATGACGGGATCCTCGCCTATGACGCCCTGACGAAATAGTTCGGCAATGAACTGACGGCCGTGAAGGTCGCTCCACCACTGAAGTACATAAGGTGAGTGATAGATATTGTCCATATGCAGGAAGGCTTTATGGGTGAGTGTCTTGAATGCCTCGAAATGGTAGTTCTCATCAGTGATCCAGTCAGGGTTAACCTGCCAGAGCATCCATTGTGATGCCATTTCGAAGAATCCTGTACCGCCCCAGCACTGACCAATGCTGTCGGCCATTATCTGTGCCTGGAAAGAGTGCCCCAACTCGTGGGCCATGCAGTTCATCTTTGTGTCCTGTATGCGGTTGGGTGCCACCCAAAGAGCTCCGATGAAGTTGTCGTAGGTGCCACCATAGGCTGTGCCGTCGAGTGAGTAGTTCACCATGACCATCATCTTGTAATGGTCGGCCTTGCTTTGATAGTGAGGGGTGACAAATCCCAGTGTGTCACGGAAAAAGTGATAGAATGTCTGAATGCGGTCACGCAGGTTAAGTAAATTAAACGACATATCGTGGCCTTTCAACTGCGGTGGGTTGATTACATCGTTGCCGAAGCCCCGTTCCCACATAAAAATAAGGTCATCGGTCTCGATGCTCCGATTCAGTGACCACTTCGACGTGTCGGCTTTAAGATTCATACCCTGCAAGTCCTTTGGTATGTAGAGCTTCTTCTGTGCATATACCAGATTGCTCACCAATGTTATGGTGATAAGACACAAGCATTTGATTGTAGTATTCATAGTTACAGTTTTTTTCTGAGTTGCAAAGGTATATGTTTTGCCTGATGAGCTCTAACACATTAGACCAAAATGATAGCAAAATCGTCTAATTGACTCGCCACATCTACCTAATTTTTTAATTATTTGCACTGCTGTCCAAAGAAAAATTCTCAGACATGATTTAAATTAATTATTTTCAATGAGTTACGCGAATGTTATTTTTTCGAGATTTGATTTTGTACTTTTGCAAATCGGGATGTCAGTAGGGACAGAGGTCTTTGATTTTTTCAGGAGAGCATAACGAGCATCACTCATATTTTTTGCGATTTAAAACGGGTATAGGCGCACAGTTGTTTGCGTATGGGCGCACAACCGTTTGGGTGTAGGCAAACGATGGAGAGCAGCCGTTTCTTCCCCTGCTACACCTAGGTTTTTCCCTGCAAGAACTAATACGGGCACTTACTAGAACTAAACGCTGCAAGTACACAGAACGGTTACATGGTTACAACTGTAACCATGTAACCATTTTGCTATTACGGATACTATTACACGCATGCAAGATATTGAATGTCAACATATTACTATGAATTTTACCATATCTTCATACTTTAGCGGTTACATGGTTACAGCTGTAACCATGTAACCACAGATACTCG